>Ga0129307_1001424_pt1 | contig 25483 bp, 24 predicted proteins | sample P1105metagenome_FD_94437 | JGI IMG/M metagenome (GOLD analysis project Ga0129307, IMG submission 94437) | Capybara group fecal microbial communities from Wisconsin, USA - P1105 metagenome | ecosystem: Host-associated > Mammals > Digestive system > Large intestine > Fecal | place: USA: Wisconsin...
AGTTCGCAAAGGAGCTCTTCGGCGCAGATACAAAGACGCGTTTCCGTCCCCATCACTTCCCGTTTACGGAGCCTTCCGCAGAGCTGGACGTGAGCTGCTTCAAATGCGGCGGCAAGGGCTGCAGGTTCTGCAAGAACGAGGGCTGGATCGAGATCCTCGGCTGCGGCATGGTGCATCCCCATGTGCTGGAGATGTGCGGCATCGATCCGGAGAAGTATACCGGCTTTGCCTTTGGCGTAGGTCTGGAGCGCATTGCGATCCTGAAATACGAAATCGACGATATGCGCCTGCTTTATGAAAACGACGTTCGTTTCCTGGAGCAGTTCTGAGGATAATGTGAGGGAATTATGAATACACCACTTTCATGGATCAAAGATTATGTGCCCGGTCTGGACGTCAGTCCCCGGGAATACAGCGACAGGATGACACTGACGGGAACCAAGGTGGAGAGTTATGAGTGCCTTGACAAAAACCTGAAGAACATCGTCATCGGAAAGATTCTTTCCGTAGAAAAGCATCCGGATGCGGACAAGCTCGTTGTGGCGCAGGTGGACGCGGGCGCTGAGAGCGTCCAGATCGTCACCGGCGCTTCCAACATCACGCCGGCTTCCGTTGGCTGGCTGGTGCCTGTGGTCCTGGACGGCGGCAGAGTGGCCGGCGGTCATGACGGAGGCCCGCTGCCGGAGAACGGCATCGATATCAAAGCCGGAAAGCTGAGAGGCGTGGAGTCAAAGGGCATGATGTGCTCGATCGAAGAGCTTGGTTCGGACAAGAACGCTTATCCCCTGGCCAAAGAGGAAGGCATTTATGTTTTCGATGACGCCACCATTGCGGAGCTTCAGCTGAAGCCCGGAGACGACGCCGTCAAGGCGCTTGGCATGGACGACGTCGTAGTGGAATATGAGATCACCTCCAACCGCGTGGACTGCTACAGCGTTCTGGGCATTGCCAGAGAAGCTGCGGCGACCTTCGGAAAGAGCTTTGTGAAGCCAAAAACCAAGGAATCCGGCAATGCGGAGGATATTCACGATTATTTTAAGGTCCGTGTGGAGAACGAGGAGCTTTGCCCCCGCTTCGTGGCCCGCATGATCAAAAACATCCGTTTTGCGCCTTCACCGGAGTGGATGCAGAAACGCCTGAGGAATGCCGGCATCCGTCCCATCAACAACCTGGTGGACATTACCAACTTCGTGATGGAGGAATACGGACAGCCCATGCACGCGTACGATTACGATACGCTGGCAGGCCATGAGATCATCGTAAAGACCGCAAAGGACGGCGAGATCTTCCGCACCCTGGACGGCAAGGACAGAGTCCTTGACAGCAGCGTGCTGATGATCAATGACGGCGAGAAGGCCGTCGGCATTGCCGGCATCATGGGCGGCGACAACTCCAAGATCACGGACCATGTTCACACGGTCATTTTCGAGTGCGCCAATTTCAACGGCGTCAACGTGCGTCTTTCCGCCAAAAAGATCGGTCTGCGCACGGAGGCTTCCTCCATTTTCGAGAAGGGCCTGGATCCCGCCGCTGCCATGGAGGCCATCAACAGGGCCTGTGAGCTGGTGGAAGAGCTGGGCTGCGGCGAAGTGGTCGGCGGCGTCATCGACGTCTATCCGCATCCCGAAGAACCCGTGAGCGTTCCCTTTGAGCCTGAGAAGATCAACGCGCTGCTGGGAACGGACATTTCCGTCGATGAGATGAAGGCGATCTTCCGCAAGATCGAGCTGGAGCTGGACGAAGAGCGTCAGCTTCTGCTGATCCCTTCCTTCAGAAGAGATCTGCACTGCTGCGCGGACATCGCAGAAGAGGTGCTGCGCTTCCACGGTTATGACAGCATTCAGGATACCCTGCCCGTAGGCGAGGCCACCACCGGCAAGCTGAGCTATAAGCTGCGCGTGGATCAGATCGTCAGGGATACGGCGGAGTTCATGGGCTTCTCCCATGCCATGACCTACGCATTTGAAAGCCCCAGGGCCTTTGACAAGCTCCTTCTGCCTGCGGACAGCCCGCTGAGGCAGGCTATTGTCATTTCCAACCCGCTGGGCGAGGATTTCTCCATCATGCGCACCCAGCCGGTGAATGCGCTGCTGACGGCACTGGCCTTCAACTTTAACAGAAGAAACGAAAACGTAAGGCTGTACGACCTTGCCAACGTCTATATTCCCGAAAAACTTCCGCTGGAGACCCTGCCGGACGAGCGTGAGCAGCTGGCGCTGGGCGCTTACGGCGACATGGATTTCTTTGGCATGAAGGGCGTCATGGAAGAGATCTTCGAGCATGTGGGCATGAGCGAAGACCCCGTGCTGAAGCCGGAGGGAGACCTGAGCTTCCTGCATCCCGGCCGGCAGGCCAACGTCTATTATAAGGACGTAAAGCTGGGCTATATCGGCGAGCTTCATCCCGCTGTAGCCGAGAATTATGATTTCAAGGCAGGCACCAGGGTCTACCTGGCTGTGCTGGATATGCCCGCACTGCTTCCCTTTACGGAGTTTGAGCGCAAATATGAAGGTGTTGCCAGATTCCCGGCGACCATCCGCGATATCTCCATGCTGGTGCCCAAGTCCGTCATGGCAGGCGACATCGAGGCCATTCTGAAGCAGCGCGGCGGAAAGATCCTTGAGAAGTTCAGACTGTTTGATATCTATGAGGGCGAGCAGGTGCGCGCGGGCTATAAGTCCATGGCCTATAATCTGAGCTTCCGCGCCAAGGACAGGACCCTGACGGACGATGAAGTCGGCGGCGCCATGAGCAAGATCCTGAATGGGCTGGCTTCCCTGAACATCGAGCTGCGCTCTTAAAAGGCACGCTTGACTGCCGCAGACGTTTGTGGTATAGTAGCAAGGCATTTTTCTTAGAGAAGGTGGTTGTATGACTGTATTTGTTTCTGTGATATACGTGATTTTAGGCATTGCCCTTGCAGCGATGATCCTCATGCAGGAGGGCAATACACAGGGCCTCGGCAGCATCGGCGGAATGGCCGACAGCTACTGGGGGAAAATCAAAGGCCGCACCATGGAAGGTGCTCTTGAGAAGTTCACCAAGTATGGGATCGTTGTATTTCTCCTGCTGGCGTTTGCACTGAACCTTCTCATGAAGCAGTAAGAAATGAAAGGGCGGCCCTGTACGGGGCCGCTTTTTGCAGGATGGAAAAGCAAAGCATCAAAATCATTGCCAACAACAAAAAGGCCCGTCATGATTATTTCGTGGATGAGAGCTATGAAGCCGGCATCGAGCTTGCCGGAACGGAGGTCAAATCCATCCGCATGGGCCACTGCTCCGTGAAGGAGGCCTTTATCAGGGCCAGAGGAGGGGAGCTGTTTGTGGAAGGCATGCATATCAATCCTTATGAAAAGGGCAATATCTTCAACAAAGACCCCATGAGGACCAGAAAGCTTCTGCTGCATAAGCAGGAGATCCACCGCCTCCTGGGCAAGGTGGCCGAGAAGGGCTTTACCCTCATCCCGCTTGAGGTCTATCTGAAGGGCTCAAAAGTGAAGGTGCTTGTGGGGCTCTGCAGGGGCAAAAAGCTGTACGACAAGCGCGAGGATATGGCCAGAAAGGATCAGAAACGCGCACTGGAAAGAGATTTTAAAGCTGCAAGCATTCATGTGTAAGCCAAAGACGTGAAAGCGTTGACTTAAAGCACTGACATGAAAGCAGAGGGCATGAGCGAACATGTCCGGGCGGCTTTTCATAAACCGAGGGCCTGTACCGGTTTCGACGGGGATCATGCAGTCGGTGAAGCTATCCGCATGCAAGGGCGTTAAACTGCAAAATTTAAAAATAAACGCTGATCGTGAATTAGCACTGGCAGCCTAAGGGCTGTCTGTCTCCCCGGGGGCACCTGCCCGCCCGGCAAGAGGCATCGCAATGGCAGGAAACGGCATGGGCTAAGCTTTGCGTCCATGTGCAGATGAATGAAGCTAGCACTGCAGGGCCGGTGTCTGTCACAGCCCGGCGGTGCGAATAAATCCGGCAGACTATGATAGTAGAAGAACGAGGAATTGGTTTTCGGACAGGGGTTCGACTCCCCTCAGGTCCATAAATGTCCCTTCGGGGAGTCTCACCCCTGCGGGGTTTCCCTGCGGGACCAGGCCTTCGGCCGTCGCGACCCCCTCAGGTCCATAAATGTCCCTTCGGGTCAAAATGTCCCTTCGGGGTCTATATTTGGGGTATTAGCTCAGCTGGGAGAGCGCCAGGTTCGCAATCTGGAGGTCAGGGGTTCGATCCCCCTATGCTCCATCAAAAGCCCACGGATGACCGTGGGTTTTTGCCTTCTTAAGAGAAAGATGCAGCATGGCAAAGAACTCCGGAAGAATCGGAGCCCGGTTTAAGAAAGGGAAATGATGAAACTGAAAAACGTACTGATCGCAGTGAAAGATATCGAGAGATCCAGACAGTTTTATCATGATCTGTTTGGTCTTGAGATGATCCTTGATAACGGCGGAAACATGATCCTGACGGAAGGCCTGGTACTGCAGGAAGAAAAATACTGGAGAGACTTCCTCGGGAGAGATATCATTCCGGAAAACAATGCCGGCGAGCTCTATTTTGAGGAGTCCGACATTGAAAGCTTTATTGAAAGGCTTGAAAGCTATTATCCGGAAGTAAAATACGTCAACAGCCTCATGACGCACAGCTGGGGCCAGAAGGTCATACGTTTCTATGATCCGGACGGCAATTTAATAGAAGTTGGGACACCGATGTAAAATGGCAAATGTCATAAGCATTGTCAGAATTATGATCAGCATCGCCTTGCTGTTCTGTGCGGCATTCTCTCCGGCGTTTTATGAGCTCTACATTGCCGGCGGGATCTCCGATATGATCGATGGCGCCGTGGCAAGGAAAACCGGCACCGTCAGCGGGTTCGGCTCAAGGCTGGATACGATCGCGGATATCGTGTTTGCGGCGGCCTGCCTGATCAGGCTGCTTCCGGTATTGGATGTTCCGGTCCGGATCTATATATGGATCGCCGTCATCGCATGCATGAAGCTGGCAAATATCGTAGCAGGATATATCAGCCGGAAGGAGTTAGCGGCAGTGCATTCTGTAATGAATAAAGTGACCGGATGTTTATTGTTCATTTTTCCGCTGTCACTGACATTGATCGATCTGAAATACAGCGCACCGCTCATCTGCGCGATTGCGTCAATAGCCGCAGTTTATGAAGGATATATGATTCAGGCAGGAAGAACGGCCTGACGATAAGAGCCTGTTTGTATATGAGAAACCGGTCAGGTGATCTTAAAATTCCGGGCATAACGGAACAGACTGTGATCAGCTGTTTTTGATTTATATGAAACGCTATATCGCGCCCGCACAGATGGCCGCACTGACAAAAAGCATTACGGAAGCATCTGCTGCGCCTGATCCTGCCGCATGACCTCCTGCACGCATCGTATGAAGGCGCGTGCCGCGGGGGATGCCTCGGCAAGTACCGGCACAGCCAGACCCAGCGTGATGCAGCGGGGCGGATCAAACGGGATGGTGACGACGCCGCCGCTCCAATGACTGCTGATGAGCCGGTTGTTGAAACTGATGCCGAGACCGGCCTCGACCATGCGGAAGGCGGTGTAGGCATCCGCGGTAGAGAAGCGCCTGTCGGGCGTGATGTTCTCCTCCTGAAGCAGGCGGTCAAGATCGGTGTCCCGGTCCGGCATGATGGCAATAAAGGGTTCTTTCGCCAGCTCTGTAAGGGGAAACGCTTTCCTCTGTGCCATCGGATGTCCCGCCGGCAGCCACGCCAGAAGTTCATCCTCGCGGATGGGGATCCAGTCGCAGACCGTGCCGGGCGCAGGCCGGGCAGCAAAGCAGCAGTCGACGGATCTTTCCGTCAGCCACTCGGCCATTTCCCGGTTGTTGCCCTCCCTCAGCCGGATGCGTATCGCCGGAAACTGCTGCTGATAGCGCTTCAGGATCTCCGGCATCCACATAGCCGACACCGAATAATAGCTGCCGATGGTCAGTACGCCGCTCAGCATGCCGCGGATCTCACTGCCCAGCTCGGCGGCATTTTTATGCGCACGCACGATTTCCCGGAAGACGGAGATCATGGCCTTCCCGTTCTCGGTCGGCGTGACGCCCTTCTTCGTGCGGACGAACAGCGGGAAGCCCATTTCCTCCTCAAGCGAGCGGATCATGCGGGTGATCCCCGGCTGGGTGTATCCCAGATATTCCCCCGCCGCCGTCAGGCTGCCTGTCTCGGCGGCAATCAGAAATGCTTCACATTTAATGCTTTCCATGTCGTTCCCCTCATTTCGCCGGTCAGCTGTTCCCTTACGCGCATCAAGCTTGGAGCACGTTTATTTTCGCAGTTCTGCCGGGCGGCAAACATAATAAATTGTCATAGCACTCATGATCAATCGTTGTTTGAGTTATGTATGCAGGCATTATACAATGAAATTGATGAAAGGCAAAGGAGCTTTGTGTCAAAGCTGCTGCGGATGCCCCTGTGGTTTTCCGGCAGATACATCGCACAGATCCTATTCGCGCAGTGTTTGTTTTCGCAGGTTGCATAACAAGACAGGAGGATGAAGTATGACAGACAGACAGGACGGCATGATGTGGGCCCTGGTGAAGGAAAAACCGGAGGAAGGGCTCTGGATGAAGCGGGTCCCGATCCCTGAGGTGGGACCGACGGATGTGAAGATCAAGATCCGCAAGACGGCGATCTGCGGGACGGATGTTCACATCTGGCAGTGGAACACCTGGGCGCAGCACACGATCCCCATAGGGCTCACTGCGGGGCACGAATACGTTGGCGAGGTCGTGGAGACCGGCGCCGGCGTGCAGGGGTTCAGGCCCGGCGACCTGGTCTCAGGCGAGGGACACATCACCTGCGGCAAGTGCCGCAACTGCCTCGAGGGACACAAGGAAAACTGCAAGGACGCGAAAGGAGTGGGCGTCAACCGCAATGGAGCGTTTGCCGAGTATCTGGTGATTCCGGCATCCAATGTATGGCCCTGCAATCCGGCGATCCCCGAGGAGATGTACTCCATCTTCGATCCGTTTGGAAATGCGGCTCATACCGCGCTGTCCTATGAGACGCTCGGAGAGGATGTGCTGATCGCGGGCGCCGGCCCAATCGGCTGCATGGCGGCTGCGATCGTGAAGTTTGCAGGGGCCCGTCACGTCGTCGTGACGGACTTCAATGACTACCGGCTCGGCCTTGCAAAGAAGCTGGGAGCGACCCGGGTCGTGAACCTGCAGCATGAAAAGCTTCCGGATGTGATGAAGGAGATCGGCATGACCGAGGGCTTCGACGTGGGTCTGGAGATGTCAGGCTCTCAGGCGGCTCTTTCCGACATGATCCACAACATGAAGCACGGCGGCAAGATCGCTCTGCTGGGGCTTCAGCGGACGGACGCCGTGATCGATCTGGAGACCGTGATCTTCAACGGGCTGAGCATCCGCGGCATATACGGCAGAAAGGTGTGGGACACCTGGTACAAGATGACGACCATGCTTCAGGCAGGGCTGGACATCTCGCCCATCATCACACATCACTTCGACATCAAAGACTATCGGAAGGGCTTCGAGGCCATGATCTCCGGCCAGGCCGGCAAGGTGATCCTGGATTGGGCACATATCAATGAGGAGGAAGATCGATGACAAAGCAGGAGATTTTAGACGGATACCGGCAGCAGGTAGATGACATCCGGGAGGCGGGGCTCTTCAAGAGCGAGGCGCCGATCATCTCTCCCCAGGGCTCCCATGTGACCCTGGCCGACGGACGGAAGCTGCTGTGCATGTGCGCGAACAACTATCTGGGCATGGGCGACGATCCCCGCCTGATCGAAGCGGCGAAGCGGACCTATGACGAGAAGGGGTACGGAGTCGCCTCGGTGCGTTTCATCTGCGGAACGCAGGACATCCACAAACAGCTGGAGGCGAAGCTCTCCGGCTTCCTGGGGACGGAGGACACGATCCTCTACTCCTCTTGTTTCGACGCCAACGGCGGTCTCTTCGAGACGCTCCTCTCGGAAGAGGATGCCGTCATCAGCGATGAACTCAACCACGCGTCCATCATCGACGGCGTCCGGCTCTGCAAGGCCAAACGCTATCGCTACCGCAACAATGACATGGCAGACCTGGAGGCAAAGCTCCGTGAGGCGGAAGCCGCCGGCGCCCGGATCAAGCTCATCGCGACCGACGGCGTCTTTTCAATGGACGGTATCATCTGCGAGCTGAAGGGCATTTGCGATCTCGCCGACAAATATCAGGCCCTCGTCATGGTGGACGACAGCCACGCTGTGGGATTTGTAGGCAAGACCGGCCGCGGCACCCCCGAATACTGCGGCGTCCAGGGGAGGGTAGACATCATCACCGGCACCCTCGGGAAGGCCCTCGGCGGCGCTTCCGGCGGATACACTTCCGGGCGGAAGGAGATCATTGACCTCCTGCGGCAGCGCAGCCGCCCCTACCTCTTCTCGAACTCCCTGGCACCTGCCATCGCCGGCGCCAGCATCGAGATGCTCAATATACTCGAGGAAAGCACATCCCTGCGCGATCACCTCGAGAACATCACGCTGACCTACCGCAAGATGCTCACCGACCGCGGTTTTGACGTGATCCCGGGGACACACCCCTGCGTGCCCGTCATGCTCTACGATGAGAAGACGGCTGCGGAGTTTGCCCGCCGCATGGTGGAAAAGGGCGTCTATGTCGTCGCCTTCTCTTACCCCGTCGTGCCCAAGGGCAGGGCCCGTATCCGCACACAGGTCTGCGCAAGCCATACCCTTCAGGATATCGAATTCGCCGTCCGCTGCTTCGAGGAAGTCCGCTGCGAGATGCAGAACAGCTGATACCGGCCGCCTGTCACAGCCAAAAGGCCGGTGATCGTATTCGGCGGGGGCAGATGCCCTGCAGGCGTTTTTCAATACCGGTGAGCGAATTCTTGCAAGCGATCCCCAACGCGATTATACTATTGTTGGAAACAGTTGTTCCGGCTTTGCAGACACCCTGGCTTTTACATGATCCTGCCGGAATCAGTCAGGCCATAAGGAGGTATCTGTTATGAAACGATATATCGCGCTTGGGATGACGCTGCTGATGGTCCTTTCCCTCGCGGCATGCGGAGGGAAGAGCGGCACTGCAGCCGGTTCCGGGTCGGAGAGCGCCGCGCCCGCACAGACGGCAGCGCCCGCACAGACTGCAGCGCCCGCACAGACGGCCGCGCCGACAAAAAGCATCACGGAAGCATCCGCTGCTCCTGCTCCTGCCGCAGAAACGCCTGCCGTCACACGCATGGCGGAGCCGGCTTCTTCAGAGTCAGAAAGTGAGTCCGCATCCGGCGGCATCGACGATTACTGGGAGAATCTGAGGGAGCGCTGGAAAAATGAAAAGAACGAAGGCTACGTCTGGACGATCACCATCGACCAGGCAACGGTCCTTGACGCCCTGGGCCTTGCCGTCACAAACTATGACCTGGATCTTTCCTGCAGCCATGTGGGAGAGGAAATGAACGGCGTTTATGCCGGCAGCCTTGCCATGAAGTTCGATGCAGACCTTTCCGGCCTGAATCAGATGCTGGCTTCCATGGGCGGCACCGCTTCAACGGACAAGGTGGACGGCTGGTTCCGCAACGATGCGTTCATCATGGACCTGAAGCCCTACAGCAAAGAAAAGGATGAAGGCTTTGTCGGCTCTCTGGACCTTCTGATCAATGAGAACGGAGAGGTCGTGCCCAGGCAGGAGAGCGATCCCTATACCGATGCCATCGTCGGTCCCATGCTCGAGCAGATGGGCAGCGGCTCAAAGCAGTTCGAGAAAGACAATGAGCCGGTCTCCTACTGGTTCGACTGGGACTACCACATGACCGAGGGCGATATGAGCCAGTCCTATGCGGTCAGCGGCATCATGGGAATGGCCGGCGCTTCCGGCGGCATGGATGCCTCGGGAAGCCATATCAGCGGCGGCGCCATCGCGCATTCGCCCCTCGGAGGGACCTATATGGACCGCTACGATGAAGACTTCGATGCGCCCTTCCCCTATGTCATCCGCGTGTATGAGTCGGGAGACGTCGTTTTTGAACTGCATTCGCCCATGGGCGGGCCGGTGACCGTTAAATTCTACGGAACCATCGATAAGATCCCGGTATCGGAGACGACTCTCGTCAAGTGATCCGCTGCCTTAATATGCACTGAAGAAATGACGTGAAAATAGTCCGTGAGGATGCCATGTCAGGAAGGAGAAGAGCATGGAAGAGAAGAATATGGATAAGATCATCGAACAGTTCCATCAGCTGTGGGATGGATTTCCCGGCCTTGCCAGGCTGATCACAAGCAAGAGAGAGATCATTGCCGCAAATGCAAACGCAATCGAGGCAGGCTATGCGCCCGGCTGCATCTGCGCGAAGATCGGAGACCCGGCGTCCCATCAGGGCTGCAAGCTGGAGACCGCGCTGCAGACCGGCACGCCGCAGATCCAGAAATTCGGCGTCAAGATCAAAGGCTGGAATCCGATCGAGGGATATCCTGAGCTTTGCGTTCACTGGGTAGTGGTCATTCCGGAAGCTGAATGAAGCGGAGACATCCGCAGGAGAACAGACGTTTCCCAAGAAGCTGATATGCTTGCATCCGGACCCCATTGCGGGGTCCGGTTTTTTATGCCACGAAAAGCGGCTTTTGCCGCTTCTTTTGATTGGTGACAAAAAAGCCTGACTTGATGTCAAAAATGCTTGACAGGATCCCGTTTCCCCTGTATGATAACTGTACTAACACAAACCATACACTTCATACAACGGAAAGGCAAAGACATGATCGTAGTGGATTACAGAGATCCAAGGCCTTTATACGAGCAGATCGTAAAGCGCTTTGCGGATCTGATACTGGCAGGGGTACTGAAGGAGGATGAACAGCTTCCCTCGGTCAGGGCACTGGCGGCAGAGCTGGCAGTGAACCCCAACACCATTCAGCGTGCATATGCAGAGCTGGATCGCCTCGGCTACAGCTATTCCGTTAAGGGCAGGGGAAATTTCGTGTCCGGCGGAGAGCAGCTGAAGGAGCAGAAACGCTCCGAGATCCTTTCGGAACTGAACGCTTTGTTCCGGGAGGCAAGACAGAACGGAATCAGCCCGGAGAAGCTGAAAACAGCAGTGGACCTCGTCTACGAAAACGGCATTACAGGCACTGCGGAAGGGAGCGAAAAGGCGTGATCGAGACAATCAACGTATCCAAGAAATTCGACAAACTGACGGCGGTAGACCGTCTGAGCCTGAAGATCGATGACGGCAGCATTTTCGGCCTGACCGGCACCAACGGCGCCGGAAAGAGCACGCTGCTGCGCATGATGGCAGGCATACTGAGGGCTGATGAAGGAGAGATCCTTGTGGATGCTCAGTCCGTATTTGAAAACAAGGCGGCCAAGGAAAAGGTCTTTTTCATCTCGGACGACGTGTATTATTTTCCGAACGCCACACCGGCGGACATGGCCGTATTCTATGAGAGCTATTATCCGGCGTTTGACCGGAAGGCTTTTTCGGAACTCATCAGCGGCTTCGGACTGGAAGAGAACAGAAAACTCAGGGGCTTTTCCAAGGGCATGAAAAAGCAGTTTGCCGTGGCGGCAGGCCTTGCCGCAGGTACGAAATACCTGCTTTGCGATGAGACCTTTGACGGACTGGATCCCGTCATGCGCCAGGGCGTTAAAAGGCTCTTTGCCTCCGCCATGGCGGACCGCGGCCTGAGCGTAGTGCTGGCTTCCCACAGCCTGAGGGAACTGGAGGACATCTGCGACCATGTGGGCATTCTACATCGCGGCGGCATCCTCCTTTCCAGGGAACTGGAAGACGCCAAAGAGTGCCTGAACAAGGTGCAGATCGTTTACCGCGAGGATGCTGAAGCGGCCGGGGCTTCGCTTCCGGATGGGCTGAAGCTCCTGAAACAGGAGCAGAAGGGCAGGCTGCATTCCATGATCCTCAGGGGCGACAGCAGCCTGGCAGACGCTTATTTCAAAGCAACGGAGCCGGTATATTACGAGAGGATCCCCCTTTCACTGGAGGAGATCTTTATTGCAGAAACGGAGGAGGCAGGATATGACATCAAAGAACTGCTGGCGTAACGCCTTAAAGGAGAATATGAAAAACCGCCTGTGGTCGCTGGCGCTGGTCTTCCTCTGCCTGTTTGTTCAGTATCCGCTCACGGCAGTGGGCATCATTACCAGAAGAGAAGATTACAGCTATCTTTTGACCGACAGCGGCATCGAAGCCGGCGCCTTGGCGCAGCGCATCAGCAAAATGCTGGCCAATGAGTTCAACAGATACGCTTCCATGGAGAATTCAGCCATCTTTCTCGGCTTTGCCGTGATCGCTTCGGTCCTGGCTGTCACCGGATTCTCCTATCTGTACAGGTCAAGGGAAACGGACTTTTATCACAGTCTGCCCGTCAAGAGAAAGGACCTCTTTCTGACCGCATACGTCACCGGCGCGCTGTATTTCCTGGTTCCTTATGCCTTGAATCTGGGCGCGTCCGTACTGATCATGCTGTCCAGGGTGAGCGAATATCTGGATACGGCTGCCATTCTGAGGGCATTCCTGTATCATTCCGCCTTCTTCCTGCTGATCTACTCGGTCTTTGTACTGGCCGTCATGCTGACGGGAAATGCCCTGAGCGGCACCTTGGGCGGCTGGGTGCTGGGTATCTATGGTTCTGCCGCGTGCCTGCTGATCATTGCTTACGCAGAGACCTTCCAGCTGACCAGGATCAGCGGAGACAGCAGGCTGATCAGACTGGCGCAGCTCTTTTCTCCCCTGGGTCTGTTTTTCAGGGGAGTCAACTCGGACACCAGCGGACTCCATGCGCTGGCGGCGCTGGTCCTGGCGGCACTGTTCACCTGGCTCAGCCTTCTGCTTTACAAAAAGAGAAGCCTGGAAGCGGCAGGAAAATCCGTGGCTTTCGATCGGGCGGCGCCTGTCATCAAGTATCTGATCGGCGCGGCATGCGCGGGACTTGGCGGACTTTTCTTCTACCAGATCCTGAACAGGGACGGATGGGCTGTTTTCGGAATCCTCTTTGTAGGCCTGGTTGCCTGCATGGTCATCGAGATCATTTTCCGCGGAGATTTCAAGCAGTTGTTTGCCGGAAAGCTCACAACGGCGGCGGCCGTCCTGACGGCGCTGCTGATGTTCCTGGGCTTCCGTATGGACGTCATCGGCTACGACCGTTACTGCCCGGCAGCGGATCAGGTTCAGGAGGTGAGCATCCATGTGGACAGGATCTGCCCGGATACGCAGTGGAATTATTATTCAAAGCCGCAGCTTGAAACAGATTTTCTGAGCGGCAATTCCTATCTGGCCGTTACGGGACTTGAGCCCATTGAACTCTTAAGGGCGCTGGGACCCGTAGAAGACAGAGCCCGGACAGAGGCCATCGTTGCCAACGGCCTCGCCACGGCGGCGGCAGTCCGCGCCAGCGGATACAGCTTCAACCAGCCATACCGCTGGATCGGCGAGCAGCAGAAGGGCGGATCGAGCTACAGCATGGTCAGCGTCAGATGGCTGCTCAAAAACGGACGCGAAGTCAACAGGAACTATTATGTTGATCTTGACGCCTGCCGGGAGGCCATGGAAAAGCTTTATGAAGATAAGGGCTATCTGAGAGGAGTTTATCCCCTGCTGAAGGAGGATCCCGCTCAGTTCACCAAAGTCTGCTACATGGACTGGAACGAGATCACGGAGCTGACGCCCATGGACAAGGCGTATGCGGAAAAGCTTCTGGACGTCTGGAAGAAAGAATTTGAGGCGATGCCTCTGGCGCAGCGCATAAAGGAGAAGCCTGTCGGCGGCATTCAGTTCATCACGCAGGAAGAGGAGGCCATCCTTGGCATGACCGGTCCTGACAATGATATGCGTTACGACTATCATTATTATCCGGTCTATCCTTCCTTTGAGGGCACGGTCAGCATGCTGAAGGAACGCGGCGTAGATCCCGGACACACGGTCACGGAAGAAGAGATCGATTCCATTCAAATCTATGACTATGAGAAGAAGGACGGAAACCAGACGCTCACCGTCCGCGACAAGGCTCAGATCCGGCAGCTGATCGATGCCTGCAGACACGAAGGCATGGGATTTACGGAAAGCCTGGTCCCCGGCGTCAGAGGGCTGAACGCCGAGATGTCCGTAAAAGGCTCCGCCAGACAGGAAGGATATGTGTACGTCATGAGCTTTACGGCCGACGACGTTCCGGACTTTGTCATGGAGCATTTCGGCTACACCGCGGATGGACTCAGGGAAAGAAGCGGCGGCGCGTTTTACGCACAGGCATTTTAATATCGGACCGGAACGGTTCAGAGAGGGGGGAAAAGGAAAACAAACTTTTCCCCCCGTTCCGTATGTGCTATACTGATAACAGAACGATGAACCGCAATGCCTTTGAAATACAGGAGGATCAAGATGGACGTTTATAAAGAGAGAGTCAGCATTCGCAAGTATAAAAAAGACATGGTCCCTGAGGAACTGCTCGAACAGGTCGCGGAGGCGGGACTGTATGCCGCCAGCGGCAAAGGAAAGCAGTCGCCCATCATCATCACGGTGACGGATCAGGAGATGGTCCGGAAGCTTTCCGCGGAGAACGCCCGCATTCTGGGAACGGAGAACGATCCCTTCTACGGCGCGCCCGCCGTATTCATCGTGCTTGCAAACAGGGAAGTGCCCACCTATGTGTATGACGGCAGCCTGGTCATCGGCAACATGATGAACAAGGCCTGGGAACTGGGCCTTGGAACCTGCTGGATCCACAGGGCCAGGGAAGAGTTTGATTCTCCCTTCGGAAAAGAGATCCTGAAGGACCTGGGCATCGAGGGCGACTACGAGGGCATCGGCCATGTGATCATCGGCTATGCCGACGGCGATATCCCGGAAAAGAAGCCGCTCAAAGAAGGAAGAACTTATCGCATTTAAGAGTACAGAACGATGCCGGACAAACATTCCAGTATAGCCATTTTTGACTCCGGGCTGGGAGGCATCTCCGTTTTGCGGAAGATGCATAAGCTCCTGCCCGGAGAAAATTTGATATATTACGGAGATTCCGCGCACGCGCCTTACGGAGTCAGAAGCCGGGAGGACGTCATCGGCCTTACCTGCGGGATCATGGAGGAACTGACGGCCATGGACGTCAAGGCAGTGGTCGTCGCATGCAATACCGCCACCTCCATGGCCGTGGAAGAGCTGCGGCGGCTGTATCCCGACACCATCATCGTGGGCATGGAGCCCGCGGTCAAGCCTGCGGCGCTTTCCGGAGAGCACAGACGGGTGCTGGTGCTGGCTACGGATGCCACCATCGCCGGCGACAGGCTGCACAGACTGGTGGAGAGCCTGATGGACAGGGCGGAGTTTACGCTGCTGCCCGCGCAGGAGATCGTACGCTTTGTGGAGGCCGGCTGCAGCGACAGCCACGGCTGCCCGGAGCTGGATGCCTATCTCAGAGAGCTCCTTGCGCCCTATACAAACAGGACCGACGCCGTGGTGCTTGGATGCACGCATTTCCCCTTTGTGGAAAACACCATCCGCGCCCTGTTCCCGCCGGGAACGCCCTTTTTCGACGGCGTGGAGGGTACGGTGCAGCGGACAGCGCAGCGTCTGAGGGAAAGAGGCCTGCTCCGGGAAACGGAGGAAGAAGGCACGGTCCGCATACTGAATTCACGGCCGGAGAGCATTGCCCTTTCCGAGCAGTTGTTTTATGGAACAAAACAGGATGTCAACACTTGAAACTGTCAAATCGATCATAAAGAAAGGCATAGTGCTGGAGCATGAGCCCATGGACCGGCACACCACCTTCCGCTGCGGCGGACCGGCGGATCTCTTTATCCTGCCGGCAGACGAGCAGGAGGCTGCCGATGTCATCGGCTTCCACCGCAGAGAGGGCCTTCCTTTCCATATCATCGGAAACGGCTCCAATCTGCTGGTTTCCGATGAAGGCCTCCGGTCTTCGGTGATCTGTCTGGGGCGCGGCGAGGGCAGCAGTCTGCAGGAGCTGAGCATCCTCAGACAAAATGAGGAAGAAGTGATCCTGCAGGCGGGAAGCGCCTGTCTGCTCAGCCAGATCGGCAAACAGGCGGAAAAGTGGTGCGCCGGGGGCTTCGAGGCCCTGTCCGGCATCCCCGGCTGCCTGGGCGGCGGCTGCATGATGAACGCAGGCGCCTACGGTTCGGAGCTGAAGGACGTGCTGCTTTCTGTCAGGGTGCTGGATCCGGAAGGGCAGATCCTGGACGTGCCGGCGGAGTCGCTTTCGTTCGGCTACCGGCATACCGGCCTGATGGACCTCGGTCTGATCGTGCTGGGGGCCGTGATCCGGCTCTTTCCCAGGGATGAGGCGGAGGTCAGGAGCGGCAATGAGGAATATGCCCGCAGGCGCAGGGAAAAGCAGCCCCTGGAGTTTCCGTCTGCCGGCTCCGCGTTCAAGCGCCCGGAGGGGCATTTCGCGGGCAGGCTGATCGAAGACGCCGGTCTGAAGGGCTTCCGGATCGGCGGCGCTATGGTCAGTGAGAAGCATGCGGGCTTTATCATCAGCGACGGGCATGCAAGCGCCATGGACGTGTACCGTCTCATCCGTTATGTGCAGAACAGAGTTCAGGAGGAGACCGGCATCCTGCTGGAGCCGGAGATCCGTCTGATGGGAGAGTTTCCGGAGGAAGTATGAACAACACTGAAATCAGCATTACAGCCGCATATCTGCAGGAGACGATGGGCTTCACAAACCTGACGCCCGAGATCGATCTGGAGAGCATCAGGATCATTTCCTACGATGTGAACAGACCCGCCCTGCAGCTCACGGGCTTTTTCGAGCGCTTTGACGAGCGCAGGATCCAGCTCATCGGACTGGTGGAGCAGCAGTACATCGATACGCTGAGCCGGGACACCGTGATCGAGCGCTTCGGCACCCTGGCATCCTATCATGTGCCCTGCATCGTCTTTTCCAGGGATTACCAGCCCTGCGAAGGCATCCTGGAGCAGTGCCGCATCCATGGCGTGCCCTGCCTCAGGTCTCCCCAGAAGACCTCGGACCTGTCCAGCGAACTGATCCGCTGGCTGAAGGTGGAGCTGGCGCCCTGCATCACGCTGCACGGCGTGCTGGTGGACGTATACGGCGAGGGCGTGCTGATCATGGGAGACAGCGGCGTCGGAAAGTCGGAGGCGGCGCTGGAGCTTGTCAAGCGGGGCCACAGACTGGTCTCTGACGATGTCGTGGAGATCCGCAAGGTCTCCGACGTGACCCTGGTGGGGCAGGCACCCAGGGTGACCAAGAACTTCATTGAACTGAGAGGCATCGGCATCATCAACATACGCGCCCTGTTCGGATTTGAAGCCATCAAGGACACGCAGTCCATCGACATGGTCATCAAGCTGGAGGACTGGGACAAGGACAAGGAATATGACCGGCTTGGCATGACGGACAATTATACAGAGATTCTGGGCAAGAAGGTCAAGTGCCATGAGATCCCCATCCGGCCCGGGCGGAACCTGGCCATCATCGTGGAGTGCGCCGCCGTCAACAACCGGGCCAGGAAAATGAACTACAACGCGCCTGAAGAGCTCTTCAAGCGCATCAACAGCAATCTGTAAACGGCAGGAAAGAGGCAGGGATGGAAAAGACCGGAAAAGAGATGCAGTTTATCATTGTCAGCGGCGTATCGGGCGCGGGAAAGACGGTCGCCCTGAAGACCCTGGAGGACATCGGCTATTTCTGCGTGGACAATCTGCCCCTGAAGCTGATCGAGCAGTTTGCGGGCATCATGCGGGAATCCGGCAGCAGGCCCCTGGTGGCCGTGGGCGTGGACATCCGCAGCGGCGAGGACCTGGCCGGCATGAGGGAGATCCTGGACCATCTCAAGGATTCCGGGCTGGAGCTGAAGATCCTTTTCCTGGACGCGGCCGACAACATCATCGTCAAGCGCTACAAGGAGACCAGAAGGACACATCCGCTTTCCAGAAGCGGCAGGATAGAGGACGGGCTGGAAATGGAGCGCCGTTCCCTGCTGTGGCTGAAGGAAAGGGCGGACTATGTCATCGACACGAGCATGCTGCTGGCGCGCGACCTGAAAAACCAGGTGGAGCGCATCTTCACGGAGGAGAATGGCTTCCGCAACCTTTACATCACCATCCTTTCCTTTGGATTCAAGCACGGCATTCCTGAGGATGCGGACCTGGTCTTTGACGTCCGCTTCCTGCCCAATCCTTATTATGAGGATAAGCTGCGCCTGAAGACCGGCCTTGATCCCGAGGTCAGGGAGTATTCCCTGGGCGGAGAGGACGGAGGGAGCTTCCTTCAGAAGCTGTTCGATATGATCGATTTCCTGCTCCCGCGCTATGTGAATGAGGGAAAAAACCAGCTGGTCATCGCCTTCGGATGCACGGGCGGCAAGCACCGCTCGGTCAGCGCGGCAGTCGCGCTGTACGATCACCTGAGCGGAGATGACAGCTACGGTCTCAATATCAGGCACAGGGATATTCTTCTGTAAGAGCCGGGGCGTGAAATTGTATTTATTTTTGTACACCATTCCTTTTTTATATACTTTGCCTAAAAAAAATATATGGCACTTCCTTTAACATGTCATTTTCATCAGAAGTCAAAAATGAGCTGAAAATAAAGTCCTTTACTTTAAAAAACCGGCATAGTAAAATCGGTTCTGACGGTCAGAACGGGAACCGCAGGGACCGGTTGATCGGCGCTTTTTTAAAGTATGGAAGACTGAGCGACCCCAGGAAGAATTACCATCTGGAATTCAGCGGTATGGGGCAGGAGGAAACGGAGAACATCCTTGAACTGCTCCGGGACGCAGGCATCCAGGCCGGACTTTCGGAACGGAAGGGAAAACAGCTCGTCTATCTGAAGGAGGGAGAGGCCATTTCCGATGTCCTCAAACTCATGGGCGCCAGCAATGCGCTTCTTGCCTTTGAAAATGTGCGTATCCTCAAGGAATTCCGCGAAAACATCCAAAGGCAGGTCAACTGCGAGACAGCCAATCTGCAGAAGACAGTTTCCGCTTCGTTGAAGCAGACGGAGGACATCCGTTATCTGGACAAGGCCATAGGCATCGGACGTCTGCCGGAAAGCCTTCAGGAGGCTGCCATGCTGCGCCTCAGTTTTCCGGAGGCCACGCTTCAGGAGCTGGCAGATGAGGCGGAGGGAAGGATCACCAGATCCGGTATCAACCATCGGCTGCGCAGGCTGTCGCGTATGGCCGACCAGCTCAGAGAGGCCGGGAAGGCACGCCTGACATAACTTTCATACTCAGGAGGTAGAGTAACAGATGACAAGCAGATCCGTTGTCGTTTCATTGCCGCAAGAGCTTGATACCAACATGGCCAAGCTGGTTCAGCTGGCCAACAACTACAGCGCAAGGGTTTATCTTTCCTACGGAAGCAGGAGGATAAACGCAAAATCCATCATGGGCATGATGAGCCTGGCCCTGGCCAGCGGTGATTCCGTCAGTGTGGAGGCAGAGGGCTCGGACGAGGCAGAGGCAGTCAATGCCATTTCCAATTACCTGTCCTGATTCGGATCGGGGCATCGGCCTTCAGACCGGCGTATAAGACGGTCTGTGGTCAAAAGACATCACGGGAAGACAATGAGACGGCTTTTACAGCCGTCTTTTCTATGCTAAAATATTGAAAAACAGGCTGCTCAGCCAAAGGAATAAGCATGGCCTTCGTACATCTCCACACGCATACCCAGTTTTCGCTTCTGGACGGTTCCTGCCGCATTCCGGAGCTTGTTTCGCGTGCGAAAGAACTGGGCATGACAGCGCTGGCCGTGACGGATCACGGCGTGATGTACGGGGTGATCGATTTTTACAAGGAAGCACTGAAGCAGGGCATCAGGCCCATCCTGGGCTGCGAGGTCTATGTGAGTCCGGGATCCCGCTTTGACCGGGAAAGCCGCGGCGACGACAGCAGCAAATACTATCATCTGATCCTGCTGGCAGAGAACAACACCGGCTACCGCAACCTCATGAAGCTGGTTTCCGCCGGCTTTGAAGAGGGCTTCTACTATAAGCCCAGAGTGGACATGGAGCTGCTGGAGCGTTACCACGAGGGTCTGATCTGCAGCTCGGCCTGCCTGGCCGGGGAAGTGGCCAGGAATCTTTCCCAGGGGCTTTATGAGGAGGCCAAAAAGGCCGCCCTCCGCTATTATGATATTTTCGGTCCGGAGCATTACTATCTGGAGATGCAGGATCACGGCATCCCCGTTCAGAGGACCGTCAACGCGGGTCTCATGCGGCTCTCCGAGGAGACCGGCATCCCCCTCATCGCCACAAATGACGCGCATTATATCTACAAGGAGGATGCGGAGGCACACGACGTGCTTCTCTGCATCCAGACCGGAAAGAAGCTGAAAGACGAAGACAGAATGCGCTATGAGGGCGGCCAGTACTATCTGAAGTCGCAGGAAGAGATGGAAGCGCTCTTTCCCTATTGCCCCCAGGCCATTGCCAACACGGCGGCGATCGCGGAGAGGTGCCAGGTGGACATCGAATTCGGCGCCTACAAGCTTCCGCGCTTTTCCGTGCCGGCAGGCTTTACGGCGGAAGAGTATCTGCGCGGACTGTGCTATGAGGGCTTCGGAAAGCGCTATCCAGGCGCCGGGCCCGAGCTGAAGAAGCGTCTGGAATACGAATTGTCCGTCATCTCCGGCATGGGCTTTACGGACTATTTCCTGATCGTTTCCGATTTCATCCGCTATGCCAAGCGCCATGACATCCCCGTCGGCCCGGGCAGGGGCTCGGCTGCCGGTTCCCTGGTGGCCTACGCCCTGGAGATCACGGACATCGATCCCATCCGCTATGACCTGCTGTTCGAGCGTTTCCTGAATCCGGAGCGCGTGTCGATGCCGGATATCGACGTGGACTTTTGCTATGAACGCAGGCAGGAGGTGATCGATTATGTCATCCGCAAGTACGGGGCGGCCAATGTGGCCCAGATCATCACCTTCGGCACCCTGGCGGCCAGGGGCGTGATCCGCGACGTCGGACGCGTGATGGACCTGCCCCCCGCGCTGGTGGACCAGACAGCCAAAATGGTGCCGTATGAGCTGGGCATGACGCTTGCCAAAGCGCTGAAACAGAGCCCTGAGCTGAAAAAGAGTTATGAGGGAGATCCCCAGGTCCGTTATCTGATCGACATCGCCGGAAAGCTGGAAGGACTTCCCAGACATGCCAGCACGCATGCGGCCGGCGTACTGATCACCGCAGACAGGGTGGACGATTTCGTGCCCCTTTCCCGCAACCAGGACGGCTCGCTGGTGACGCAGTTCCCCATGACCGTTTTGGAAGAACTGGGCCTGCTGAAGATGGACTTCCTGGGCCTCAGAACACTGACCGTCATCAAAAACGCAGCGGATCAGGTCAGGCGGAACCGGGGCGACGTCATCCATATGGACCGGATCGATATGGCGGAAAAGGAAGTCTACGCCATGCTGGCAGCGGGAGAGACCTCCGGCGTCTTCCAGCTGGAATCGGACGGCATGACCGCCTTTATGAAGGATCTGAAGCCGGAGTCCATTGACGATATCATTGCCGGACTGGCGCTTTACAGGCCCGGTCCCATGGATTTTATTCCCAGATACATCAGGGGAAAGCGCGAGCCCGCCACCGTGCGCTATGAATGTGAGGAACTGAAGCCTATTCTGGCCTCCACCTACGGCTGCATCGTTTACCAGGAGCAGGTGATGCAGATCGTGCAGAAGCTGGCCGGCTATACGCTGGGCCGGGCCGATCTTGTCCGCCGCGCCATGGCCAAGAAAAAGCAGACCGTCATGCTGCAGGAGCGCAGGAATTTTGTGTACGGCGATGAGGCCGCCGGCATCAGAGGCTGCATCAACAACGGCATTCCCGAAGACGTGGCCAATCATATTTTCGATGAAATGACGGACTTTGCCTCCTATGCCTTCAACAAATCCCATGCGGCGGCCTACGGCGTGGTGTCTTATCAGACGGCCTGGCTGAAATATCATTATCCGGCGGAATTCATGGCGGCGCTGATGACCTCCGTCATGGACCACCTGGGCAAGACGGCGGAATACATCCGTACGCTGGGACGGCTCGGCCTGAAGCTGCAGCCGCCGGACGTGAACGAAGGCTTTTACAGCTTTACGGCCGCAAAGGACGGCAGGAGCATTTATTACGGCCTTTCCGCCATCAAGGGCGTGGGCCGCGTGGTGGCGGAGGAGATCTCCGCGGAACGTGACCGGAACGGAAAATTCAGGGATCTTGAGGATTTCATCCGGCGCATGCCGACTTCGGCAAACCGGAAGACCATCGAATGTCTGATCAAGGCCGGCGCACTGGACTGCCTGCCCGGCAACCGCAGGCAGAAGCTGCTGTACAGCATCGTCCTTCTGGAGGAACTTCAGCAGAAGCGCCACAGCGGCTTTGAGGGGCAGATGTCCCTGTTTGATATGGGACAGGAGGGAAGTATGCTCAGCAGAAGCAGCATGCCCGAGGAAGAAGAGTTTACCCCGGAGGAGCTGCTTGCGTTTGAAAAGGAATCCACGGGCATTTACCTCAGCGGACACCCCCTGGATGCGGAGAAGGAAGCCTTTGATAAACTGGTCAATACGCTGAGCGACCGGTATGCGCCGCCGGAGGAAGGCGGAGGCAGTCCCTTCCATGAAGGGCAGAAGGCGGTCAGCGGCGGCATCGTCATCGAAAGAAAGATGAAGCTGACCAGAAATGACAGGCAGATGGCCTTTCTGAAGCTGGAAGATTTCTATGGGCAGTTCGACGTGCTCCTGTTTCCTTCCGTGCTGGATGAGAACAGAAGTCTGACCGAGCCGGGAAGGAAGCTGCTCGTCGAGGGGCATATCAGCATCAACCGCGATGAAAGCGCCACGCTGATTGCGGAAAAGCTGCACGATTTCGATCACCTGAAGTCGGAGATCTGGATCGCGTTTGCGGACAAGGCTGATTTCGATGCCAGACTGGATCAGCTCAGCGACGTCTGCTTTGAGAATCCGGGAAGCACCGAACTGGTCGCCTATCTGCGCAGGGAAAAGGCCATGAAGCGGCTCGGCGCAGATTTCAGGCTGAACCGCAGCAATGCGCTGCTCAGACAGCTGAAGGCTATGTTCGGAGAAGAGTCCGTTAAACTGAGGATCCTGGGACTGTAAAGCGGCAGCCGCCGGGCACCCCGCCATGAGGCCGTTCATGAACAAGGGCGCTGAAATTGCTCTTGTTTGGCGGGCGCACTTGGTTTATAATAAACAGGATTTTTGGAGATTGCTTATGAAAGATGAAATCAAAACGATCGGTGTACTGACCAGCGGCGGCGACGCGCCGGGCATGAATGCCGCCATCCGGAGCGTTGTCCGGACGGCTGTTTACTATGGCTTTAAGGTAAAGGGCATCATGCGCGGTTATGCCGGACTGCTTTCCGAGGAGATCATCGACATGGATGGCGCGTCCGTCAGCGAATGCATCAACCGCGGCGGGACCATTCTTTATACGGCAAGATGCTACGATTTTCTCCATGAGAACGGCCAGAAGGCGGGGGCGGAGACCCTGAAAAAGCACGGCATCGACGCGCTTGTCATCATCGGAGGCGACGGGTCCTTCAGGGGCGCAGAGCGTCTGGCTGCCCAGGGCGCCAAAGTGATGGGCATTCCGGGCACCATCGATCTGGACATCGGCTGCACGGACTATACCATCGGCTTCGATACTTCCGTGAATACCGTCATGGAGGCGGTCGATAAGATCAGGGACACCTCCACGTCCCATGAGCGCTGTTCCATCGTGGAGGTCATGGGCAGAAAGGCGGGCTACATCGCGCTCTGGGCCGGCATTGCCTGCGGCGCGGAAGAGATCCTGCTGCCCGAGAATTACAATGGGGACGAGCGGGAGATCGTGGACGGTCTTATCAAGGCAAGAAAGAAGGGCAAGAAGCACTTCATCATCATCAATGCAGAGGGCGTCGGGCACAGCACTTCCATGGCGCGCCGCATCGAGGCGGCCACCGGCATAGAGACCAGGGCCACGATCCTCGGCTATATGCAGAGAGGCGGCTCCCCCAGCTGCATGGACAGGGTCTATGCCTCCGCCATGGGCGCGAAAGCCGTCGAGCTTCTGAAGGAAGGCGTTTATAACAGGCTGATCGTTTACAAGGACGGCCGTTTCGGCGACGTGGACATTGAGGAGGGCATGAAGGCGCAGAAGACGCTTTCCGAGGACCTGCTCAGGTTATCAAGCGGTTTGATCAGATAATTCACATACATTTAAGGAGGAGTAATATGAAAACAGTTATCAGCACAGAGAAGGCACCTGCAGCGATCGGCCCTTACTCTCAGGGTATCAAGAACGGAAACATCGTCATTACGTCCGGTCAGCTTCCCATTGACATGGCAACCGGCGCATTCCCGGAGACCATCGAAGAGCAGACCAGGGCTTCCCTCAACAACTGCAAGGCGGTTCTCGAGGCAGCCGGCGCCACCATGGCCGACGTAGTCAAGACCACCGTTTTCTTAAGAGACATGAACGATTTCGCTGCCATGAACAGCGTTTACCAGACCTTCTTCGAGGGCGCCTGCCCCGCAAGAAGCGCCGTACAGGTTGCACGTCTTCCCAAGGATGCAGGCCTCGAGATCGAGTGCATTGCCATCATCTGAGTCTGACTGAGACCAGCTGAACGGGCCGCCGCATTTGCAGCGGCCCTTTTGACGATAAGGAGCCGATTTGGAGAAGGTACTTTGCGGCGCCAATGCCGCCAACATGAAATTCTATTTCAACGAAGAGGATTACGGCATCCTGCCAAAGGCCGTGAAAGACGAACTCAAGCAGATCTGCGTGAGCTACTGCATGGACGTGGGCGGCATCATCACCCTTTCCTTCCGCGATGACCACAGGCTGCTGATCCGGACCATGGAGCCGATCGATGAGATCGGGAGCGAACTGAAGATCAAACAGCTCCGTCAGTCCCAAGAGGAGCTGTTTTCCATGCTGGAAGAGTTTTCCAGGGCCTTCTTCCCGGATGAGGAGGATGCATGAAGATCGGCGCGGTGGAACTGAAAAACCGGGTGATCGCGGCGCCGATGGCAGGCATCACGGACATCGCCTTCCGGCTCATTCTGAAGGAGATGGGCGCCTCGCTCTGTTCCACGGAGATGATCTCCGCCAAGGGCATTTTCTACCGGAATAAGAACAACGCGCTGATCATGCAGCGCGAAGCATCGGAATCCCCGCTGGCCATCCAGCTGTTCGGCTCCGATCCCATGATCATGTCCTCCATGGCGCTCAAGGTGTCGGAGGATTACGATATCATCGACGTGAACATGGGCTGCCCCGTCCCCAAGATCACCGGAAACGGAGAGGGCTCGGCACTCATGCGGGATCCAAAGCTCGCCTTTCAGATCCTGGAGATGATGTGCAGGGTGCTGGAAAAGCCGGTGACGGTCAAGTTCAGAAAAGGCTACGACGCCGCGCACGTCAACGCGGTCGAATTCGCCAAAATGGCTGAGCAGGCCGGCGTGGCCGCCATTACCGTCCACGGGCG
>Ga0129307_1001426_pt1 | contig 25466 bp, 18 predicted proteins | sample P1105metagenome_FD_94437 | JGI IMG/M metagenome (GOLD analysis project Ga0129307, IMG submission 94437) | Capybara group fecal microbial communities from Wisconsin, USA - P1105 metagenome | ecosystem: Host-associated > Mammals > Digestive system > Large intestine > Fecal | place: USA: Wisconsin...
AACAATCTTACAAAGTGCAAATACTCTCTCGGGTATTGCAGGTGTCACCATTTTTTCTTTAAACATACACGCTATCCTTTCTATGAAAAAACAACATTTGCTTTTAAACTCGGTCCATCAACCAATTCTGTAATATTCTTCCCAGCTTGCGAAATGAATGCATCCGAATTAGTTATATGAATGACCTTAGTGGATTCTTTACCGCACAAATTGTTTTTAACAACTACATATTGTTGTGCTAAATCCAATTCTTCTTTGGGATAAATAATAGCAACCAAACCAGAAGTAAAATAGAAACCTTTAAGTTTGATCAATTGATATAATTCTTCAACGCTAAAAATCATTACATTTCTATTTGATTCATAATTTAGTAACTCATTTTCCGTATCATACTTATCTGGTATCACAATCATTGATACGCCTTTATTTATAAGTTTCCCTATTAGATCTTCACGCTCTGACTCTTTGGCAATAATTATTACCTCTTCAGAATCACCAAAAAGAGCTTTTTGCTCATCGCTTATATTTTTTAATGGTTTACTCACCTTGTTTTTTAATGGAAATTTAGGCACATCTCCTATAATGATTTCATCGTGAGCATTGCATCCAGCACAATATTCGAAAACTTTAGAATACGTATCCGTAAATAATTCAGATATACATTTTCTTGAATTTGGAGATACTGCATTTGATATGGCATTATATGAATCTTTATAATACCTCCACTCCTCTTCTCTCAGTGTCTCTATATACGTTTTCAATTTTTCATCATTCACAAGTAATCTGTCATCTAAAATTTTAATTAGAATAATATATTTCCCGTTTTCTGCTTTTACCTCAAGAATCTGAATCATATTATATCTGCGAAGGAAAAGAAGAACATAGACATTCCAATTCATGTCAGCTTCACTTGTCGGCGAATCATCAAAAACATCCGCATCCGCATAATTGGGTTTAATCGAAGTATCAATAAAAACCCTATTATCTGTCATTCTTTGAGATTTTATATTGTTATATAAGCTATCCCATCTACCTATTATTTTTTCTGGAGTTAAAACCTTTTTTGTAATCCTGTCTCTTCCGATAGTGGAATCCTCTGGTTGCAAACACATTACACTTAAACAAGGAAGGTGATCACGACCACCTCTTCCTAATTCTTGGTAATACGTATTAGCATTTTGTGGAATATATGTATGAATAACGGTTCTAACATCTGGCTTATCAACACCTACCCCAAAAGCCGAAGTTGCTACCATAATTTCAAATTTGTTATCCACCCACGCATCAATTAATTCTTTTCTTTGTGAGCTTGTGGTTAATCCGGTAAAAGTTTTTACATTACAAATACCCACCTTGGCTAAATCTTTTTTAATCAAATCTGCCTCAAAAGGTCTTGCAACATAAATAATCATAGGATGTGGTAGTTTTCGTACAAGTTCTATAACCTTTTGAGTTTTTTCAGTATTGCTTCTATTTCGTATAATACAATAGCGAGGTTCATGCCTTAACGCATCACATCTAATTTCAATCCATTTTCCGTTTACTTCAAAAAAATTCCTCAAAATATCTACACAATGGTCTTCGAAAGTCGCAGATAAAAGTATTGTCCTTAACGTAGGATTAGACATGAGAAGCATATTACGCCATGCTTCAAGGCATTGATAATCTACTCTAAAGGCAGCGCCCCAGTCTACAACTATATGAGCCTCATCAATAACAATATTTTTCAAATATCTACTCTTATTTGCTTCCTTTAGCGTTTCTGCAAATCCAGGATTCTCCAAAAGTGCTTCCGGCGAGATAAACAAAACCCTTGCTTTCTTGTCTTTTATAGCTTTTAATATAGGTCCTGCTTTTACGCCACTTGAATATGCAAATATTTCATTTTCATTATTATTTCGTTTTATTACGTTTTTTGTTACTCTTTCTTGATCTATGGCAAGAGATACCGTTGGAACAATAACTATCGTTAATCCTTCTTTTTGATAAGAAATAGTCTGAGTAACAAGGCTTTTTCCTCCTCCAGTTGGCAAGGAAACCAATGAAGTATAGCCTTCTGGAGTATTTAGCGCTCCATAAACCGCAATTTTTTGATCTAATGATTTAAATTTTGAATATCCCGTCAAATGATAAATCATCGGATTGGTGATTAATCTTTCATCCTCAATGCTCGATTTACTATGATTTTCGCCTCTACCAAATGCATCTTTTACGAATTTCTCATTTATATCTTGTGGCAATTGATATGAAGCAAAATACTTGTCTTCCACTTCATCTAATGATATTCCAAATTTATTCTCTTTAATTGCATCACTATTCGATAGCCTTATAGAAACATCAAACACAAGTAAATAATCTCTTAATGCCAATAAATAATCATTTAAATAAGACTCATTTTTTTGATATAGTTCAAATGCTCTAAACAACCTTTTTACCGTATTAAGATAAAAAAACTCCTTAGCGCTTTTACCTGAATTGTAATCTATATCAATAGATAATTCTTCTCCATTTATTACCTTTTCAACTTTGCTAATGATATATTCTTTATCCATTATTTGCTCCAATCATCATAACAAAAGCTGCTGACTCCAAACGAACCTTCGGTTTTTTTATAGCCTCAATAACAATACTTTGAGTATGTTTTAAATCATCTATACCATCATCTTTTATGCCATAAAAAACACTATTTGCAACACGAGCGGAAAGGGTTCTTTCCATTTCCTCTTTTGCTCCCTTTATATTTGACTTTCGTTTTAATACATCAAAAGCTTTTTCATATGAGGATTTTCTTGCACTGATTACAATTTCATCCCATTTATCTCTTCTATATCTTTCTTTAAACCAATCAATATTTCTTCCGTCTATTATTTCCTTTAAAAACTTTGCTTCATGGCTTCGCTTTCCCAAATGTACAACTTGCGATTTACCATTCAAACCACTATTAACCAATGACATATACTCTCGTATAACTGTGTCATCATCTATATCATCTTCATTATTTATGGATATCGGAATAACTACCTGCTCGGAAGATAAATAGTTTCGATATGGGCTCATCGCATAGAGCGATACTCCGTTATCAAATAAAAACTCATTATCCGGTGATACGGACCATGTAAAAATAATACCTTCCCAATTAAAATCACTTTTAACTGCAAATGCACTTGAACAACCTTTGCATGAATTAATTGCATTATCAACTATGCAATTAAATACAGCATCTCCAGGAGCGAAAAAATGCAAATAATCATTTTCTATAGCAAGTTTTCTGGAAAAAGTACCTCTAATAGATCTATCCTGGGTTTTTTGCTTTGCACTTATATCATAAGCAGTCTGAACTTTAGTTACGAACTGGTTTTGCGCCGAATTTAAATACTCATTCCATTTAGGAGGAATTAATTGAGAATTAATTGCTGACTGAGGTGAAAAAGATGATGCCGAATATACTATTTCGCCCGTTTTTCTTTCACTACCATGAAAACCAGCCAAACTTGCCCAATTTGACATTGTCGAAGCAAACAATTTATTTTCATTTAAAGAATAATACTCAATCAAGCGTCGCAACTCCAAATACATCGGTCTATAAATAAAACCAGCTGCATCAAAATTTTGCTCTTTTCTTATTACTTCCCTCATATTGTTAGCTTGTTCAACAATTTTAGGGATTCTTTCAAATAAACCATAACGGAAATCATCTTTAATAGAAGATACTATTTCATCATTAATATCTTTCATAATAATTTCCATTCCGCTTAAAGATTGGTTGAATATCCTTAATCCGTCTCTAAAGAACTCAAATAAAGCAGACTCAAATGTATCTTTAGTATGTACCACAACTGAATATACAACTGGTCTAGACATATCTCTCTCTAAACGATCCAAACGTCCAATTCTCTGTTCTATAGCACTTGCATCCCAAGGCAAATCTATATGCACAATATAATCAGCACACTGGAAGTTTCTTCCTTCACCGCCGGTATAGTCACAAAGCATAATTCTACATTTTTTATTCGTTTGGAATCTATAAGCATTTAATTCAATTTCATCCGATGGCATGTTGTCAGCAAAAAAACTTATTTCTTCAGCATCGAAAACTTTAGAAATTGCTTCTTTATACGCATTAAATGTGTCTGTGTAGTTTGTAAACAAAACAATCTTTTGATCATAAAATTCATCAAAAAGAGCGTTTAAAACTACAACAAGTCTAGAAGAAAAACATTCCTCATAACTATCTGGATCATTTAAAATATCAACAATATTATCAAGGTTAAAACTTTCTGATTTTAACCACTTTTTTGCATCTTCCAATACAGAACTATCTATATTTTTTTCTTTAGCAATTTTCAGGAAAGCCCAAGGAGAACTGAAAAAAGTAGATAATAAGGGCTTAACATCCTCTTCTATCCTAATTTTTCCGTTTTCCAGTTCCTTAATAATCCAACTTGATAATCCTTCATATGACAAATTCTCATAAAGATTATTGTCATTATTTGGTTCATATTCCAACTCAACCAAATCTCTTGTTGCGAGCAATTGAACATCATCATCAACCTTTTCAAGGATTTTTCTTCTATTACGAATAATATTACTTTCTATCTGGTAATTACTGCATATATAAGAAATAATTACTTTAATTGAATATACTCCATAATCTTCTGACGAAAAGGCTATTTTGCTAAGCAACTCAGAAAGCTTCTCATCGTCTAACTCTTCACATATCTCTTCTATATCCTCATATATCTCTTCAAACAGTTCTTTGCAATCCTCTGATTGACTTATCTCCAAACCATCTTCCTTTTCACTCTCAATTTCATCTTCAAAGTCACTTAGATCATCTAAAATTAAGGCTGTTTTTTGTATTATTTTACTTTGCTTAGAAATCAAATCACTAAACTCTTCTACAGAATAAGAATCATATTTATCCGGTGTCAAAAGACGTAACAAATCAAGATACTCATCTTTTTTCTGCTGTACAGGCGTAGCACTCAAAAGTAAAATATTCTCGGTTACAGAACTAATTCTATGAACTTTTTTGTATTCTTCTTTATCAAACAAGTAACGATGAACCTCGTCAATAATTACAAAATCCCATGAATTATAATCCTCTTTCTCTCTAAGTTCAGAAAGTGTCTTTACTTGTACGGAATTGTTATTATTGTTCTTTCCTACCGGAATATTAAACTTTAATAATAATTCTGATATCCACTGTTCCTTTAATGCCGGCGGAACAATAACTAACGATTTTGTATCGCTCTGATTCATTAAAAAAATCTTATAAATAGAAATAGCCTCAATTGTTTTGCCCATTCCGACTTCGTCTGCCAGCATATATCGACATGGCGTTGTCTGAAGGCAGCGCATAATTGTATTCACCTGATGAGGCATCAGGTATATCTTCGAACCTGCCAGTTCTTTGAAACCATAAATTGAATTTTCAAGAATATTCATGCTTTTGGCTACAATAGATCTTCCAAAATACCACGCAGGATTTTGGAATTCATACCGTCTAAGTTGAACGCTGGGATCAATTTGGCCATTATTAAATGATGCTATTACCTCAGATTCTGACACTTTTAGAATCGATTTATCCTCATTATTCTGAACATAATAATTAAAGAAATCATCTTTTACTTTTTTGCATGATAAAACCGTGCAAAACTTGCCCTTTACAACAACAACAGAACCTATAAAAAATGTACATCTATCTACGCTACCAATAGGTAACTTTATTACACCTTTAGGTAAATCTTCAAAAAACATCAAATAACCAAAAGGATCGTTAATTTTAACCGATACTGTCTTTTCAAATTCATCTACTTTTGTAATTTGACCGCATACAAAAACACGAGGTTCGTTATAACTATCCTTATCAGCCGGGCATCTAACATACATTTTTTCTTTTAACATTAATGTACCCCCTATTATTCAATATGAGCGTAGTAATCCAAACATATTTCTCTATTTGAACAGTATTTGCACCAAAGATTTGTGTTAAACGAAAATCCTTTTTCACTCAAAGCATCTTCCGACAGTTCTTCATCAATCTTTTCCTGTTTTACATCGATGAATATATCTTTTAATACATCCTGATTATATTTCTTTGGATTCTTTAATTGCTTATAAATAAATAATTCACGAATCATCATGAACTTTCGGTCTTCTTGTGTCAAAACAGGAAATGCTTTTCCAGTATTCAATCTATTTCTAACATTATTTATTATGTCTATTCTGTTAACGTCCATCGTAAAAGGAAAATATTTTTTCAGTTCGTCATATAATTCTTTTATCTTTTCTGAAAGAATAATCTCACTACATGGAAGTCCCTGCATACTCTCTTTGGTTTCATTTTCCAACCAAATTTCAAAGTATTTTGCAAGCAAAAAGTTATCCTTATAAATGGTATTGCCTTCTACAAGGCTCTCAAACAAAAATCTCCTTCGACATATCTTATATCTGTAATAATCATATCGATCATATTTTCCGGACGTTCCTCCAATAATATTAATATCAGAAACGGGTTCTAACCTACTGTTTATTCTTTTATCTACTTCACGTCCCTTTTTAATTCCCAAAAGTTTTAAAAGATAATATGGTTCTCTTTCTAAATCACCATCTCTTTTTACATAACTTAATTTATACTTGCCCCTATTAAATTCCAGTCCAAAAATCAAAGCATATCTCTTAAAATTCTTATATTCTTTTCTTGCTTTTACATATACCTGATATTTCCAATCTACTGGATTTTGTGCCACCTCAAAAAAACTACTATTCAAAGGCCATGAAAACTCTTTTTGTTTGACAGAATCTATGTCTTCATCTGTTAAACAAGCAAAATGCAATATGCTAGTTTCTTTTTCGTTTAGTGTTCTCAAAACATCACCATCAATCTGTTCAAAAGAACGTACTATCCAGTTAGCGCTCTTCCCCGGTTTTGTTTCTTGAACAAGATATATGGACATTGTCGATTTCAAGCATTCAAAAGAAGCTGATGCATCAATATTCTCTACTTCGTCTAATCTCGATAATACTCTGCTTATAATATCCGTAAATTCATCTGACAATTCACGATCTTCTAATATTTCTTCTTGTAAATATTGTTTTAATTTCTTATAAAAACTCTTAAAATTACTTGGCCTTTTCTCAAAATCCTCATAGAAAAACGAAGCCAATTCCTCTAGATCATTAAGGGCATCTTCTAGTTCTTTAATCTCTTCCGGCGAAACTGAATAATATGAAACATGTTCTAGTGCCTCTGTTCTCTTTTCGTCAGATAAAAACTTCTTATTCTTTTTAACCTTTTTAATTCTAGAAAGCATATCATCAATTGATACGCATCCATCAAACAAGCTCTCTATTTTCCCAAACGTAGAAACTAGTCTTCCCGTCTTCTGTTCAGATAGAATGCCAGCTCCTAAACACTCTTTGATATCATTAATATCTGAAATAATTATTCCATTAGTTTCAGCATCCCACATATTGGCTACTGCAATGAAAAAATGTCCTAAAGGATAATTCAAAAATTGTCTTTCCCCGAATTGCTCTGGAAAATAAACTTTCAAAATATCATTCACAGAACTATCTGCCGCATATATCTGCTCTCGCATAGCAGACATAGGATGCTCTGGACTTTTTTTCGAAGCATCTTCGAAAACCTTTGCAACATAGCTTGCAAACTCTGTCATGTTATCAAATTCCGTTATCTCATACGGATCTTTTAATATGATTTCGTCTTTCTGTCCGTTCAGCAATTTACCCATATTCTGAGCAAGAATATTACCATCATAACTAATAGAAGATTTGTCAGATGGGATAAATTCAATTCCATCAAAGTTTTTTATTTCACAATCAAACGCAGAGTAGATATCTATCCAAGTTTGATAAATATTTTTATATTGCTCCTGATAATTTACTAGCAAAATTACTTTTTTGTATTGAGAAATTTCTTCTATAGTTCTAAGCATTAAAGGAGAAAACTGATGAACGCCATGAATAACAATAGTATCCATATTGTCATAACTAATCTCATAATCTGCATTGGCATTGTTCTTTGCAGTGTTCATAGCTTTCAAAATTGCATCATTTATTTCGCCCTCTGTAAATCCTTGTTTAAGGCAAAAATCCTTAGACATATTCGAATTAATAATCAAGTTATATATTTCAACTATAAATCGCTGTTCCGGAGTCAAATACTCATCCACAATGCTTTCTGGATTTATTCTCAATTCGAACATAGTCCTTATACTTGAAAACACTTCATCTCTATTAAACAAAAATGATTTTTTAACATTTTCCAGTTCACTTGACGATAAATTCTGATTTTCTTTAAATCCGACAACAATATTATCCAAATCAGCATGTTGTTTAACGGCACAGGTTGTTCCAACCCACTTATCATAAAGAGAATCTGTCAAATTTTTTACTGTTGTAACACGTCCGATTTTAAAACTGTCACCATAAACTGCCTTTAATCCATTAACAAGAGTCTGTGCAACACAAAAATATGGACAAGCAGATATTTCTTTCCATAATGGCTTATTATCTTTTAATCTATACGGATCCTTATAGGTATATACTGTTATTGACATATTATCCCTCCAGCATCTTAGCCCAGCTAATTTGTGAATTGCTATCAATATTATTTATCCATATACAATTCCTAATCGTTCTGGTTAACGCAACATATAATATACGAGCTTCCTCTTCAATCTGTTCCTTAACTTCCTTGTTCTCATTAAAATTCGAATTACGTTCTCTAACGCCATTATCAAATAAAACAGTATATGAAAGATTATTATCGTTATAAGTTGCGTCTAGTTTAACTCGTTTTATTTCGTATAGTTCTTCAAAAGTATATGGTAAAATCACAGTACCATATTCCAAACCTTTTGATTTATGAACTGTCGTGCATATAACATGTATTCCTTCATCATCAACATCTGCAGTTCTTGCCAACTGTTGCTGCCCTGTCAAAATATTGATGCTTAAATACTCTGAAACCTGATTTAATGTCAAAGTGTCTATACGAGCAAACGAAATCATTTTTTCGATTAGAAACTCATAATTAGCAATATAAAGCCTTTTTTTATCCGGTAATCTTGAGTAGTTTTCCCAAGGTTTCAACGCATCAACAATCCTTTTCAGCACATACAAAATAGGTTGTGAATAAACTTCTTCAAGCAATTCCTGCCACGAAACCCCCATGCGTCTTTTAAAGAACTCGTCTAAAACTCCTAACAAAGCATTTATTTTTTCGGACTCGTTCATTCCTCTTAATTTCTGATAATCTAATTTCAAATCTGTATAATTTGATTCAATAAAACTCACTAAATGAACAGGACTAGTACTATGAATTAGTGCCAAAACCAATTTATATAAGTCTAATGATGAAGGAAGTTGGAACAAATCACCGCCCGAACTTATTTCAACATTAATATCTTTTTTTGCAGCGGCTTTTAAAATTCTATCAACCTGCCAATTGCTTCTGACTAGAATAGCTATTGTCCTTTCCTCTTTTGATAGTTTTTTATTACTCATCAAGTTTTTAATCTTTTCAATCTCATGAAGAACCGTATTATTTAAAAGATCTAAAAGTGCCTCCTCGTCTTTTCCATGACATGGCAATTCAACAAAAAGGTTGCTTTCATCAGCATCAGAAACAACATCACTTTTAAGACAATCTTCAGATTTCTTGTATGGTAGAATGTCCTTATCTCCCATTTCAACAAAAACTTCATCAAATAATTCAAGTAATCTTCCGTCAGTTCGATAATTACGATTCAACCTGTGATGACTCCAATCCATCGTTTTACCATTCTGTAACTTTTGGAAAGCGTTAAGTTTTGCTCCTCTAAAACGATAAATACTTTGTTTTAGATCTCCTACAACAAATAAACGGCAGTCAGCATTAATACATTTCTGAAGCTTCTGGAATATTTCTATTTGTACATCATCTGTATCCTGGAACTCATCAATAAATAAAAATCTCAGACGCAAATCTTCGATTACGTCAAAATCAGCAGACAAAACCTTTCCCAATTCAATCAAACTTTCCTTCAAATCTATATCATTAGAATTTCTTAATGATTCACTATATAGCGTTTCTGCAGGGAAAACTACTTGAAGCAATAATTCATTAAAATATGGAATATTATTATCTACCGTTACCCCCATTTCAGATTTTTTAATCTGAGAATAATTAACACTCTTTGCAAACAGTTTATCAGCTACTGCCATTAACTTTTTCTTCAATTCATAAATCGGAACGGGTATCTCATTAACAAAATTAGAGTTTTCCGTTTCTTTTTCTTCTAAATATGCTCCAAGATATAAATCATATGCCTTCCCGCGTTTGTACTCATTTTCAGTTATTCTGAAATTTGTTCCAAGTCCTGTATATAATGATTCATTTCTCATAATTCCTATCGCAAATTTATGAATAGTAGATATATAAGAGCGATCAACATCCTCAACAAATTTCAAATACTTTTCTTTTCCGGTTAATACAAAATAGTTTACAAACATTTGCTTCAATCTCTTTTTCATATTCGTTGCAGCATCATTTGTGAATGTAACCATAGCTATTTCTTCCGCAATATTTGAAACAGGGTTTTCTTCCTTATTGCACAGATAAGCAATTCTAGAAACCATAGAAAAAGTTTTTCCGGTTCCAGCACCGGCTTCAACCAATATATCCTTTTCAGTTGTGGCATGTTCTATGTCAAATTGCTGAATGTTAAAAGAAGTGGAGTCTGATAATCTCAACAAAATATCATGTATATTCGAGTCCATCACGCCTTCTCTAACTTGAATGCTCTCGTTACAAAATTCATTTAAATCATTAACTTTATACAATTCAAAATTAAAAATTCTAAAACAATCTGAATCTTTTCTATCGGATTCGCCATCTATGCAACCGACATATAAATTATTCTTTTTGTATGAAACATTATGATTCTTCAATTCTTCTAGTAGGGCTTGAATAATACGCTCATAATCCTTCAAATCTTTTACGAAAATAACACTTTTAACACCACAGAAATATGTCAAAACCAATTCATTTATTTCATTTTCAGCAACTCCACTAGGATATATATACAATTTTGAATAAGGCAAAATCCTATTATCTTCAACCTCTTCTTTAAGATTTGGTTCAAGACTTTTTCGGATTCTTATCATTAAATCATATGTAAAATCAGAATGCGGAATAACATTATTTTTTTGGAAAACCCCAATTAATTTATTGTTAAGTAACTCTTTGTCCTCAAGATCCTCTTTAAAAATTGTATATTCCGGTTCTGAAATAATATCCAAGTGGCAGTCTCTGTAATCTTGTTCACTAATAAACGGATAGCATACCATATCCAAAACCAAAGGACTAATATTATACTTTTCACTTATTTTATTAAGAATCGCAAATCTATAAGCACGAGCTTGTTTTTTGGGCGAAGTTTGTGGTTTATCATATCCCTCAACATCAATTTCATCGATTCCATTTACTATTATCTTGTCTGAAAGCCAACCCTTAACCTCCACAACAATAATGCCCATATTCTCAGACATAATACAGAAATCATATTCTCTTCCGTTAATTTCTCTTTGGTTATATATAACAAAAGAATCTGGAAGTTTTTCCGAGAAACTATCCCAAACTTTTCCTTCACCCTTGTATTCAGATTTTTTATCAACCATTATAGCCATAGTAATAAACCTTTCTCGACTTCTCTAAATAAAATCATACTTGGTATTTGAAATGGATTCGAATAATCGAAATAACAAAAAGGATCATCCTTGTCAGACAAACTCAATTACATCTTCTATTTTGCAATCAAGAGTCTCGCAAATTCTCATTAAAACATCTAGCGTAACTTCCTGATTTTTAGAAAGTTTTGCCATCGTACTGCTGCTCATATGCACCTGATCTCGTAACTCAGTTTTATTCATATTTTTATCAATCAATAGTTTCCAAAGCTTGTTATAAGATATCTGCATAATTGTTCCTCCGTTTTTAACACAAAAACTTCAATCCAACAAAACAATTATACCACCTTCAACATAAAAAGTTTGCAACCTCAAAGCAATTTAACGCAAAATTTAGGGTTTATTTACAGTATGTTCATATAGTGAGCTACAACTCAACTGTAGCCCCTTAACTTTCACTATAGTAATACTATTATAAACCATTATAATGAATCAGCTGTCCCACAATCAGGACTCACATCCAGAACATTCGTTCACAAAGTATTGTCGTAACATTATCGCAAGCAGTGCAAAATGCTTACATTTTGCATTTTTGCTTGTTGAGGCAGCGCCCCAAACCCCTTGAACCTCGTTTCACTCGGAGCTACGCATCGCCTTTGGCGACGCTTAAATTTTTTTTTGATAAATGGGATAAACATTACGAATGTAATTGAAGAATTGAAATAAAAAAATCGGGAGACCGCACCAACTTCTTTGGTGAAATCTCCCCGATTTTTAAAGTGATTTGTTTCTCTTTCTTTTCCTTTGTGCATCCAGTTCAGCTTCGTTTTTCTTTAAGAACTGATCCACATTGTACTTGGCTGTCTGATAATCTTTTAATTCCTGCTTGGCTTGTCGGTACTCGGCATATGTCTCTTTTTTCTCTCTTAATATCCGTTCGTATTCAGCGTTTAAGTCTTTAATCTTTGGTATCGGGCCATCGATTTTTGAGAAGGCATCCTTGGCTGCCTTATGCAAAGTGATTGCTTCTCTATGCTCTTCAAAAAACTTCTTGGAGTAACCGCTCTTACGATACTCAGCATAGATTTCTTTCGTCTTGGAATAGTTTATGATATGTTTCTTAAGGCCGGCAATCTCAACAAGTCTTGCTTCAAGTTCCTTTTGCTTTTTGGAAATCTCTGAAAACTTTTCTGATACTTCCTGGGCTTTGGCTTCGAGTTTTTTATAATCTCTAAGGTCATGTTCTTCCAAGAAAAGAAGTGTCTGGGCTATCTGTTTTACGTTGTGGATTCTCGCCCATCTTTCATATCCCGGACCTTTTTCTTTGGCGATAATCTCCTGAATATCAACAAGCATATCGAGTTTTGGCTCGTCTTTTTTCTTATAAAATCTTCCCCCGGTTTGTTTCGGATTCGATTCAAAGGTTGTTGTTCCGGCAAAAACTCTTTCCAAATCTTCCTGCCTATATCCATCGCCCAAAGAACGAAAACGTAAGAACTTACTCTGCTCTTTACTCTTTACCGAGATGTTTTTTCCTCGCTTAATCTGATAATCCATTTCTTCCAGATACCGAAGGAGTTCTTCCATATCCTTTGGCTTTTTCTCCATGCAGGCATCAATGGATTCTCTGATTTTTTCACGATAACTTTTCTCGGATTTATAGACCGTTCGCTTTTCTCTCTCGCTCGGTTTCTTCGGTTCAATAACGGAAAGACCGTTCTCGATACAGACTAAATCGCTCACCTTTTGAAGTGCTATTCCCGAGAACAAGAAGTTACGAAATTTTCTGTCGCACGAAAGATTTGAAGCATTATAGATGATATGATTATGCACATGTTTCTTATCGACATGGGTTGCTACGATGAACGCATGCTTCCCTTTCGTCCAGCGCATTGCCGTCTCATAACCGATACGATTTGCTTCCTCCGGTGTGATTTCTCCAGGCTTAAATGCCTGCCTTATTTGATAAGCAATGATGTCATTGGCATGCTGTGGTCTGCCGGTATTAACCGAATAATAATTCTGTGATACGGCAAATTCTCGGGCTGCCGTTTGGGGTTCACACTCATAAGCCGATATCAAACTTCCGCCTTCTGTCTTCTCACAATTCTCGGCATAATCCGTTCTGTCCTTGATGCATTGCTGTATAGACCTAGCCTTTTGAACATGCATAGCAATCAGTCTTGTGGCAGCCACATGATCACCTTCTTTCTATCGGATTGTCGATAATCGCTCCAAGATCCCGTTTAATAATTCCCACAGTCCTTCCTGGTTTTGTTTAATCTCTTTGACATCCGTTTCATAAATACTTCCCGTTTCATTTGCCTTTTTTGCATACTGATTCACGTTGTTACTTGTTATTCGCATAAGCCTCGTGGCTTCCCTTAATTCTTCCAAATCAAGCCTGATGATATATCCGTCCACAGCCATCTTACGAAGAAAGGCGCCGGGTTTTCTCACCCCGGCGTCCTTCATTCTGTCTTTGATTCTTTTGGCTTCAGAAGGTGTGACACGAAAGCTCATGACCACATCTCTTTTCTCCATATTACTTAATCTCCCTCTCCGTACAGCTAATACATCTTGGTACCGGCTTTGCTTTTTCAGCATCCGGAGTTTCCTTCTTAAGTTCCTCTAAGATGGATTTCTTTTTCTGCTCGGCTTCGATTACATCTTCTCTTGTAATCTGAGCTGTCGGTTTATCATCGGGCATATTGTTGATGATTCCGTCAAATGAATTGTCATTCTGCTCTACCGCATCCTCAACAGCACGAAGAGGATTCTGATCACGAGATATAACGGGATTACCACTTTCAGAAGGATCAGATACACTCTCTTCCACTTCCGTTTCAACCAGACCGCCGACTTCATCCCATTTTTGAATTTTACTTTTCTTTTTCTTTTCCATAAGCCTTTATCCTTTCTTTTTCTCAAACTGTAAGGCATATTTTGCCGTTCCCTGATCATCTGTCGTAAGTAACAAAGTCGCATCAAAAGTCTTCCCGCTTCTTTGCGATTTACACTTCTTAAGGTTTGCTCTGCCACCTCGAAGAAGCTGTTCTGCAATCTGACGATTCATCTTCTTTCCAATGGCATCAAAGTAACGATTGTCCTTCCATAAAGCGAATTTACACTCCTTATTGGAACAGAAGAACCCTTTGGACTTTTCTACGATATCGCCGCCGCAATGTGGGCATTTTCCAATCGGAGCATATGAAGGATGCATTAAAACCTCTGCATCGGGAATAATCTCATACGTTTCAATCAGATGCTTAATCATCTCTTCGATCTCTTCCATAAACTTCTCGGAATCGTATGTATTCTTCTCAACTTCCAGAAGTTTTTGCTCCCATTCTGCCGTCATGGATGCTGACTGAATGTATTCCGGTATAACGGTAATAAGTGCTTCACCCTTATGTGTCGGAACAAGATATTTGGTCTTTTTATCCCCTTTTCTTTCCAAAAAACCGATACGAACAAGCTTCTCTATAATGCCTGCTCTTGTTGCCGGAGTACCAAGTCCTTTTCTTTCTGCTTCATCCGGAGTATCTTCCGCTCCCGCTCTTTCCATTGCAGACAAAAGTGTATCTTCAGTATAGGATTTCGGAGGAGTTGTCTTACCGCCTTTTATATTTCCAACATCAATCCGAAGAGGTTCGCCTTCTTTTTCATAACCGGTCAAATGAAGATTAAAGTCTTTCTCCTTCTCTTCTTTCTCTTCTTCATTTCGTACAGCCCTCCAGCCCGGATCTAAAATCTGCTTGCCTTTGGCTGAAAACTTTTCTCCTTCATGTTCGGCTTCTAAGGTTGCCTCTAAGAGTAAGCAGGGGCTTGATACAGCCTCTAAAAGTCTTGTGACGATAAGTTTAAGGACTTCCCTCTCTCCTGCCGGTAATTCGTCCAAATTTGCATCAGAAACCACTACCGTTGGAATAATGGCATGATGATCTGTAACCTTCTTTCCGTTAATGACCTGCTCGATTTTAAGCATCGGTGTTGGATTAAGACCGCATACCGTTTTCGTCTTTTCGATAAGGTTTGGAAGAGATTCTGCCATATCCTCGGTTAAATATCTGGAATCGGTTCTTGGATAAGAAACAAGCTTTTTTTCATAAAGACTTTGCGTATAATCAAGAGTCTGTTGTGCCGTAAACCCAAGTTTTTTATTGGCTTCTCTTTGAAGGTTTGTTAAATCATAAAGCGCAGGAGCTGTTTCCTTCTTTTGCTTTTTCTCCGCCTTTGTGATTGTAAGCTCGCCTTTTAAAAGACATGACTGTAAAAGTTTCTGTGCTTCTTCGATATCCTTAAACTTACGGCTGGCTAGTGTTCCGCTGTTTGTTCCAAGCTGAATGGTATAAATATCTTCTACCTTAAATGCCCGGATCTCGGCTTCTCTTAAAACCGTAAGAGCAAGTGTCGGTGTCATTACTCTTCCGACATTTAATGTCTGTCCGTACGAGGTTGAAAAGAATCTTGTTGCATTGATTCCCACAATCCAGTCTGCTCGCTCTCTGCAAAGTGCTGCTTCGTACAAAAGATCGTAATTCACTCCGTCCAAAAGCGAATCAAATCCTTTTTTGATTGCTTCATCTTCCAAGGATGAAATCCAAAGTCTCTTCATGCGTTTTTTACAGCCTGCCTTTTCATAAACAAGCCGGAAGATTAACTCGCCTTCTCTTCCTGCATCGCAGGCATTGATTACAAGTTCAACATCATCACGTTTCATCAAATCTTTTAAAATCTGAAACTGTTTCTTTGTTGCCACACTTACCTGATACTCCCATGTTTCGGGGATAATCGGAAGGTCTTCTTTCTTCCAAATCTGATACTTCTCGTCATAATTCTCCGGCTCTGCCAGTTCTACCAAGTGTCCTACGCACCAGGAAACAAGATAGCTACCTCCTTCGAGGTAGCCATCCTTCCTTACATTGCATCCAAGCACTTTGGCGATAGACTGAGCAACCGAAGGTTTCTCTGTTACCACCAGTTTATACATAAGCTGCTCCTTTCTTAGATTGCCTGAGCAAGATCCTTTTTCGGAGTTTTCTTAGGTGCCTTTGTCTTTTCCGACTTAGCCTTCTCCTTCTTGATCTTGTCCTTAATGGATTCTTTCTTCTGAGGATTCTTCTCCTCTTTACTCTCTGCCTTGGCCTCTTCCTTTGTAGGCTCTTCCTTCTTTTCTTCAGCCTTGGCTACTTCCAGCTCGTTCTTCGCCTCGTTGAAATCGATTACCGGCTCAACGGTAACTGTCGGCTTATCTACGGGAGTATCAAAAGGAATATCATCGCCGTTATTTTTGATAAAATCCTCCAAGGCTTCGAAATCATATCCTGCCTTATTCGCTTCTTTTGTCTCGACAATCTCTTTATCTCTCACCTTTTCTTCAATAGAAACAATCATTTTTGCTGAGCAGGAACGGATTGTGTCAAGTGATGCCTTAAGTTCCGGAACTTCCTTATCGGCAGACCATGTAGCAACATAAGGGAATGAATACTCGGAAGTATCGATTCCGAAATGCTGACATACTACGTATGCGATAGACTCTGCTTCCGTTTCCTTCTGATTCTGGCTCTTCTTCTCTCCGGAATGCTCCATAGCCTCTTTCGAATGAAGTGCCTGGTGTGCTGCTTCGTGAATCATCGTCTTAACGGTCTGAACTTCGCTCATGCCTTCCTGGATAGCAATACGGTTATCCTCAATATGGAAATAACCCTTGGCACCGGATTCGATATTTTCAAACTCAATCGGGACCGGAACAGTTTCCTTGATTGCTTCAATAAGGGAAACATATCCTTCCACGTCTCCCACAAGTTCCTCTACTCCAATCTGAGGAATAGGTTCACCTTCGGTCTGGGAAATATCGAAAGTACTGACCGGCTTAAATGCATTCACAGTTACTTCAACCGTTTCTTTTACCGGTTCACCGTCCTTATCAAGAACAGGCTTTCCGAAAGAATCTTTCTTATCCTGTTCCTTATCCATCTTGTAAGGCGCAGGTGCTAAGATACGTATTCCCTTCTCGCCTCTTTTTACGTTACGGTTCATTTCCTTCCAGCCGGTAAAAGACTGACACATGGTTGCATCAGGCTTTTGCATCATAATAAGGAGCTGGTTATTCACGGAATACCTCGGAAGTTTTGCACAGAAATTAAGATAGTCCTTAAAGTTCTGTTCCTTAAAGACATCCTTCACACCCTGCTCAAGCTTATTGCTGATGGCTTCCATTTCAGCCTTCCTTGCTTCAGCTGCCGCCTTGGGATCAAACGTAGACTTATCAAAATCGCTCATATTAGTTTCCCTCCTTCTTTGCATTGACTTTCTTTGCCTCTTCTTTCATCTCACTTAAACGCTTCATAATGGATGCCTCATTCTTAAGGGTGTTGTCCGAAAAAATGATTCCATTATCTCTTTGCTTTAATGCCTGCATACCCTGTGCGTATGCTAAATATCTTGATTTCTTTGCCATAGCTTTACTCCTTTCAAAAAGGGCGACCAATTGGCCGCCCCGGTTTCGTAATTAATTGTTACCATCTTCTTCATCAACATCGGGAATATCGTAATCGTCCTCTCCCTCTTTAGGAAGGCTTTCCAGATAATCCTCTTCGTTATAATCCATATCGGGATCTTTCGTCTTTTTGGCAGGCTTCTTACCCTTATTCTTCTTTAAGAAGAAAAATGCGCCGACACCGACGATTACAACAATGACTGCTACTGCAGGAAGAGCATTCGATTTCTTTTTCTCCGTAGGCTCTTTCTTTTCTCCAAGCTTTGGAAATTGAATAAGTCCGATGCCTTCCGAAGTCTCTTCATCCTCTGCGCTTTCTGATTCTTCAACCGCTTCTTCAGATGCTTTAACTTCCTTTTCGTATTCCTTCACTTCATCATCTTCCATAAGAGCAAGCAAATCTCTTTCATCCACCTTGTTCAAGAAATGAACGATTTCTGCTCCCTTATCATCACGGTCGATAATGATATAAAAATAATGCCCGGATTTGGTAAGAATCGTAATAAACTGCTTACCGCCGGCTTCCAAAGAACCGTAATCATCTACAAGTTCCATGTTGCCATCGGGTGTAAGCGGTCCGTATTTCACATCGTCTTCTTCCTCAGAATCCCCACCTGTTTCAAGTTCCTCCTTTCCGGTGATAATCGGTTCCGTTGCCTGGCAGAATGTGTAATCGTATGCGCATACTTCACATTCTTCGTTTACATGCTCTTCATCACACTTCTCTGTGCAGGTACATTCCACATCCCCCTCTTTGGGTGCTGCATATACCGTCATAGGTGAAATGCTCATTAAAAAAGCTGCCGATAATAAACCGACAGCCGTAACCTTCTTAACTATTCTGTTTTTAGTCTTCATCATCTGAATCCTCCTTCTTTTCTTCTGTTTCGCTTACTTCGCTGCTTGTGTTAGTTTCCGGTGCAAAAGTGTTTCTCCTTGCTCCCCGTATGCTTGCAGCCTTAATCATGTTTCCATCAATCTGGATCTGACCGTTTGCAATCATATCAAGTAAAGAACCAATCTGTTCGGGAGAAAGCTTCATTGCTTCCACATCTGCAACAACTCTCACAGCTTCTGCTTCTTTTAACTTTGCTTCTTTTGCTTTAATCTGTTCAAGAAGCGCTTCGACCTTATCACGGTCTTTTTGAATATCCCTTCGCATACGCTCCAGGTTATCATATTTTCTTTCGTTCATTGAATTTACCTCCGTTAATCAAATACATCAGGTTTATTACCCTTTGTTTCCATTAAAAGCTGATATCTGCCAAGCTGATCATCAGATAAGCCTCTTTGAAGCACATACGAGCCAATTGACTGCCTTGTAAGTGTGATATCAAGTATCTTATACTCGTACTCTTCTTCCTCTTCATAGGATTCATATACCGTATAGTCTTCCGTATCCGTGTACGTATAAGAAACAAGCCTTCCGCCTTCCCATCTGAAACCGATTTTTTCAACCTCCCTGGTTTTTGTAACCCAGTGCCACTTAGTTACCGTCCTCGTTCTGGTTTCGGTTCGTGGGTTTAGGATTAAGTCATATTGGCCGTTTAAAATGGTTTTTAGTTCATTCTGTACTTCGTCTTCCGTATAATCCTCATAAAGCACAGTTAAGAGTGCCGCAAGTTCAAACGGATCATGTGTAATACTCGCAAGGTTATAATTGTATTCGTCACACCCCGGATAATCTTCTTCGATATCATCAATCTGATCTCTTAAAGCATCCTCCAGGTCCTGATAATCTTCCTCTACTGCAACAATTGCTGTATCTTCTGCTGTAAAAGAAGACGCCACTACCACGTTGTTAGCACCGCTAAACATCATCCCCATCGCCGGAAATGCTGTTGAAGCACTGATTACTCCTATGCAGGATGCTCCGCCGATGATTAAAGCGATTGGATTGTTTCTTGCAAACGTCATTACCGCTTCGCTCATCTTTTGAGCAAGTGCCTCTAACTTCTGACCGACAGACGAGAAAAAATCACCGGCTGTATTCGCTGCTTTCGCCTGAGTACCCCTTCTCATGATTTCTTTTTGAGTACTTCGCTTCTGCCACTGCCTCGAATTTGGATTACTGTGATATTCATAACTTGTATATCCTTCGCCTTCAGGGCTTACCTCCGAGACCTCTTTGGTAAACCTTGTACTGTCATGAATCTTTTTGGAATATCCTTCCTTCACTTGACTATAATCATGTTCCGGCGCTTTGTACTTCGTATAATATGTTTTATGCGTAGGTGTCGCTTCCGGCTGTGCTTCTGCAGTTGTATGAAATCCGTGATTCTGACTTAATTGCTCCATCTGTTCGGGTGTTAGTTTTTTACCTTCCCTTACATTGCTCCAGTCATGTTTCGGCTCACAATACCTCGTATAATACTGAGTATGATGCTGAGTATTTGAAGATGTGCTTTCAGTTGCTTTTGGAATACCACCAGGTCTTACCTGCCTTATGGCTTCCATTTCAGCTTCTGTTACATGTCTTCCCTCTTTGATATTGCTCCAGTCATGCGTTGGTTCCACATATGTGGCTTTAGGTCTATGCGCATCGATATACTGATATCCGGCAATACCGAGTATTCCGGCAGTACCGATATTATCTCTTATATCTTCCGAAGCATTGTTATCTTCTGCATGCTCATTTCCGGTAAAATTCACTGTCCCCGGAGGTGGAGGGGTAGGAATCGGAGGCTTAAAACCAAACCTTTTCCCACCCTGCTTTCCTTCTCCGCTTTTCTTAAGCTTCTTACCGCCTTCACCACTTTTCTTACCATTACGGTATTTACCCTTCATCGACTGTGATCTTGAAGAATCAGCCCTTAATTTCTCAGAATGTGCTCCGCTGCTTTCAGCCTTATTGGATGCATGCATCCCTTCTCGGGGTCCGCCCGTATTTCTCGTATAAAGTTCTTCATCCATCTACGTCTTCCTTTCCTTCTGCATTATTCTCCGTAATCTCCGACAACCTGGTTGTCATGATGCGATAAAGCTCAATGTCCTTCGGGAATCTGTCAACAAACGGCAAGATTACATTTCCGTAAAAAATAAGCCCTTCGCCTGCTCCCGAATGTGTTACATAGGAAAGCTGGTGAGGACTGATATTAAGCTGATGGGCAAGGATCTGTCTGTCTCCGACTGCCTGATTTAACATATAGATAAAATCAGAGTTTTCAAAGATGTTTTCGACTTCCTTACTCGATAACAAATCTTTTACATTCTGTGTAATTCCTGTAGGAATACCGCCCCATTTACGGAAACGTTTCCAGATTTCTACGGTATAAGCCGCTGTCTGTTCTTCACGAAGAAGTAAGTGCATCTCATCCATGTAGTACCTGGTGGATTTACCAAGTGAACGGTTTTCGGTAACTCTTCCCCAAACCTGGTCCTGAACAACAAGCATACCGATTTTCTTAAGCTGCTTACCTAAATCTTTGATATCATAGCAAACAAGCCTGTTTGTGATATCTACGTTGGTTCTGTGGTTAAATACATTAAGTGAACCACTTACATAGATTTCCAAAGCAGTAGCCACGTTTTTTGCTTCTCTTTCAGTCTGTTTACAAAGCTCGTTATACAAATCTTCCAAAAGAGGCATATTCTCAGGTCTTGGATCAGCAAAGTATCTTTGATAGATTTGATGAATACATCTGTCGATTACCGTCTTTTCAACCGGTTTTAAGCCATCTTTTCCGCCTACGATAAGTTCACAAAGCGAAAGAATAAAGTCTGCCTTCAAAGCCACCGGATTATCATCGTCTGAATAATTCATGTTGATATCCATCGGATTGATATACTGTGTACTTGTAGGTGATATCTTTATTACCTGCCCTCCAAACCTTTCAACAAGTGGTGAATACTCTGACTCAGGATCGGATATGATGACATCATCATCAGTTACTAAGAATGCATTTGCTATCTCTCTTTTTGCTGCAAACGATTTACCGGAGCCCGGTGTACCAAGAATCAGACCGTTCGGGTTCTTTAAAAGCTTCCTGTCAACCATAATTAAATTATTCGATAAAGCATTTAAGCCGTAATACAAACTCTCTTCTCCCGACTGGAATAACTCCTGCGTTGTAAACGGAACAAATATCGCTGTACTTGAGGTTGTCATACCTCTTTCGATATCTACAAGGTTCTTTGCCAAAGGAAGAGAACTCATAAGCCCCTGCTCCTGCTGGAAATCAAGGCGAATAAGATTACAGTTATGCTTCTGTGCTATGGAACGGGCCTGAAATACATTGTTTTCAAGCTCCTGCTCTGTCTTACCGGTATTCATGATAAGAAATGTCAGTAAAAACATTCTTTCATTCTGGGACTGAAGCTCCTTTAAAAGTGCTTTTGCATCCTTACCAAAGGTTGCCAAATCCGAAGGAATGATATCCATATCGTATCCTGCTCTGACAGCCTTCTTTTGCTCTTCAATCTTGCTTCGATCAAGCTCTGTAATCGTATGCTTTACTTTCTTTATCGCATCGTTTTGCTCTACAGAATGTAAATGCATTGTTACAATCTGAGAAGATTCCATATTTAAGAAATCCGAAAGCATTGCATCCGAAATATCCGAAGCATCAATCGACAAAAAGCTTACGGCTCCGTAAATGCTTCCCATCTGAAACTTCTTTCCGTTCGGGAATGAAAAACTGCTAGGGGCAATGAAATCTTTTACCGATAACCCTGTGGATGTTAAATACTTCCAGTCAAAGTTAAACTTCTCTTTATCGCCCATATGAAACTGCTGATGCATTAAAGCAAGTCTTTCTTTTCCGTTAAGGGTTCTTGCAACTACTCCAAGGCGCTTAAAGTTATTCAGTAAATCCGTCTCCAAATGAATCAGTCTCGGTTTTGCCGCCTTCATTGACTCTGCCTCAATTCCAAACGTTAAATACTTACTTTTGGTAAGACCGTTATTGCCGGCTTCCATCTGATGAAAAAGCATTGTACTGTATTCATCCCTTACCCCGTTAAACTCATCCTTCATATGCGGTATCGCAATTCCGGCACGAAACTCGTCCATATCCGTTACCATGTTCATAAAGGACAATTCAAAATGTACTGTCGAATCGAAGAAATTAAGAAAGGAACACCATTCCTCAAAAATCTCCGACTTATCATCCTGCTGGGCAAGCTGATAATTGATATCCTGGAACTGAATCGTCTTGGTATAATAATCATTTCCGATTCTGCAAATCCCATCCTGGAACATTCGGTCAAAAGGAATCGACTGCTGTGCCGTTCTTGGAATACCATCATCATGTCTTGCTTTTTCAAGGATCTCTTTTACTTCTTTCTGCTCTGCCTTCGATAAACCCTCCGGCATTACAAAATCTGACTTCTTTTTCTTAAAGAGTGAAATCACTTCTTATTCCTCCTCTCTTTACTTCTTTTCACAATCTCATCGATTGCTTTCTTAGCTTCCTTCTCTCTTTCAAGAGCGGAATATAAATTGTCTGTCTTATAAGGTCTTACCTTTGGCCTTATAAATACTGCCTCGATAAAATGTCCCAAAATGACTTCCAAGTGCTGTCCGTTCTTTTCATACATCGCAAAAAAGAAAAACGGCATCATAATGACCATCATGCAGATAGCCGCAACACTGGTTGCTGCAACAGACTTTATTAAAAAGAATGACGGCACTCCTAAAAGCGCCGCCGCTCCAAAACATAAAAGCTGTCTCTTTGTCAAATTGAACATAACCTTACTTTTCACTTTCGTAAGATCACGAGGCACCGAAATATACGATGCTGCCATATTTTTATTCCTTTCTTTACCTTAATGTGCATGAAGTATGGATTTTGCTACAGAACCGGTCTTAAAGAGCGTAAATGCTAAAAGAATCGTATATCCCATAACTCCCCATAAGGAGCCGATGATATCAGTATCAAGTGCAATTGTCTGTATTAAAACCGCATAGATTCCTACGCACACCATAATTAAAAATCCCTGGAATCCAAGAGCAAATAAGCTCCTTACATAATTTTGTCCAATCATACTCTGTTCCTTGTTTCCAAAGGTTGCAAATGGGATTGGAGCAAGGCTTACCATCAAATAGATTTCTATCATTCTGGCATATACAATCACAAAGATTAATGCCGACAGTATATAAATCAAAAACTGTACGACAAAGGATTGTAAGAATATCGAGAACAGTTCTCCCGTTGACGATGCATTTAATACGTTTTGTATGGCTTCATACGTATAGATATCAACATCCGTGCTGCTTTGTATAAGACCGCCGGCACTGTTGACTACGTGCTGTGCCACATCAAATACCGCCATTGTGATAGTCATAGTGTTTGAGATAAGAAGTACTGCTAAAAAGGTCTTAAATACCCATTTGAAAAAGATCCAGGTTTCAAAGTTTGCCAGATTGTTATGGCTGATGACCAGTTGGATTAACTCATAGCAGGCGATAAAGGTAAGAATAATACCGGCAATCGGCATAATCACATTCTCCGATAAGTTACGGATCATGTTAAAAATACCCGGTGAGAACGTTGCGGGTGTCTTTCCGACTTCCGTTGCAATCTGCCCTACCTGATGATTAACCGAATCAAAAGTACCGGCTAAGTTATTCATAATGCCTGATATAAGGATTCCACGAAACCAGTCCTCAATGTTTTGAAATAAACTCTCCACTTGGGCCTCCTTTCATTAGGAGCCGGGGTGACATTCCCGACTCCGCTTCCATGTCCGAACCGATTAACCAAAAAGTCCGGAAAGCAAAGGCACAAGTGTTACACCGATTAACGCAACTCCGCCACCGGCGATAAGCTGCTTCATGCCCTGGGATTTTGCACCGGGGTTATCATTGCCGTAACCTTCCATAAGGTTGATTGCACCCCAAATACCAAGACCTGCACCAAGTGCGATTACAAGTGTCTGAAGAACGCCTACTGCGCTGTTAAAAAATGCCATTTGTTTTTACCTCCAATTAATTAATTTGTGCATAATAAAAGCCAAGGTTTTGGGACGTCTCCCTCTGCCTTGGCTTAACTACAGTTCCATATTCAATTGTAATTTCCGAAGGCCCGTCGACTGACCTTTCGGGATGCGCATCATCTATAATAAAAAGCCCTGCCGTTTAGGACAGAGCCTCTTATCCGTTTTAAATTATCTTCCAATTTTATGTTCTATCATTCATCTCGAAAAACCTGAATTTGCCGTTATTTGTTTCCTATGCCCAGATCGCCATCGCCAAAGTGCCGACAACAATCAGAATCAACCCGGCAAGCGCCTTTCTGCTCAACTTTTCTTTGAATACGAAATAGGA
>Ga0129307_1001428_pt1 | contig 25446 bp, 24 predicted proteins | sample P1105metagenome_FD_94437 | JGI IMG/M metagenome (GOLD analysis project Ga0129307, IMG submission 94437) | Capybara group fecal microbial communities from Wisconsin, USA - P1105 metagenome | ecosystem: Host-associated > Mammals > Digestive system > Large intestine > Fecal | place: USA: Wisconsin...
CTTAAAGAGCATCTGCGAAAAGATCGGCTTTGCCTCTCTGGCGTACCAGTCGTTAGACGGTCTGCTGGAGGCGATCGGGATCGATAAGGAAAAGGTCTGCACCTACTGCTGGACCGGAAAGGATCTGTGATGACAAAGTCTCATTCCTCATCTTACGCGGCGGCGGGCGTGGATATCGAAGCCGGCTACAAGGGCGTAAAGCTCATGAAAAAGCATGTGGAGCGGACGTTTATCCCCGGCGTGCTTTCGGATATCGGCGGCTTCGGCGGGCTCTTTGCCCCGGAGATCTCCGGCATGGCAAAGCCCGTGCTGGTCTCCGGAACGGACGGCGTGGGCACCAAGCAGAGGATCGCGCAGCTGATGGATAAGCACGACAGCGTGGGCATCGATTGCGTGGCCATGTGCGTGAACGATATCATCTGCTGCGGGGCAAAGCCCCTGTTTTTCCTGGATTATATTGCCATCGGGAAAAATATTCCGGAAAAGGTGGCGGAGCTTGTTGCAGGCGTTGCGGAAGGCTGCGTGCAGGCGGGCTGCGCGCTGATCGGCGGTGAGACGGCGGAGCATCCCGGCACCATGGCCCCGGATGACTACGACCTTGCCGGCTTTGCGGTCGGTCTGGTGGATGAAGAAAGGATCCTGCAGAAAGAGAAGATGCAGGCAGGGGATGTGGTCCTTGCGCTGCCTTCGAGCGGGATCCACTCGAACGGCTACTCGCTGGTGCGGAAGGTCTTTGATATCGAGAACGCGGATCTTTCCGCCTACGTGCCCGAGCTTAAGACAACGCTCGGCGAGGCGCTGCTTACCCCCACGAAGATCTATGTGAAGGCGGTGCTGGCAGCGATTGAGGCCGCCGATATCCGCGGAATCAGCCACATCACGGGCGGCGGTTTTTACGAAAACATCCCGCGCTGCATCCCGGACGGGCTGGGTGCGCGGATCGAAAAGGCGGCGGTGAAAACACCGGCCATCTTCAAACTGTTGCAGGAAAAAGGAAATATTCCGGAGCGGGATATGTTCAACACCTTCAATATGGGCGTGGGCATGATCCTGGTGGTGTCTCCGGAGACGGCAGATAAGGCGGTGGCGGCGCTGCGGGCGCAGGGCGAGGAGCCGTATGTGCTCGGCGAGATCACTGCTTCAGAAGAAAAGGTAGTCCTGTGCTGAGAGGCTCCCTTTTGAGGGAGCTCCCGATGAAGCGGACATAAAAGGAAAACGGAGGAGGCCTTATGGGTAAAAAGATCATTTCCGGGATCGCGGCGGGACTGTGCATCAGCCTCGGCGGCGCGGTCTTTCTGGCCTGCGAGAACAAGGTGGTCGGCGCGGTGGCGTTTACCATCGGCCTTTTGAGCATCTGTTACTACGGGCTTTCCCTCTATACCGGAAAGGTCGGGTATCTCTTTGAAAAGCATGATGGGGAAGCGCTTTCGGTGCTGTTTCTGGGGCTGCTCGGCAACCTGATCGGAACGCTTATCTGCGGCCTTGCCTTGCGGCATGCCCTGCCGCAGATCGCGGAAAAGGCGCAGACCGTCTGCGCCGCGAAGCTGGAGAAGGATGCCTTTACGGTCTTCCTGCTTGGGAGCTTCTGCGGCATTCTGGTCTATATCGCGGTGAATCTGTACCGGGATAAAAAGACGGTCCTGGGGATCCTGATCGGTATCCCGGTGTTTATCTTAAGCGGCTTTGAGCATTCGGTCGCGGACATGTTTTATATGGCGGCGGCCGGGCAGTTTACGCTTCGGGCGCTTGTTTTTATCCTGCTGGTCATTGCCGGAAACAGCGTGGGGGCGCTCATCTTTGACCGCCTTCTTGCCGGCGCCGGCGTGAAGAAATAAACAGGCAGCTTCCCCCATCCCGGGGAAGATGAGGAGAGAGACGATATGAAGAAGACAAGGATCGCCGTTCTGGTCTCAGGCGGCGGCACCAACCTACAGGCGCTGATCGATGCGCAGGAAGCGGGAAGGATAAGCAGCGGAGAGATCGTGCTGGTGATCTCCAATAAGGAAGGTGCCTACGCGCTGCAGCGCGCGGAAAAGGCAGGGATCCCGGCGCGCACCATCACGAAAAAGGCCTGCGGCTCGCAGGAGGCTTTCGAGGCCGCGCTGCAGGCTGCACTTGAGGAAGCCGGCGCGCAGCTGATCATTCTGGCCGGGTTCTTAAGCATCCTGAGCGGCGAATTTACCGCGAAATGGCCGGAGCGCATCATCAATGTGCATCCCGCGCTCATCCCTTCCTTCTGCGGGAAAGGCTACTACGGGCTGAAGGTGCATGAGGAGGCGCTTCGCTACGGCGTGAAGGTGACCGGCGCGACAGTGCATTTTGTCAATGAGGTGCCGGACGGCGGACGCATCCTTCTGCAGAAGGCCGTGGAGGTGAAAGAGGGCGATTCGCCCGAGATCCTTCAGCGGCGCGTCATGGAGGAAGCGGAGTGGATCCTGCTGCCGAAGGCGGCAGAGATGGTCTCCGCACAGATCCTTAAGGAAGAAAAATGACCGGCGGGCTGGCCCGGCGGATCCGCATCAATAAAAAAGAGAGGGAATTGAGATGACCGATTTTCTGGAATTTTTACGTTCACACCCTTATCCCGGGCGCGGCATCGCGGTGGGAAAGGACAGAGTCTACTACTTCATCATGGGCCGGAGCGCAAACAGCCGCAACCGGATCTTTTCGCTCACGGAAGATGGTATCCGCACGGAAGCGTATGACGCCTCAAAGATGGTCGATCCGAGCCTGATCATTTATCATCCCGTGCGGCAGACCGAAAAGGGCCTGATCGTGACCAACGGCGACCAGACGGATACCATCCGCGACTTCGGGGATTTCCGCGCCGCGCTGATGACCCGCGAGTTCGAACCGGACGCGCCGAACTATACGCCGCGTGTGTCTGCGATGGTCTATCCGGACGGTGCGTTTGAGCTGTCGATCCTGAAGCAGAAGGACGGCAGATGCCTGCGCGAGTTCTTCTGCTATGAAGGCTGCGAGGAAGGCAAAGGCTATTTCATCAGCACCTACGAAGGCTTTGGAAGCCCGCTGCCGAGCTTTTACGGCGAACCGCTGGAGATCAGCATGCCGGAGCCGGAAGAGGTCTGGGAAGCGCTGAACGAAGACAATAAAGTCTCGCTGTACACCAATGTGCGCGGCGAGGTGAAGATCTTTAATAAATATCAGTAAAGGAAGCCTCCCTGACCCGGGAAGGCGGCGCGCGGCGCCGGAAGGAGTATCTCATGAACGAATTAGAACTGAAATATGGCTGCAATCCGAATCAGAAGCCTGCCCGCATCTTCATGCCGGACGGCTCCGATCTGCCGGTCAAGGTCTTAAACGGCCGTCCCGGCTTCATCAATTTTCTGGATGCCCTGAATTCCTGGCAGCTGGTGAAAGAACTGGCGGAGGCCACCGGCCTTCCGGCCGCAGCGTCCTTTAAGCATGTATCTCCGGCCGGTGCCGCGGTGGGCAAGCCCCTTTCCGAAACGGACCGCGCGATGTATTTTGTCGAGCCGGGCGAAGAGCTGTCCCCGATCGCGAGCGCCTATATCCGTGCCCGCGGAGCGGATCGTCTCTGCTCCTACGGCGACTGGGCGGCCTTAAGTGAAGAGTGCGATGCCGCGACGGCCCGCTATCTCAAGGCTGAGGTCTCGGACGGCATCATTGCCCCGTCGTATTCCGAGGAAGCCCTGGAGATCCTCCGCACAAAGAAAAAGGGCGGCTACAACGTGGTGCAGATCGATCCGGATTACGTGCCCGCGCCGCAGGAATACAAGGATGTGTTCGGCATCCGTTTTGAGCAGGGCCACAATAATTTCCGCATCGATGAAAAGCTGCTGGAAAACATTGTAACGGCCAATAAGGAACTGCCGGAAGCCGCGAAGATCGATATGATCGTGGCGCTGATCACGCTGAAATATACGCAGTCCAATTCCGTCTGCTATGTCAAGGACGGCCAGGCGATCGGCGTGGGCGCGGGCCAGCAGAGCCGCATCCACTGCACGCGTCTTGCCGGCAGCAAGGCGGACAACTGGTACTTACGGCAGAGCCCGCAGGTGCTTGGCCTGCCGTTCAAGGCGGATGTCCGGCGCCCGGACCGCGACAACGCGATCGATGTGTATATCTCGGATGAGTATGAGGATGTCCTGCGCGACGGCGAGTGGCAGAAGGTCTTTACCGAGCAGCCGAAGGTCTTTACCGCGGAGGAAAAGAAGGCCTGGATCGCGACTTTAGAAGGCGTGACCTGCGGTTCGGATGCGTTCTTCCCCTTCGGAGACAACGTGGAACGCGCGAGAAAGAGCGGCGTGCAGTATATCGCGGAACCCGGCGGCTCCATCCGCGATGATCATGTGATCATGACCGCGGACCGCTACAATATGGTCATGTGCTTCACCGGAATGCGCCTGTTCCATCACTAAGGAGAAAACACATGCACGAATTTACGCCGAGCAGGCAATACTGCGCCACCTGCGAATACTGGAGCGGTCAGCGCTGCACCACGGACCGCTATGCGTACAGAGCGGCGGTGGAGGATCTTTCTGACACGGGGCGCTGCTATAACCGCGACAGCGCTTATTTCAATCACACGGACCGCAGGGCGGATAATTACTGCTTTCGCTGGGAAAAATGGAGCATACTGAGGGAGTGACAGATGAAGATCTTGGTTGTGGGCGGCGGCGGAAGAGAGCACGCCGTGATCAAAAAACTGAAGGAAAACCCGAAGGCAGAGACCATCTTTGCCCTGCCGGGAAACGGCGGCATCGCTGCCGACGCGGAATGCGTAAATATCGCCGCGACGGATATCCAGGGGATCGTCTCCTTCGCGAAGGAAAAGGCCGTGGATTACGCCGTTGTCACGCCGGATGACCCGCTGGTGCTCGGCTGCGTGGACGCGCTGGAAGAGATCGGCGTCCCCTGCTTTGGGCCGCGCGCAAACGCCGCGATCATTGAGGGCAGCAAGATCTTCTCCAAACGCCTCATGCAGAAATACGGGATCCCCACGGCTGCCTGCGAGGTCTTTGAGGACGCGGACAAAGCGCTCGCCTATCTTGAGACCGCGCCGCTCCCGGCCGTCGTCAAGGCGGACGGGCTTGCCCTCGGCAAGGGCGTGATCATCGCCCAGACACGGGAAGAAGCGCGGCAGGCCGTGATCGAAATGATGCGGGAGAACAAGTTCGGCAAGAGCGGCAGCCGCATCCTGATCGAGGAATTTCTGGAGGGCCCGGAAGTTTCCGTGCTTTCCTTTACAGACGGAAAGACCATAAAGCCCATGGTCTCTTCCATGGACCATAAGCGCGCGGGCGATCACGACACCGGCCTCAATACCGGCGGCATGGGCACCGTAGCCCCGAACCCGTATTATACGAAGGAGATCGCGGACCGCTGCATGCAGGAGATCTTTCTGCCCACGGTCCGCGCCATGCAGGCGGAAGGCCGTCCCTTCAAGGGCTGCCTCTATTTCGGTCTGATGCTGACGGAAAAAGGTCCGAAGGTGATCGAGTACAACTGCCGCTTCGGTGATCCCGAGACGCAGGTGGTGCTGCCCCTTCTTTCGGGCGACCTGCTGGAGATCATGCAGGCGGTCACCGAAGAGCGGCTGGAGGAGGTGCCGGTCGAATTTTCGGACGGCGCGGCCTGCTGCGTCATCATGGCCTCCGAAGGCTATCCGTTAAAGTACGGCAAGGGCTATCCCATTACCATCCCGGAGGATCTGCTGGCTAAGGTCTACGTGGCCGGCGCGGCCGTAAAGGACGGGCAGCTTGTCACCGCCGGCGGGCGCGTGCTGGGCGTGACGGAGGTAGCGGAAGATCTTCCTGCCGCCGTGAAGAACGCCTACGCGGACGTGGAGCGGATCCGTTTTGACAATGCGTATTACCGCCACGATATCGGGGAGAGAGCCCTTAAGGCTTAAGCCCACAAACCACACTAGGAGCAGACAATGGTCTATCGAATCTTTGTAGAGAAAAAACCCGGATTGGACAGCGAAGCCTCGGCTCTGTTCAGAGAGCTCAGCGAGATCCTGGGGATCGCGAAGCTGCAGAAGCTGCGCATCCTGAACCGTTATGACGCGGAAGGACTGACAAAGGAACACTTTGATTATGCGGTCAAGACGGTCTTTTCCGAGCCGCAGGTCGATCGTGCCTTTGAGGAGGCGGATCTTCCGGATGCGGCGGTCTTTGCCGTGGAATATCTTCCCGGACAGTTCGACCAGAGGGCGGACTCGGCGGCGCAGTGCATCCAGCTGATCTTCCAGGGTGAGCGCCCGCTCATCCGCACCGCGAAGGTCTACGCCCTGTACGGAGAACTGAGCGAGGAAGAGCTTGCGGCGGTCAAAAAATATGTGATCAACCCCGTGGAAGCGCGGGAAGCTTCGTTGGAAAAGCCGGAGACCATCCGCCCTATCTACGCGGTCCCGGATCATGTGGAAACGCTGGAGGGCTTCCGCAGCCTGAACAAAGAAGAAGTGGCGGATCTGGCCGCCCGCCTTGGCCTTGCCATGGACGCGGACGATCTGGAATTCTGCCGCAGCTATTTCGAAGAAGAAAAGCGTGACCCCACCATTACGGAGATCCGCATGATCGATACCTACTGGTCCGATCACTGCCGCCATACCACCTTCAATACGGTGATCGACGAAGTCCGTTTTGAGGATGAGCTGTTAGAGGCAGCCTGGAACCGCTATCTGAAGACCAGAAAGGAGCTCGGCCGCACCAAGCCTATCTGCCTGATGGATATTGCCACGCTGGCGGTCCGGCATCTTCGCGCAAACGGTGAGCTGGATAAACTGGATGAATCCGAAGAGATCAACGCCTGCACGGTGAAGATTGACGTGGAGATGGACGGCAAAAAAGAGCCCTGGCTGCTCCTGTTTAAAAATGAGACTCATAACCACCCGACGGAGATCGAGCCGTTCGGCGGCGCGGCCACCTGCATCGGCGGCGCGATCCGCGATCCGCTTTCCGGCCGCTCTTATGTGTACGGCGCCATGCGCATCACCGGCGCGGCAGATCCCTTAAAACCGGTGAGCGAAACGCTGCCGGGCAAGCTGCCGCAGCGCAAGATCGTGACCACGGCGGCGGCAGGCTATTCGTCTTACGGCAACCAGATCGGCCTTGCCACAGGCATCGTGGATGAGCTTTATCACCCCGGCTATGAAGCAAAGCGCATGGAGATCGGGGCGGTCATCGCGGCAGCGCCTGCGGAGAACGTGCGCCGCGAGCGTCCGGCCCCGGGCGATGTGATCTTCCTTCTCGGCGGAGGAACGGGACGAGACGGGATCGGCGGCGCGACCGGCGCGAGCAAGGCGCACACGGCGCATTCCGTGGAGGACTGCGGCGCGGAAGTCCAGAAGGGCAACGCGCCCGAAGAGAGAAAGCTGCAGCGGCTGTTCCGGAATCCGGAGGCATCGCGCCTCATCAAGCGCTGCAACGATTTCGGCGCCGGCGGCGTGTCGGTGGCGATCGGCGAGCTGGCGGACGGCATCGTCGTGGACCTGAACGCGGTGCCGAAGAAATATGAAGGCCTGGACGGAACGGAGCTCGCGATCAGCGAATCGCAGGAACGCATGGCCGTCGTGGTCGAAGAAAAAGACGCGGAGCGTTTCCTGGCGCTTGCCGGAGAAGAAAATCTGCAGGCGGTCATCGTGGCCAGAGTGCAGGAAGACCGCCGCCTGGTCATGTACTGGAACGATCGGAAGATCGTGGATATCAGCCGTGATTTCCTGGACTCCAACGGCGCGGAAAAGCATATCCGCATCACGCCCGCGGCGGCAGAGAAAAAGCCGCTTAAGACAGCGTTTGACTCCGGCAGCTTCACGCAGCGCTTTAAGGCGATGGCAGGCGATCTGAACTGCTGCTCAAAGCGCGGTCTCGCAGAGCGCTTTGACTCGACCATCGGCGCCGGGACGGTGCTCATGCCCTTTGGCGGCAGGCGGCAGCTGACGCCTGCGCAGGCCATGGTACAGCTTGTCTCATCCGAGAAAAAACATACCGATGACTGCTCCCTGATGGCGTGGGGCTTTGACCCGTACCTGAGCGAGATGAGCCCTTACCACGGTGCTTACACGGCTGTGGCCGAATCGGTCTGCAAGCTGATCGCTTCCGGGGCGGAGTTTAAAGATGTTTACCTGACCCTTCAGGAATATTTTGAAAAACCCGGCCATGATCCCCGCCGCTGGGGCAAGCCTCTTGCGGCGCTGCTGGGTGCGTTTGACGCACAGATGGATCTGGGCATCGGCGCGATCGGCGGGAAGGATTCCATGTCCGGCTCCTTTGAACAGCTGGATGTGCCGCCCACCCTGGTCTCCTTCGCGGTAACGATGCAGAAAACGAAGGAGATCCTCTCGCCGGAGTTAAAGGCGGCAGGGCATGTGCTTATCCGTCTGGCACCGGAAAAGAAGGAAAACGGACTTCCGGATGCGGAAAGCCTGAAGGCGGTCTTTGCCCGCGTCGCAAAGGCGGTGCGGAGCGGCCGGGCCTTTGCCGCGTATACGCCGGGTTACGGCGGCATCGCGGAAGCGGTCATGAAGATGAGCTTCGGAAACGGCTTCGGCGTCTGCTTTGATCAGGCTATGACAGCAGAGAAGCTGTTTGCGGCGGATCACTGCGCCTTCCTTCTGGAAGTGGAGCAGGCAGAGGCCGGCGAGGAAGTGATCGGAACGGTTACGGAAGACGATGCGTTCACGCTGGGTGAAGAAAGCATTGCGGCGAGCGAGCTTCTGCGGATCAGCGAAGAAAAGCTGGAGGGCGTATTTGCCTGCAACATCCCCATGAAAGAGGAGAAGATCCCGGCTTATGTGTATCAGGCCGGCGAGCGCCGGAGACCTTCGGTCTCTTCGGCAAAGCCGAAGGTGCTGATCCCGGCTTTCCCCGGAACCAACTGCGAATATGACAGCGCGAAGGCCGTGGCGGATGCCGGCGCTGAGCCGGAAGTGATTGTGATCGGCAACCTGACGGCGGATGCTGTCGCCCGCAGTGTGGAACGCTTCGCCTCGGCCGCGCGCAGCGCGCAGATGATCTTCATCCCTGGCGGTTTCTCCGGCGGAGATGAACCGGACGGCAGCGGCAAATTTATTACCGCCTTCTTCCGCTCGGCGGAGGTGAAGGAAGCCGTCACGGCGCTTTTGGAAAAACGCGACGGCCTCATGCTCGGCATCTGCAACGGCTTCCAGGCGCTCATCAAGCTGGGGCTCGTGCCTTACGGCAGGATCCTGGATGCGGACGAGACTTTCCCCACCCTGACCTTCAACACCATCGGGCGCCATCAGTCCCGCATCGTGCGCACGAGGATCGCCTCGAATAAGTCCCCTTGGCTTTCCCTGACGAAGCCGGGCGAGATCTATTCGGTGCCCATCTCCCACGGTGAAGGCCGATTCCTGGCGGATCCCGCGCTGATCGATAAGCTCGCGTCGAACGGTCAGATCGCCACGCAGTATGTGGACGAGAAGGGCCTTCCGACCATGGATGTCCATTTCAACCCGAACGGTTCCCTGATGGCCATCGAAGGCATCACCTCCCCGGACGGCCGCGTGCTCGGCAAGATGGGGCATACGGAGCGCTATGCGGCAGGCCTTTACAAAAACGTCCCTGGCAACTACGACCCGCACCTCTTTGAAGCCGCGGTGAAGTACTTCAAGGGCTGATCAGACGGGCAGCGCGAAAAACAGGCGACGGTGATGCGAAAGGAGAAGAGCGATGTTCAGACCCATGCTGCGGTTTAAACAGCAGATCAGTAACGAGGAGTGCATAGAGATCCTGAAAAAGGAGCTGCGCGGTGTGCTTTCCGTGATCGGCGATGACGGCTACCCTTACGGGATGCCGATCAATCATTACTACTGCGAAGAGGATGGAAAGATCTATTTTCACGGCGGGATGATGGGGCACAAGATCGATGCGCTGCGGCGCTGCGGCAAGGCATCCTTCTGCGTGTACGACGAAGGATACCGCGAGGAAGGCGAATGGTTCCTGCGGATCCGCTCGGTCATCGTGTTCGGACAGGTCGAGTTCGTCGAAGACAGAGAGAAGACCCTTCGGATCTCGCGGGAGCTCAGCCGTAAATTCATTAAAGATGAAGACTATATTCAGGGCGAGATCGACCGCTCGGGCGCCCGGACGCTGATGTTTGCCCTCGTTCCGGAGCATATGAGCGGAAAACTGGTCAAGGAAAAGTAAAGAAAAAATATAGCCATGTAAAAAACATCTCCGGGTCAAATAAGGCCCGGAGATGTTTTTGCGTGGAAAGGCAGCTACCCGAAACCGGTCAGCGCAGCGCTTCAAACATGGCTTTTAACGCAGCCGCGTCCATCGGGACGGGATTGTTCTGCATGAGTGGATGCGCGGCGCAGGCGGCGGCAAGGGCAGCCGTATCGACTTCGCCAAGATCGGAAAGGCGCATCTTAAGCCCTGCCTCTTCCTTGAACGCGCGGATGCGGGAAGCAAGCTCTGCAGTCCCGGAAAGACCGGCTTTGCGGCAGAGCGTCTCAAGGCGCTCGTCCGCGTTGAGCGTCACAAAGCTGTCCAGCGTGAAGGCGCAGGCTTCGCCGTGCGGCAGATGGTACCACTCGCTCAAGGGATAGCTGCAGGCGTGGCAGCCGGCGGTCTTTGGCTGGGCAAAGGAGAGGCCGGCAAGCAGCGAGGCATAAGATAAGGCGGCGCGGGCTTCCTTGTTCGTGCCGTCCTGATAGGCGGTGCTTAAGTTTTCCAGGATCAGGCGCACGGCTTCCGCGGCCAGAAGATCCGGGATCGGCTGATGGTTTTTGCTCCAGCAGCCTTCGAGGGCATGCGCCATGGCGTCGAGGCCGGTGATCATGGTGGTGTAGGGCGAAACGGAAAGCGAAAGCAGCGGGTCCACCATGGCGGCCTTCGGCATAAAGGAAGGATGGTTCGTGGTGCGTTTGGCGCTGCCGTGGCTGATCACGGAGACCTGCGTGACTTCGCTGCCGGTCCCGGCAGTGGTGGGTACGCAGACGATGGCAAACGGGTCTGCGGGAAGAGGGACTTCTCCGCTCCAGTAGGCTTCGGCGGAGGCTTTTCCCGGCGCGATGGCAGCCGCAAATTTGGCGGTATCCATGGCACTTCCGCCGCCGATCCCGATCACCGCCTGCGCCTTATGCATGCGGGCAAGCCTTGCGGCTTCCGCGGCGCCGGAAAGCTGGGGGTTAGGCTCCACTTCGGAAAAGACGGCACAAATGGCAGGGATCTGCTGCAGCAGCTTTTCCGCCTCAGAGGCGAAATGCCTGCCGCAGACCAGTACGCAGCGCTCAAGCGAAAGCTCGCCAAGGATCTCTTCAAGGCGCGCAAAACAGCCGTCGCCGAACCAGATCTTTACCGGCTGGGCGTAAAAGAAATCATTTCGCATAATTTCCTTCCTCGATCTCCTCCAGCTTTGCGGCAAATTTGTGCATATTGGCGGCGCGCCAGTCTTCCAGATCCTGGCACCACTCGGTGTTCAGGAAGGTCTTTGCCATATCAACGGCAAGCTCAGGCCCAACGACCCAGCCGCCCATGCAAAGCACCTTGGCGTTATTGATGGCGCGGGCCATTTTTGCGGTATAGGGGCTTTCGCAGACAACGGCATGGACGCCCTTAAACATGTTGGAAACGATGCACATGCCAGCGCCGGTCCCGCAGAGCAGGATGGCACGGTCATAGCTTCCGTCTGCAACACGCGGCGCGACCGTCTGCGCGACCTGATAATAAGGCAGGGCATTTTCCGGATCCACGGTGCCCAGATCATCGAATTCGTAGCCTTCCTGCTCAAGCCAGGCCTTGACGGCTTCCTTGGCGTTGTAGCCGGATTTATCACTTCCCAGTGCGATCTTCATTGTTTTCCTCCCGGATATGTATCTCTGTTTGTTGATGTTGTTTTGTTATTGTCTGGAGCCGCCTTTGCGGTGAATGGCGCCTCGTGCCCGGCCGGGAGCTTACTTCAGCGCTTCCCTGGCCTTCCGCACGATATTTTCCGTGGTCAGCCCCATCACTTCCTTCAGGTACGGCAGCTTGCCGACTTCTCCGAAACGGTCCGGAATGCCGAGCGCGCAGACCGGAATGCGTTCCGCCGCGAGCGCTTCCAGCACCGCACTGTGCAGGCCGCCGATCACGTTGTGATTTTCCACCGTGAGCACGTGTTCGGTCTTGCGGGCGGAGGCGATCACGCTTTCCCTGTCAATGGGCTTGATGGTATGCACATTGATGACTTCCGCAAGAATGCCTTCCTTCGCCAGCATATCCGCCGCGCGAAGCGTATCCGCGGAAGGCAGGCCGCTGACAAAGATGCTCAGGTCGCGCCCTTCGCGCAGAAGGTCGGCCTTAAACAGCTCGAAGCGGTAATCGTCCGGAAAGACCTTCTCCGTTTCCTTGCGGAAGAGCCGAAGGTAGGCAGGGCCTTTGTAAGCCTGCAGCACAGGCATGGCCGCGCGAAGCTGGACTTCATCCACCGGTTCAACGATCACCATGCCCGGAATGGAGCGCAGCACTCCGATATCTTCCATGCTCATGTGGGTCCCGCCGTTTAATTCCGCGGAGATGCCGGGATCCGTGCCCACGATCTTCACATTCATGCCGGCATAGGCGATGGAGATGGCGATCTGGTCGCAGATTCTCCGGGTAGCGAAGGGAGTAAAGCTTTCGATCCAGGGCGTAAAGCCATAGCTGGCCAGTCCTGCGGCGATAGAGGCCATGTTCTGCTCGGCAATGCCGCAGTCAAACATCTGCTCCGGGAAGCGCTCGTACAGCCCGCGGGTGCCGCTGGCCTTGGACAGGTCGGCGTCCAGGACCACGACGTGGCGGTCGGCTTCCATCATCTGCGCAAGACACTGCGCGTAAGCGGCTCTCATTTCCATCGTCAGGCCTCCTTTCCCTTGGCGGCTTCTGCGGCAAAGGCTTCCCGCAGCGCGCGGATGGCGTCATCGGCCTGCTGCTCGCTGAAGGGGCAGTTATGATTGCCCGTGCCCATGGCAATGATTTCCGGCACGCCAAAGCCTTTTACCGTGTTCAGGATCACCATGGTGGGCTTTCCGGAACCGATAAAGCCTTTTGCCTGTGCTACGGCCTGCGAGACCTGCAGGAGGTCGTTGCCGTCCTCCACGTTGATCACGTTCCAGCCGAAGGCACGCCATTTTTCATCAAGCGGGGCAATATCATTGACCTTTGCCACGGTGTCATCGATCTGCAGCTTGTTGTAATCGGTAAAGGCGATCAGATGGTCCAGCTTTTTTGCGGCCGCAAACATGGCGGCCTCCCAGACCTGACCCTCCTGGCTCTCACCGTCGCCGATCAGAGTGTAGATCATAGCGCCGTCGCCTTCCAGCTTGCTGCCGAGCGCCGCGCCGACCGCACAGGAAAATCCCTGCCCGAGCGAGCCGGTGGTCATATCGATGCCAGGCGTACGGTTCATATCGCAGTGAGAAGGCAGGCTGGTGCCGCCCTGATTCAGGGTGAGCAGCAGCTCCTTCGGGAAATAGCCCCGGTTCGCAAGCGCGGCGTAGACGGCCGGGCCGGCATGCCCTTTGGAGCAGATGAAACGGTCGCGGCCGGGCATTTTCGGCCGGGACGGATCGATATTCATCGCTTCAAAATACAGGACCGTGAGCAGTTCGACAACAGAAAGGCTGCCGCCGATATGCCCGACGCCCAAATGCCCGATGGCTTTCAGACAGTCGCAGCGGATATCCAGGCAGCGCTGGGAAAGAGATGTGTCCAAAGTAGGATCCCTCCGAATCAATTTTTGCCGAAAACAGTGTAGTCTTCGGAGGAGGAAATGTCAAGGCAAACGCAGGATAGTTATGCCCGGTGGCCGCCGATCTGTCTGCTTCGCTCCAGCGCGGTCGCGCCGTCCAGCAGATCACGGCCTTTAAAGACGGCGGCTGGACCGAAACGGCGGCGGATATCCGCTACGGCGCACTGCAGCCGCCGCTCTCTGCGGGCGCGTTCCCGGTCGGTAAACAGATCCAGCTGAATAAAACCGCCCGCATCCGCAACGTCTGCCGCGCAGACACCGATGCGGCGAAAAAGCAGGCGGTGATCGGTCTTTGTGGCAAAGGAAGAGAGCATGGCTTCGCAGACCGTGTTCTGCGCGTCTGTCTTTTCACGAAGCCGCAGCGTGCCGTGCGTGTGCACCGGGTGGAGCCGCCCGTAAAAATCCAGACTCACGGGGCCGTCATAGTCCGGGCAGACCTCCAGACTTTTGTAATCATAAGAGACCCACCAGCTGAAGCGGTCGGAGACCAGAGATTTCCTGTAGAGGCCCGCACAGAGAGAATCGATCATCTCGCGAAGGATCAGGCAGGCCTGCTCGTACGGATACGGACGGGGCAGCACCTGTCCTACGGAGAGGCTGTGCGTATCGCTCCGGTAGCTTTTGATATCCTTCATCCTGACAGGCTCGACGCCCCAGGCGTGATCGACCAGGATCTCTCCGTCGATCCCGAAAGTCTTATAAAAGAATTCCTCATCCCAGACGCTGCGCCGGGCGATCTCTCCCATGGTAGACAGGTGAGAAGTGTACAGTCTCCGCGCCTTGCCCGGCCCGATCTGCCAGAAATCGGTCAGCGGCTTGTGCTCCCAGAGGAGATATTTATAAGACTCCTCGTTCAGCTCCGCGATCCGTACGCCGTCTTCATCCGCCGGCCTTTTCTTGGCCACGATATCCATGGCCACCTTGGCCAGATACAGATTGGTCCCGATGCCCACGGTGGCCGTGATCCCGGTCGTTCTCAGCACATCGCGGATCATGGTCATGGCCAAAAGGCGCGCCGGATGGACCCCCATTTTCTGCGCCTCGCTCTGATACAGATGCAGATACGGCGTGCAGTCGATAAAGCATTCATCCACGGAATAGATGTGTACGTCTTCCGGCGCGACATAGCGCAGATAGATCCCGTAGATCAATGCGGAAATGCGCAGATATTCGGCCATGCGCGGCACCGCGATAAGGTAATCCACTTTACAGTGATGCAGGGCCTCATATTTCCGGATGGCCTGCCTGGCCTCAAAAAGCCTTGGCCTTGAGGGCACGCCGATCGCCTTAAGCGGCGGAGAGACCGCCAGGCAGATGGTCTGCTCCGAGCGGGACTCATCGGCCACCAGCAGATTGGTCTTCAGCGGGTCGAGCCCGCGTGCCACACATTCCACAGAGGCGTAGTAGGACTTAAGATCGATACAGATACAGACTTGCTCCATGTGCTCATCATCCCATACCCCCGTCAGGTGCTCCTCCTTTTTGCAGGGTAACACATAAAAATGCGAATGTCAAGCGGTGAAACAAAGAATAAACGCAGAATAATGTGCTAAAGACGCCGGCACAGGCCAAATACTGTAAAGAAACGACGGAAAAGCGAAAAAAACACGCGCGGAGCCTCCGGCAGCCGTGCGTTCTTGCGACCGTCTTTTGGCAGACGCAAAGAAGAGAAAAAAACAATTGACAAAAGCGGTCTGTGTAGTGTATAAATATTCTTACGCCGCAAGGCGAAAAGTTCATAGGAAATATGAATTCGGAGAAGTACTCAAGAGGCCGAAGAGGCGCCCCTGCTAAGGGTGTAGGTCGGGTGAACCGGCGCGAGGGTTCAAATCCCTCCTTCTCCGCGAAAAAGAGGACCCGGAAGGGTCCTTTTTTTCGCGGAGAAAAACGGTTGATAACCCGAGCGCCGCGGCGCGATAAGTGACGGCCTGCGGCTTCGAGCGAAGCGAAGAAACGCAACTGCCGGAACTTATGCATGCGAGCGGCTTAAGCCGCGAGTCGCAGGGTTCAAATCCCTCTTATCTTCGCATGCCGCATCTTCCTGTCTCCGCTTTGCGGACCCAGGAAGCAGCGCTCGCAAAGCTCGCTTAATCCCTCCTTCTCCGCGACGAGGAGATGCGGAATTCGTTGAAATATCAACGGATTCCGCGTTTTCTATTTGGTGGGAAATGTGGCACAAAAGCCCGAAAAAGTGGCACAAAACCAGGTGTGCCGGGCAGATCCTGCGGCAGGTACTGCAAAAGGATACTTGATTGCGGAACTATCTTCCGCAATCAAGAAAACGTCCGAGGTGATGGCTGTATTCATCACCTCGGGCGCCATTTAGGCAAGAAGCCAGCCTAAGTATCTGCTTCTTATTTGATCTTGAGGTTCTCAATGATCTTCACATTGATTTCATGAGGGAGGTTACTGTTCATGGTAAAGAAGAATTTGCCTTCCGCGTCGTGCCATACATAATCACTGACATCATCAGAAACATAGCAGTCAACTTCATAGTTTCCTATGGTCTCTATTAGGTGCTGACAGTTTTTATCGTTATCCCAAATGTATAATGAAGAGCCGGCATAGGAACGGCTACAGACAAGAATAAAGCCATCTCCTTCAGTGTTATCAAACGTATAGGCAGAATGATCAGGAGTCGGTGTTTCCGTAGCTGATACAGCAAAACCATCCGGTAGCCAATCCGGAATCAACTCCGGCAGCCTATCATCATCTTTATTTCCGAAGAATTCATAATGGATATATTTTTGATACATTTCTTTGATCCAATTTACAAATGCAGCCCGCGCAGTCGTATTGAAGCTGAAGAAGGTAGTGAGCAGCACGATGACAGCAATAACGGCAGCGGCTACCCGTGAGCGGATGCGTTTCCGCTTTCGCATGGCTGTGTCAGCGGCAGAAACTATAGAGGAGATCTTTCTCTCAAACTCAAGTGAAAACTGTACCGGTTCCTGATCGAGGCTGGATCCCAATGCATCAGTACGCCGCTTAGCATAGATCCGGGCGGCGTCTTGTAATTGTTTTTTGCTGAAAGGATATCCGGACATTTTTCACTCCGATCGAGTCAAGATCTCGGCAAGCAGCTGCTTTGCTCTGCGAGCCTTACTTGCGATGGCAAACGTGGTCCCGCCAAGCAGTTCGGCAATTTCACGGTAAGAGTAGCCGTAATGATAATGGAGGAGCAGAGCCTCTCGATATTCCGGCGATAATTCAAGAAGCGCCTTAGCCAGGTCTTCTCCCTCTTCCCATTTTGCGTCAGCCATCAGGGAATGTTCGAGCTGCTGCTCATCCAGAGAATCTTCCGGATGCCTGCTCCGCAAAAGATCAATTGCTTTGTGCTCTGTAATAATAGCGAGATAAGACTGTGTTTTTTGTCGGTCGAATTGGTTTATTTTTTTGAGATGATCGGCGACATAAAGAAAGGCGTCCTGGACGACGTCCTCCGCGTCCGGTGAATTGTGAAGAATGCGCCGCGCAACACGAATCATGAATTCAGCGTGATCCCGGTAGATCTCACTGAATTTTTCTTTTTCTTCTTCCGTATCGAATGTGAGAAAAAGTATGATCACGGTACGCCTCCTCAGGCGGGATTGTAGCATAGGGAGAAATCAAAAGCAAGGAATAATAATTAACCGATAAAGAAAGGCGGAACAACGTTTTTTGTAAAATTTTTATAAATTTATAGGGGGGCGACAAAAACGGGGGTCTGAAAACGCTATATAGACAGAGAACAAAAAACGGAGGCTCTGCTATGAAAAGAAAAAGCATATTGTGTCTTTTAATCATCTGTCTGCTTTTTGCGTCTTTTCCTAATCGGGTTGAGGCGGCATCATTTAATCCCAGCTTGACCTTTAGCGGAACAACAGCTTCCTGCTATGTGAAGATCACACAGATAGGAAAACCAATCACAGCAACAATGGAGCTTTGGCACGGAACGACTCTAGTCGACAGTTGGTCAGGAACAGGAAGAAGCAGCTTAACGCTGAACGAAACCCACAGCGGCTGCGTATCGGGTTGGACCTATACCCTGAAAATCAACGGAACGATTGGAGGAGTAACGTTTCCGGAAGTTACAGAGACGGCCACCTGCTAACGCGAAGGCTCTGTAAAGGCGATGATTCCAATGGGCTAATTTCAAAAAAGCAACTTCAAAAAGCAAGAGATATGATATTCCAAGATAATGTTTTAGGAGGATAGTACGATGAAAAAAATATTGCGTGTTCTTTTGGTCTTGTGTTTATTGCTGGCATTCGGCATCACAGCATCGGCTGCCTGTAAAGGGTATGGTGACTTTCACTACAGCGTGATGGACAGGTTCGTTCCGCCGGACAGTCACCCTAACATGACGGTATGGATGAAAAAATGTAATTGTATGCCGGTAAACAACTATTTGAATGTAAGCGCTCAAGCCCAGTATAAAATTGGCGAGACTTATTACATGGCAAACAGCGCGGCTAACGTGAATATCTCCTACGGAACGAATATTACGCGTGTAGATGCCGTCGTTTTCGTTCCGGATAGCTACGTTATTGTTTGGGCACAGGGCTCGTTCTATGCAAGATGCGGAAGCAATGCAGCCTCTTCGTTCACCCGTACCTGGACAGGAGATCCTGCTGACTCAATCGGAGCGGTCGAAGAATGAAAACTCTGCGATATCTATACAAGGTATCCTGGAAATCCTATACAGCAATCACGGTGACCGTTCTTTTCAGCATCGTGGTTGCTGTCTTCTGCGTCAATGTGGTTCTGGGGTACGCAGAAACCTATTACCGATCTATGTCCCGCTCTACCACCTATACTGTTATTACGGTCGCCGGCATGGACGCGGAAACCAAACAAAAAGATATGATGAGTGAGCTGAGTCGGTATGAACCTTCCGCAGTCCTATATCTTTGCCGCACGCAGGACGGCGCGGTTCTCGTGGGTTTTGACGGAACAGATACAGCAGGCAATTGGTGGCCGGACATAGGCGGGACCTTTGTTAACAATTACAGCGGCAAGGAATTTCCTTACATTGTTTACCTCCGGGATAATGAAATGATGGCACGGGAGTATTCCATAGGGGATAGCATGGAGTTAGACGGAAACGCCTACCTAATCAGCGGTTATGGATTTATTTTGCCGTACAATTTTACGCATCTAATCAGCAAGCAGTCGCCGCAGACCGTATTTGACCGAGCGACTCCTGATTATGCAGCGGATGATCCCGCCGGATGGTTTCGTGTTATTCCCTACAGCGCCTTCCGGGAATCTTATTTGCCGGATCTGATCCTGCTTCATTTTCCTCAGATGAGTTATGGGCAGATCCTTAACATGACAGACCGTCTGGAAAAGCTGTACCCTGAGGCTTCGGTAACCCCTCCTGTTGAGAATTCTGACGAACTGTATCAGTATGGTCTGATGATCATGCGCCGCTTTATCCCCTTATTCATCATTCTGACTGAAATCACTTTGATTCTGATGCTCCGTGAGCTGTTCAAAAGCCTGCGCACGGAATGCTTCATCTGCCGCATTTGCGGAATGCCCAGGCGAAAGCTGCGCCTGTCTCTGATCGGTCTGGTCGCGCTTTTGTATTTACCGGGAAGCGGGATCGCCATCGCTTTGCAGTTGGCTCTGAAAGGCATTCTGACCCGTTTAAATGCAGGGTCTATGCCGCGAGCCTCAGCGATCGCGCTTGGCGTTCTTCTCATCTTTGGAATCTCAGTTTTAGTTTCCTTGCCGGAACTGAATGCAGGGCTGCGGTTCATCCGGTCAGAGGAGGAATAGTCTTATGAGAAATCACTGGAAAATCATACGGACGCTCTATTCTCCTCATTTCATTACAGAGCTTCTGCTGATACTGGAGATGGCTCTGTTAATCCAGATCCTTGCGATCTGTACCGCTTCGGCTTCTTATTATCGTACGCAGATGCGGCTGGCGGACGCCCTCTGGAAGAAAGGCAATTATATTTACTTTACGCCGCCTGATACGACCCCCGGCGATTCACGGGAGCCTCTCCCCCTGCAGGAATTAATGAAAGATCATCCTGAGGTGGAGGCGGTTTATCAGGGATCTGCGAACAATGAAGGTGTCTTGCTGAAGGAAAAAACGCTTACCGACGCTTCCGGCAACCCGCGAGGGATCATCCTCATCCATTATAATGACGCTATGAGAGAAAAGGCGTCAGATTATCTGACATTGGCAGAAGGGATCGATCCAAAGGAAACCGCTGCTTTGTTTGTAACACCCGAATTCGCCGGGGAATATCCGCCGGGAACCACGCTGACGATACAAACAACAGACTTCCAGAGTATTCAGACCGAGGCTCCGAATGTTCGGGAAACAGTGTATACCGTTTGCGGGGTGATCCGGAAAGATCCGGTCCCGGTAACAAACCGTGCCTCCGAAGGCTATATGATGGCAGAAAGCCTGAGTGTATACACCAAGGAAATGCTCAACATAAATCGATGCTATGTCATGATCGCCTGCGGAGAAGAAGAGATCCCGGCTCATTCTGCGATGCTTAAGCTGCAGGCAGGAACGGACGCAGACAGTATGATTTCTGTCCTGAATGAAGAATACGCAGCTTATGGGAAATTTTATTCCTACGCCTATATGCGATCTTACTCCCGCGAACATCTTATGTGGATAAAATCGAATATCCTGCTGGGCTCAATACTGCTCCTTCTGGTCTTTTTCAGCCATCTCGTCGGTTATCTGTCCGTGACAACACGCAACAAGGCGCGGATAAATGCTCTTCTGTCTATAAACGGTCTGACGCCTGCCGGGCTTGCCGCTTATAACAGCGCTTCGTTCCTGCTTTTATTACTGGCCGCTCTTGTGATCGGGCTGCCCATCGTTCCGCTTACGGAAAAATGGAGCAAGGTGATCCCGTACGGCGGACATGCCGTCATGTGGGAATGCCTGGCAGTCTTGTTCATCTTTGCTTTACTGATGGTCTATACTGCCGTTCGGGCCCGCTTGAGAAAAGGAAATACAATTTTGCTGTATCGGAAAGGAACCTGAAAAAATGAGTGTGATGGAAAAAGCAGCTTCGCAGCCGCTTATGGAGTTAAAAGGCATTTCAAGAATATTTTTCCCGGGAAAGGCAAATGAAGTACACGCCCTGCAGAATATTTATCTGAGGGTGGAGAAAGGGGAAATGATCGCCGTTACCGGGCCGTCCGGTTCCGGCAAATCCACGCTGCTGCACATCCTCGCGATGCTGGACCTGCCAAGCAGCGGCCAATACTTTTATGACGGTCAAAACACGAGTAAGCTTTCCGAGGCAAAACGTGCGGCTCTTCGCGGCGCGAAAATCGGTCTTGTCCTTCAGGATTACGGCATGATCAAGGAACTGACTGCCGAAGAAAACGCGGAAATCCCGCTGGTAATTGCGGGGAAGAAAAACAATGTGATCCAAGAAAGTGTAAAAAACGCGCTGGAAAAGGTGGGACTTGCAGACAAACTCCATGTAAAAGCTGCTCTCCTTTCCGGTGGAGAGCAGCAGCGGGTCGCGATTGCCAGAGCAATTGCCTCCGGTGCAGAGGTAATTCTGGCAGACGAACCAACCGGCGCCCTGGATTCGAATACGACCAAAGAAATCATGGAGCTTTTGAAAAAACTGAATGCCGAAGGCAAAACGGTAATCATTGTGACCCACAATCAGTTTGTTGCCTCTTCCTGCCCGCGGAGGATTCAGATTCTGGACGGAAAGCTGTCAGAAGAAGTGTAAAAAACGAACTGCGGAATAACGTGAAGTGGTATACATAATGGCCCTAATACTATTACCCGCTCAAATATCAACACCGTGACCCGAGGAATAGTAATACTTCTGCATCGATAATTCATTCGCTAAGGAATTTATGTGCGAATAACGAAAAAATGGAATATGTTTATGCAGAGACACTTACAGTTCAAGAGTTGAAAGACTTTATATCAAAGAATATGGATGCGGATATTTTGCATATTTCTGGTCATGGTTATTATGACAGGAAAAACAATTTATGGTGCTTTCGTTGGTCATGATCTTTTCCCTCCATAATACTTGGCACCTCTGGTTATCCCGCGAGGTTTTGCATCTTCTTCCAAGACTGAGACGAGACCGTCATCCGGTTCCGGTTTCATAATAGTGAGAAGATTTTTGATGCTTTTGTAGCTGGGTTTTCCACTGTACGACAACGCACGTTCACAGGCTTTTTCAAGCTTCTGTGGAGTATGTTTGTCAGACAGCCTCAGCAGCCCCATACAGCTTCTGTAGGACTGCTGTTCGACCTGGCCGGAGGTAAGAATCGAATCAACCACCTTTCTTGTATTAGGCCCGATCTGATCCGCCCATCTGCGGAAACGGTTACCGTCCCACTCCAGATATTTCTGGTGATCATCGGGCATGTGTTCTGTGATCGTAGAGTACTGACCGCTTCTTCCATGCAGCCTGCGATGGGAAGCGATCCGGTCATGATTATAAAAAACTTCAATTGTTGTGTCTGTCACTCGCACATCGACCTTATCTTTGATATACTGATGAGGCACGGAGTAGTACATACCATCTACTGCGATGTGATAGTTGAACTGGACGGTGGCTTGTTTCCACTCAGCCGGTTCGAAGGGTGTGGCAGGCAAAGGTGCCAGTAATGGCTGTTCTTCCCCAAGAAACAGACTGAGCCTGCTGCATTCCTTTTTCTGGAACTGTCTGGCATTGTAGGCTTCGAGCTTCTTCCGGATGGCTGTGTTAAGTTCAGTCAGGGAGAAGAACTGCTCATTCCGTAAGGCGGCTGTTATCCAGGTAGATATCTTGCCTACGGAACCTTCTACATTTGGTTTGTCCTTGGGTCGCCGTACACGGGCCGGCAGAATCGCGACATTGTAGTGTTCCGCCATTTCGTGATACGTTGTATTGAGCACCGGCGTATACCAGTCACTCTTTCTGTGATCGACAGCTGTTGTGCAGTTATCGGCTACAAGCATCGGTGTTACACCGCCGAAGAATTCGAACATGTGGACATGGGCCCTGATCCAGTTCCCGGTTCTTTCGTTCATGAAAGCTTCGACGTATGTATACTGGCTGTAGGTTAAAACGCCGACAAACAGCCAGCAATCCGTAATCTCGCCGGTATCAGGATCGATGATGTGTGCGGGATCTCCCGCCCAGTCGACTTCAATCTGCTGTCCGGGTTTTCTGGGGATGTGCATGGTTGCACGGCGCTTCTGCTCATCTCTGCGGATGTACTCGCAGAACTGGGAATACATAAGAGGCTCATCGCCGGACTGCCGGCACTCCTCACAGTATTCGATCCAGAGAAGCTTCTTGGTGACACCGTTCCGCAATAATTCTTTGCGGATGTAGCTGTAATCAGGCAGACGTCTGTCCGTGGCTGATTTCTCACTTGGGAACAACAGTTCTTCAAGCACCTTATCGGTCATGTCGAAGTCGAGCGGCCATGAGACATTTTTCTCTTGAGCCTTTTCGGTTACGCGCTTGACCGTGTTGCGCGAAACACTGCAGCTTCGTGCAATGTTTCGTTCGCTGAATCCCAGGCTCTTGAGCCGTAGGATCTCACGATAGTTGGTCATGTTTTTGACCCTCCTTTATCTGTAGTCACGCCTTGGCGTGCACGTACAGTATAAAGGAATCTATGGTCTATGAGCATTAAAGTGGCTCTGAAACTCCGGAATCAGTGGCTCTCATTCTCCGGAATGGTGGCTCTCGAAGTCCGGACAGGTGGCTCAGTTTGGGCCGGAATAATCATCTGACCTGCCCCCCCGTTTTATATACCACTAGATTAGAGTTTCCTATGCTTTGGCGAAGATTTCGATGTTGACATCTGATTATGGAAAAGTATTAGTGGTCCAAACCTGCCATATCGAAATGAGCTCTTGACAAAAACACTCAATGAGTGTATTATTTGGCTACGGAGGTGTGGCTTGATGGAAATACGCGAAATGAGAACCCGGCTGGGCGATACGCAAAGTGAATTCGCTGCCCGGTACAATATTCCTTTTCGAACGATCCAGAATTGGGAGACCGGGGTAAGAAAGCCGTCTGAATACATTCTGAATCTTTTAGAGAAGCAAGTAAAGGAAGATTTGATAAACCGTAAAACTGTGACGTTGCCGGAATATGAGTCTCACAAGAAGCCGCTTCCAAAGAGAAGCGATTATATTGGCGCGACGGCATGGTTGAAGGCTGTCCGGGACTGCCTCGGAGGGAATATTGTTTTCGCTTTGGATGAAGCGCTGATGTGTCAGGGACGGTTCGGCGGCCGCAGTGATGAATACCTCGTCTGGATTTATGGAGATGATTCTGCTGCCAGGTTCAACGGAGTAGTCGTACTGGGCAATCAGATCAGTGATTACAGCGTCTCCGAAAAGAACGGTCTGCGATATACCGATCTCAGCCGTACGGTTTCAGATGCCTTTGCCAACGAAGCAATTCTTGACATGCAGGGCATTACAGAAGCTGTCAGCCGATACTATTATGCCAACGGAGAGAGCTTTGAAGGACTTTCTGTAGCCCCGGAATATCAGGACCGCTTTGAGCAACTTGCCGAGGATGCACGGCATTATTATGAGAGTTAAACGGAGGAGAGAATGAAAATCACTGCCGAGGAAGAATTGATGTATGGCGTGATGAAAGCTTTATACGAAAGCGGGATCCCAGTCAGTTTCAAAGGCTCTATGGTTCTGAAAGCCTATCTGGTTGAAGCGGGCTTTTTGGATGACACACGGCATACGGTTGACATCGACGGTAACTGGCGTTCGGAGAAAGCCCCTACGGCGGAACAGATGGTGACCTCCTTTCAAAAGGCCATTGATGAAAGCGGGATAGGTTTAGATGTCAGCCTGTACAGAATGTATGGGGAAGGTCGGTCGGCAGGATTTGAAATAATAGATCGGACTTCCGGAGAAGTAGTCTTCACGATGGATGTCGATGTAAACAGACCGGAGATTCCCGGCAGGATCTATGAGATTGAAGGTTTCCGGTTTCGCGGTGCTGCCCCGCTGCAGATGATAACGGATAAGATATCTGCAATATCGACGGAAAAAGTATTCCGCAGAATAAAAGACATTGTTGATCTGTACTATATTTCCAAAGTGTTTGACTTTGACCGGCAGGGAATCATGCAAACACTGAATGCCACGGGGAGATCACTTGGCTCCTTCAGCGGTTTTCTTTCCCAAACAGATGAATTGGAACATGCCTATGCTAAATTCCGGTTTTCCGGAGGAGTAAACAAACCACCTTTTGAAGATGTCTACCAAACTGTAAAGCAGTATATCGGAGATATTCTTCCGAAAAACCGAAACAGGGAGTGGGAGCGGTAGGCTGCCAAAAAAGTGGCACAAAAGTGTTCCAAAGAAGCGGACGATGCACGAAACCTCCTTGTTTTTACTAGGTTGTTTGAAGGTTGGCCCCTGAGTTCAAATCCCTCCTTCTCCGCTCCCACGTAGCTCGAAATCGTTGTATTTTCAACGGTTTTGAGCTTTTTTGATACAGGCCGGAAATGAGGCCAATGGAGTTTATAACCTGCCGGGACGAACCGCTGCCAGCGCAGAGGTTTTCTGACTATCGTTTTAGGCGATGATAAACGTAAACAATCTCACTGGTTGGGGATAGATATTGTATGCATTCAGCGGACTCCGACGGACGTTTTTGCGGAGCAAAACGGACGCGATGCGGAGCGAGCGGACTGATCTATAGTTATTGATAACCTACGGAACTCTTATAATGATTGAGGCCACCGAAA
>Ga0129307_1001430_pt1 | contig 25423 bp, 27 predicted proteins | sample P1105metagenome_FD_94437 | JGI IMG/M metagenome (GOLD analysis project Ga0129307, IMG submission 94437) | Capybara group fecal microbial communities from Wisconsin, USA - P1105 metagenome | ecosystem: Host-associated > Mammals > Digestive system > Large intestine > Fecal | place: USA: Wisconsin...
ACCTCCATGCCGGAGAGCGTTGCGATCATGGTGCAGAGAGCATCGGAGCGAAGGCCACCGCCGCAGCCTTTGATGTAGCCGGGATGCTGGCCGGAGATCTCCATCAGACGTCTCAGCTGCTCCCAGACGGAACAGGCGATATCCGCGACCATGGCGAAGCCGAGATCCGTAAGATCCGGGCTTTCCTGCAGAGGAGAGCGCATGAAGAAGCCGCCGTTTCTTAATCCGCGTTTTTCGTAGAAGAGGAGCGAACTGAAGGATGCAGTGCACCGGAAATCCGTCTTCTTTGCATATTCGGCTTCGAGCTCTTCGTAAGAGAAGCCGGAGAGCAGACCGTCTTTCAGCCGCTGGTAGTTGAGACCTGTGACGCCGGGATTCATTTCAGTGATGTATCCCTCGCCTCCGAGACCGGCATCGATCCAGACGCGCTCAGCCGCGTCAGTGATCTTGTCAGCCGTGAATGCCAGTACCGGTGTCGTTGTGCCAGAGATGATGACGATGTCTCCCTCCGAGGCCCCCGCCGTCAGCGCACCGACCTGAGTGTCCGCGCCGCCGACGATGAACGAGGCGTTTTCCGCCATATGGAAGCGTTCCTTATAAGCCGGCAGGATCGGGATCCGTGTTCCGGCTTTCCTGATCGGCGGAAGAAGCGATATGTCCACACCGTAAGTCCTGCAGAGGGCCGGTGACCAGTCTTTTGCCGCGAGATCATAGAGCTGCATTTCACAGGCCTGTGTAGGTTCGCAGACATTTTCTCCGGTAAGGAGGACCGAAAGCCATTCGCTTTCACTTGTGATACTGCCGGTCCTGTTATAGATCTCCGGATGCTTTAAGCGGAGTCCCATGAGTTTTGCTGCAGGGAAATCCTCGGTCGCCCATTTGCCGGAGATACGGTAGATGGTGTCTTTTCCCCGGATGCTTTCCATATATTCGCGTCCGCGGTTATCGATGTTCGGAAGGGCATAGAAAGCCCTGCCGGCCTGATCCAGCAGGATAACGGTCTGCCGGGCAGCGGCGCTTGAAACTGCATCGATCCTGATGCCGGGATATGCGGCAACCAGCTCATCCGCACAGGCGAGCATTTTCTCTTCCCAGTCAGCGGGCAGGAAATACTGCGCGTCTTCGTAGAGCGGGTCTCTTTCATAGGTATTGGTGATCGTCCGGATCCCGAGGATCTCCCCGTCGGAACGGACGATGGCGGCACGCGTATTGCCGGTGCCGAGGTCAAACATGAGATAATGCTTCATCGCGTTTAAGCACTCCCTTCGCGCGGCATGATCAGTGTTTGATCAGTACCTCCCTGTTGTAAATGATACGGTCATAATCCCTGCCGTCGAGGAATCTGCGGATCCGGTCATTCATGATATCTGCCTGATGGTCTGTGACCTCAAAGGTAGCACCGCAGATATGGGGCGTCACGATGACATTGGGAGAGAAGGCAATTGCCAGATCCTCCGGAGTCGGAGGTTCTGTGTCAAGAACGTCGATGACAGCGCCGCCGATCGCCTTTTCATCCAGGACCTTTTTCAATGCGGACATATCTTCAATGATCGCGGAGCGCGCAGCATTGACAAAGAGCGCATCCGGCTTCATCATACGCAGGAGTTTTTCGGTGACGAGACCGCGGGTCCCGTCATTGACCGGCAGATGAAGCGTGACGATATCGCTTTCGGAGAAGATCTCCTCAAGGCTCTTTTTATGTGCGTGACCTACGTCGCCTTCGATAAAGGGATCGTAGAAGCTGATGTCGCACTCGAAACCTTCCAGCAGGCGGGTGACGGCGCGGCTGATCTGACCATAGCCTACGAAGCCGATCTTCTTGCCGCCGAGTTCATGACCCATCCAGAGATAGTACGGGGTCGTACCTTCGACCCATTTTCCTTCCAGTGTCCACTGAACGGACGGGATCACCTTCCGGTAATGGCAGAGCATGAGACCGACGACCATCTCGGCAACGGCCATGGTATTGCGGCCCGGGGTGCAGAGAAGCGGAATACCCGCCCTTGTGCATTCCTCCACCTGGATATTGGCCGGCGTTGCACGGCAGTCGCCGATGAACTTCAGGCCGCGATAGCCGTCGACGACCTTCTTCGTGACACGGTCGAGCTCGGTGATCAGTGCGTCGGGCTTCTCCTTCAGGAGGTGCTCGAGCATCTCATCCTCGTAGTAACGTTCGCCCGTCACGGTCCAGGGCTCGTAAACGACCTCATCGAACCATGCCCTCAGTTCTTCCAGACGCGCCTCGCTGTACGGCGCACGTACATATAATTTCATGATCCGCCTCCTTGGTAAACTATAATTATTAAAGAGCAGGAGAATGCTGACTCCTGTTATTCCTTACGGAAATCGTGTGCGCACCGGCAGTATAGGCTGCAGGGACGCGCATAAAAATTACTCTGCAGAGCTGTCCCTGAAGATCTGCACCGAATCCCTGCCGCTGCGGACCCTGTTCCGTTCCATGATCAGCCGGATGCCCAGACGGATGAGCTTTCGTTCCATGGGGATCCTGACTGCCGGATCGGTGACAGCAGTCAGCTCTGCGACCTTGGAGTCGCCAACAGTCCTGCGGATGATCTCTGTCCCCGCGTAGCCGCAGGAGTCGGAGAGGATGCCGGAAAGATATCTGTCTTCAAATCCGGGCTCCCGGTAGAACGGGAAGGTGACGATTTCGTCGTACTTCCTGCGCAGCTTGACTGCGGTGAGATCGCAGAAGGCTTCGATCGTATCACAAAGCCTTGCCGCGGTATCGTCCGCTGCGCCGTCTTCTGCGTCTGCAGCCGCAAATACGCGGTAAGCCAGCGCGAAGAAAAGATTGGCGATGATATTGCCGATATCGTAGCCCATGGGACCGTAGAAACCGAACTCCGGGTCAAGGACACGGATGCCGGTCTCATTGGCAAAGACAGAACCGGTATGCAGATCCCCGTGCAGCAGAGCCTGTGCATGGTTCATAAAGGCTTCGCGGAGGATGCCTACTTCCGCATGGAGCGGACCGTTTTCATAGAGCTCCTTTTTTACGAAGTCCTCGTTGCCGGGCGTGAGGATGTTCCGGCCTTTATAGTCGTAGTAGGGTTCCGTAAGGACCAGGTCCTCCGAGATCCTGCAAAGCTGCGGGTTCGTATAGAAGCTGACGAGTTTCTTCTTGTCTGCCGCATCGAGAACCAGGTCGGTCGTGGGCAGGAGAGTATCCGCCGCGAAAGTGCTCAGATTCTCTGCGAGGTGCCCGTAGACACGGCCGGCCATCAGCTCCTTGCGAAGGTTCTTAAAAGCGGAAACGTCCTCCATCGAGGTTGCCGCCATAGTTTCGTCATATCTGTAGACGACAGGGACGTAACCGGGTGCAAGTTCCCCTTCAAGCTTCAGAAGCGCTGCCTCGATCCGGTTGCGGCCGATATCGAGCGGGTTGCCGGAGGTGCGGATACGGCTGTCCGCCTGTTTGACGACCAGTGATCTGCCGTCGGCTTCAGAGCGGATACGGAAGACATAGTTGATATTCCCGTCCCCGATCTCTTCGGCGGCAAGGTCCTCCACGGAAGGAAAAAAGTGCAGCACGTCGACAGCATAGCGCTTCACGTCCTCTGTATTCATCAGAAAAAACTCTGAAAAGTCTTTCATAAATGCTCCTTTGTCACGGTTTACCGGGAGGTTGTCATTGACAACCGGCGTCCGTGCATATATCATAGTGGAAGTCTGACTGAAAATGCAAATCATGCCTTCCCGGGAATGAATCCGGCCGGGGCTTTTCGGGACCGCAGCGTCCGGACTGTCACCAACTCGCGTCAACCTCCCTGTAGATTAAGGAGATACAGAATGAACAAGATCGAACGGCAGTTGATCATCCAGAGCGAACTCAGCAAACAGGGCTATGTCCTTATCACCTCTCTGGGAGAAAAATTCCAGTGCAGTGAGGAAACGATCCGGAGAGATCTCAAGGAGATGGAGCAGGCCGGCAAACTCACGAGGATCCATGGCGGTGCATATCTCGTTGATCAGTTTGACACGACCTATCCGGCGGATCTCCGGCTGATGCAGTTCCCGGAACTGAAGAAGAGGCTTGCGGCGGCAGCCGTACGCTATGTACGGGATAATGACTGTATCATGCTCGATTCGAGTACGACCTGCCTTGCGATCGCTTCCGAGCTGATGCGTTCGGAAAAGAAAGTTACGATCATCACCAACTCGCTGCTGATCTGCAATTCCATCAACGACAGTCCCGCCGGCAATATCAACCTGATCAGTACAGGTGGAGAGTTACGCCGCCGCACATCGTCGTTTACGGACTATCATACGATCGATGCACTGTGCCGCTATCACGCTGACAGTTCTTTCGTCAGTCCGCCGAAAGTGACGATGGAATTCGGCCTCTCGGATCATCATCTGAGTGAAGCCCGTGTCAGGGAATGTATGATCCGACAGGCGGGAACCAGTTACCTGGTACTGGATCATACCAAGTTCGAACCGAGTGCCCAGATCTGTTTCGAAGGACTGGACAGGGTCGCAACGATCATTACCGATCTGCCGGTCTCCGAAGAGTGGGAGCGTTATGCTGCCGCCCACGGCATCGGCATCGTATACTGTGATGAATAAGATAATGCATTAGCTGCTGCAGGGTCTGCCCTGCGGCAGTTTTTTGTAATGTGGGGTTTTCGATATAAGGAAGTGATATGGAATCCGGGGATGAATGTTGAAAACACCACATTTTTGTTTTATTATACAGCCTCTCAACACAAAAAGAAACATAAAACTCGTATTTTCTTTGAATTTCCTGTACGATTCGCTCAATATATGCCCCATCCGCTTTGGTTTTGTTAACATTATGAACAAAAAACATGAAAAAAATACCACAAAAACCTTGACACATATTAAGGTTCTGTTTTAGTATAGAATTGTTAATTAAACAACGTTGCTTGTGGTAAAATTGTCAATTTTGCCCAAATGTGGTTTCTAGTGAGGAGGACTATCGATGAAAAAAAGTTTAGCAACCATTCTTTCAGCAGTGATGATCCTGTCCCTGGCTGCCTGCGGCGGAAACTCCACTGCACCGGCAACGACACAGGCTCCGGCGACAGAAGCACCCAAGGCTGAAGCAACGGAAGCAGCTGCAGCAGAGACAGAAGCAGCAGCTGAAGCTTCTGATGAGGGTCCGATCAAGATCGGTTATGTAGGCGACCTTACCGGAGGCACTGCTCTCTGGGGTACTGCCGGTCAGTATGGTGCAGAACTTGCTGCAAAGGATATCAATGAGGCCGGAGGTATCATGGGAAGAGAAGTCGTTATCGTTCCCATGGACGGCAAGGGCGATCCTTCCGACTCCGTTTCAGCACTGAAAAAGCTGATAGATGATGAGCATGTTGTGGCTTCTATCGGTACCAACTTCTCATCCTGTAACATTCCGATGGCATCCGTTGCTGACGAGAAGAAGATCCCAATCATCGCGACCGCGGCTTCCAACGAGCTGGTCACCGTCGATGAGAACGGCAACCTTCATCCCTATTCCTTCCGTCTGTGCTTCATCGACCCGTATATCGGCGAGGTCATCGGCAGCTACGCGGCAGGCACTCTCGGCTACAAGACGGCTGCTCTGTTCACTGTGGCAGGAAACACCAACTCCGAGTCGGTCGGCGCGATCATTGAAAATGTATTCACCAGCAAGGGCGGCGAGATCGTGATCTCCGAGCAGTGCCAGGAAGCTGATATGGACTATCGTGCACAGCTTGCCAAGATCGGCGCCAAAAATCCGGATGTTATCTTTGTTCTGATGAATGACTATGCTAAGCTGGCTACCTTCGCAAAGCAGGCAAGAGAACTCGGCATCGAATCCATGCTGATGGGTCATGACGGCTGGGATTCCGCACAGCTCGCTGGAGAAGCAGGCGGCGCACTTGAGGGATGCCTCTACATCTCCCGTATCGGTTTCAACACCCCGGAAGCAGCTGCATTCGGCGACAGAGTCACTGAACTCTATAAGATGGAATCCAGAGAAGCTGAGTGTCTGTTCACCCGTGACGGTGTTTACTGGATCAAGGATGCAATCGAGCGTGCAGGTTCTGCAGATCCGACCGCGATCAGAGACGCACTTGAGTCCACTGAGAAGTTCGAAGGTCTGATCGGTACTCTTGTAGAGGATCCGGCGACCCACAACCCGGCAATGGCATGCGCACTGTTCGAGTGCCACGGCGATGCTTTCGAATACAAGGGAATCGTCGAAGCCGAATAAGCTTTTCATAAGTATCCATCCGAAACAGGGAGGGGAGTATATTCTCTCCTCCCTGATCTTCTAATCTGGGGGGGTATGTATATGTTTTTTCAACAGTTGATCACCGGTATTTCCGTTGGCGGTATATACGCTCTTCTTGCGACCGGTTACTCTCTGATCTACTCACTGCTGGATTTCTCCAACTGGTCTCATGGTGAGTTCGCCATGGTCGGCGCATATGTCGCCATCGTTTTTTCCACAATGCTCCCGTTCCCGTTCCTGGTCGCGGCCATGCTCGGTGTCGCCGGCGGCGCACTGGTCAGCTGGCTGACTGAAAAGGTGGTCTATCGCCGTATCCGCTCCACGGGCGGACCCAACATGTTCCTGATGATCGGTGCAATGGGACTTTCCAGTGTCTTCCAGCAGGCAGCAAACCTGATCTTTACCGGACAGTACAGGTCTTATCCTTTCAAACTTCCGGTCTCCACCATCAAGATCGCAGGCGCTTATATCGGCGTGCTTGACCTGATCTCCCTGATCATTACCGCTGTCGTCCTAATTTTCCTGATGTATATCATCAACAAGACCCAGTTCGGTCTGAATGTCCGCGGCATCGCCTGCAACCAGTGGGGTGCCAAGATCCTCGGAGTTAAGGTCGACTCCTGTATTTCCAAGGTATTCATTCTGGCAGGATGCTTAGCCGGTGTGGCAGGTATCCTGTACGGCGCAAAATATAATGTCTGGCCCACCATGGGCAATATCGGTCTGAAAGCATTCATTTCATCCGTACTCGGCGGTCTGGGATCAGTGCCCGGTGCGATCCTGGGTGCGGTGCTTCTCGGTATTATCGAGACCCTTGTATCCGCTTACGTAAGCTCGAGCCTGAGAGACTTCTTCTCGTTCGCGCTTCTGATTGTCATCCTGCTCGTCAAGCCTTCAGGTCTCCTGGGTGTAGACGTTCAGGATAAAGCATAAAGGAGGTAAATGCCATGTTAAGCGTATTTAACTCCATCAACAACGCCTTCTGCAATACGCTGGGCATCAGCTCATATATGCAGGGTGTCGTCGTCCTCATGTGCATCAACATCATCGCTGTCCTGGGCATGTCTGTCCTCACAGGTTTCACGAGACTGTTCTCATTCGGCAACGCGGGCTTCATGTCCATCGGCGCTTACACGGCCGCGATCCTCACGGTCCGCTATGACGTCAATTTCCTCGTTGCGATCATCCTCGGTGCCATCGCAGCAGGCTTCGTGGCATTCTGCCTGGGTTCCATCACTCTCAGGCTGAAAGGAGACTACTTCCTGATCACCTGTCTGGGCTTCGGTGAATGCGTGAGAGTGCTCTTTAACTGGACCAAGAATCTTACCGGCGGTTCGGCCGGTTTCCCGGGCATACCGGCATATTCCAACATGCTGTTTTCCGTCGTGTGCTGCATCCTGGCATTCTTCATCGCATGGCGCTTCATCCACTCCAAGTACGGCCGCAACCTCACCTCTATCCGTGAGAATGAGGTCGCCGCACAGGCAGTCGGTATCAATGCTTTCCGCACCAAGCGCCTTTCGTTCGTCTTCTCCGCGATCTACGCGGGCTGGGCGGGCGCAATCTACGCGGGTTATCTGATGTATATCGTTCCGAGCGCATTCAACCTCGGCAAGTCCTGTGAACTGATCACCACCACCGTCATCGGCGGCCTCGGATCACTGACCGGCTCCGTACTCGGCGCGATCCTTGTTACTGTCCTTCCGGAGGTCTTCCGTTCCATGGCCAACTACCGTATGCTGCTTTACGGCATTGCCGTTGTCCTGGTCATCATGTTCAAGCCTTCCGGCCTCTATGGCTATAAGGAATTCTCACTGAAGCGGACCATTGCCTGGTTCAGAAACATCGGCAAAGGCAAGGGCAAGCCCGCAGCTGCAGAAGGGAAGGAGGATAAGTAAATGAGCAAGACGACTGACAAGACTATCCCCGTCCTCGAGATGCAGAACGTCGACAAGCATTTCGGCGGTGTTCACGCCATAGACAATTTCAGCGTACAGATCAAACACGGACAGATCCACGGCCTGATCGGACCGAACGGTGCCGGCAAGACCACGATCTTCAACAACATCACCGGTATTTATGTTCCCGAACAGGGAAAGATCATTTTCAACGGCCAGGAGATCACCGGTACGCCGCCGCACAGAGTGGCGCAGCTCGGCATCGGACGTACGTTCCAGAACATTCGTCTGTTTGCGAATCTCCCGGTACTGGACAATGTCATCATCGCGGCAAACAAGGATGCGACCTACGGATTCATGGATGCGATCTTCAAAACTCCGAAGTATAAGGAGAGGGAAGCCGCTCTCGAAGAGAAGGCGATGGGCCTGCTGAAGGTCGTCGGCCTTGCGGACAGGACGAAGGAACTTGCGGGTTCCCTTCCCTATGGCCATCAGCGCAAGCTGGAGATCGCAAGAGCAATGGCGCTTGATCCGGACCTGCTGCTGCTCGACGAGCCCGCAGCCGGTATGAATACCGAAGAGTCCCTGGATCTCGTCAATTTCGTTCGTGAGATCCGCGACACCTTTGACATAACGATCCTGATGATCGAGCACCACATGGATGTCGTATCGAGTCTGTGTGATTACTGTACAGTCCTGAACTTCGGAAAGACGATCGCCGTCGGCACACCGGCCGAGGTCAAGGCAGACCCCGAAGTTATCAAAGCTTATCTGGGAGGTACTGTATGATGACGGATATGTTGAAAGTTACAGACCTGAAAGCTGCTTATGGCGGAATCCAGGCCCTCAGAGGTGTTTCCCTGAAAGTTGACGAAGGTGAGATCGTCGCGGTACTCGGCGCAAACGGTGCCGGTAAATCCACCTTGCTGAAGTGTATCTCCGGCGTAATGAAAGTTGCCGGCGGTTCGATCGAATACCTCGGGCAGCCGCTTCCCAAGAAGCCGTTCGAGATCGTACAGGCAGGCCTCGTACAGGTCCCGGAAGGACGTCAGATCTTTTCGAAGCTGACCGTTGAAGAAAACCTGCGCCTCGGTGCGGGACTCCGGTCGGATACCAGCGGCATGGAAGAGGACTATAAGCGCTGCTACGACCTCTTCCCGAGACTGGCAGAACGTAAAAAGCAGTACGGCGGACTCCTCTCAGGCGGTGAGCAGCAGATGCTCGCGATCGCCCGCGGCATCATGGCGCATCCGAAGGTCATGATGTTTGATGAGCCGTCCCTGGGACTTGCCCCGGTCATCATCAAGGAGATGTTTGACGTTATAAAGGAGATCAATAATGAGGGCACGACCGTTGTCCTGATCGAGCAGAACGCACAGCTGGCGCTCGAGTTCTGCGACCGTGCATACATCCTCCAGACCGGCAGGATCGTTGCGGAAGGCCGTGGCGAAGACCTGCTGAAAGATGAGTCCATGATCGCTGCTTATCTGGGAGAGTAAACAGCGCATCGGTTTCAGTTTACCGACTGATGAAGCCGCCGCACGTCCTGTGCGGCGGCTTCTTTTTGCGGATACGATCCGCGGCAAGGCTCAGGCGGGCTGTGAAAACGGCAGCCGCATGGCGGATGGGCACCATCAGGAATGCATATGTCAACTTGTTGGTTTCGAATCGAAACTTCGAGCCTTGCATTGTCCGGGATTACTCTTTATAATGTCACCATCAGAGTCGACACTGATCAGAAACATCGGAAAACTTGCAACAAGAGGTCGTAAGGTCTATGGACAAAACGGATGAAAAGATACTGGAACTGCTGCAGGGCAACGCGCGCCTGAGTTACGAAGAACTCGGGCAGGCGATCGGCATGAGCCGGGTCGCCGCCAAAAAGCGCGTAAAAAAGCTCGAAGATGCCGGCATTATCCGCGGATACAATACCTGCATTTATAAAGAGGGTGAAGTTACGGCATTTCTCAATGTCGAAACCACCACGAAGAAATTTGACGAGGTGCTGCGGTATGTGTCCACACGGACAGAGTGGGTGCGTCAGATCTTCTGCCTGCATCAGCAGAACCACTTCATGATGGTCGTGGTGGCGCCGTCGTTCGAAGACCTTCGATATCTGGCCAAAACGATCCTGGACCGGGACGGCGTTCAGCGCGTCACCTGTGATCCGGTCGCCGAGGTCATCAAAGATGTCTACGGAGGTGTCAGACGATATGAAAGAGATTGGGTCCCGCAGAGCGGAGATGAATACGGTGCCTGCAGAGCAGATAAGATCACGGCAGGTGCGGCCGGCGGAAACACGGAAAGCGGCACGGACTGCTGCTCAGACTGATGAAAATGCGAAGTCTGCAGACCGTGATCCGTCGATCCCGCTCAGGGAGATCATGAGCAGGGTGAACGGTGCAGAGATCATCAGAAGGCATGGCGCGAGGTTTCATTTCCGGTTTTATCTTACAAGATCGATGGCAGAGTCCGGTATCGAAATGCTGGAACTGAGCGTCCGCTCATATAACTGTCTCAAGCGGGCCGGTTTCAGTACGATCGGACAGCTTGCAGAGGCGGTCGCGGGAGAAGAGGATATCCTCGGGAAGATAAGAAACTGCGGCAAACGGAGCGCCGAGGAGATCAAGGTCAGGCTCTTTGTTTACCAGTATGAATCGCTGAAGCCGGAAAAGCGGGAAGCATACCTTCTGGAGACCGTGGCGCTCAACGCCGTGCGGAGGACCGAACCGGCTGAATGAGACGGCACCGGCGATCTGTGAAAAGCAATGAAAGATCCGGGATATCAGAAGCGGAAATAGATAAACGGATTGAAGCTTGCACCGAGCATGTAGAGAACTGCCAGGGCAAAGAGGCCTAAAACGACGAGATCGGCAAGGATACTGAGGATGCTGCCTGAAATACTGCCGGACGCAGCTGCGCCGGCGTTTGCGGCGGGCTGATCCATCCCGTCGATCTTTCCGAGCACGATCCTAACGACCGGGACGGAGATAATAAGGCTCAGTATGAGCATGGTCATAAATTCGTTTGTAAGAAGTTCTGCGATCTCGATATGATAAAGCCCGAAGATGCGCTGAACGAACATACACTTAAGATATAAAACTGCATCCCCGATGCTTTCCGCACGGAAGAACACCCAGCCCGTCATAACGGCCAGGAGGGTGTAGATGTGACGGATGGGCGCGGGGATCTTTTTTAATATGCGGGCAAGCCCCAGACGTTCCAGGATCAGGAACAGTCCGTGATAAGCCCCCCAGAGCACGAAGCTCCAGGCTGCGCCATGCCAGAAGCCTGTCAGCAGAAAAACAATGATAAGGTTCACATAAGTTCTTAGCGTACCGCGTCTGCTGCCCCCGAGCGGGATATAGACATAATCACGGAACCAGGTAGAAAGCGAGATATGCCAGCGGCGCCAGAATTCCTGCATCGTGCCGGCAATGTAGGGGTAGTTGAAGTTTTCCAGGAAATGAAATCCGAAGACCCTGCCCAGGCCGATCGCCATGTCGGAGTATGCCGAAAAGTCCAGGTAGATCTGCAGAGTATAGCAAAGGATGCCGAGCCAGGCCTCCGTCGTCGAAAGTGCCGGCACCATGCCGAAGGCGGCGTCTGCCATAAGTCCCATTTCGTTTGCGAGAAAGACCTTCTTGATAATACCCGTCATGAAGCGCCTGAGACCGTCATGCACCATGTCTGCGTCCGAATGCCGTCCGCCGATCGCGTCGTTGACGTCATGATATCTCACGATCGGTCCCGCGATCAGCTGCGGGAACAGCATGACATAAAGCAGCAGCCTCGGATAACTCCTCTGCGCCGGCACGGTCCCGTAGTACACGTCGAAAAGATAGGACATGATCTGGAACGTGAAAAAGGAGATGCCGATCGGCATCAGCACGTGGAAAGAAGGAACGAAGAGTCCGAGGTATTTGTAGTAGAAGAGGATGCCGACGTTCCACAGGATGCCCGCTGTGAGCAGGAGCTTTCGCTGAACGCCGTTTCCGTGGTGCGCATGGAAGCCTGCAGTATCAGCGCCTTGAACCGGCGACTTCTCTGATCCAGCGATCATCCGCCCCAGACAATAGTTGACGGCGACGGAGACACATAAAAGCAGGGCGTATTTTATGCCGCTCCAGGCATAGAAGATAAAGGAACACACCAGAAGCACCGCGTTCTTCACGCGGATACTGCCGCTTCGTTCCGCTGCAAGGTATGAGACCAGCGTCAGCGGGAGGAAGGCAAATATGAAACTGGCGGATGAAAAAACCATACTCAGTCAAATACTCCGGGGTGGTCATAGAGATAATCGATAAAGCCGAAACTCATCGTCGGAACGTGAGCTTCGTTGATCTCGAGGATCAGGATATCCGTTTCTTTCAGCTGTTCGGACAGCGCCGGCTCGAGTTCCTCATACTCGGAAAATGTTCCGCCGTCCGGCCAGTTATCGCTGTATACCTTCGTGTTTTCAAGGTACATTGAGCGGCGGAAATAGCCATGATTTATGAGTGGGGATATGGTCTGGCCGAGGAAGCTTCCGCCTCGGACCAGCATGTCGGGGCGGCTGTCAACGCCCGTCTGATCTTCGGCGGCATCCTGCGCTTCAATTTCATTGATCACGATATCCGCGTTGAAATAGTTCCCCCACGGTCTTGTATAGATGTTGAGGATGTCATAGAGATCGGCATCCGGAAAAACGGGCGTATCCGTACTTCCGATGATCATCTGCCCCTGCGGAAAGCTCCATGCTGATCGTTCGTCCATGAAATCAGCAAAAGCGAGTGCGGTTTTCAGACCGAGCGTCCAGGTCCAGTGCGTACCGGTCTGCTGGTACATGGGAAACTGCATAACTTCGTCGCCGCCTTCGGTCAGTGAGCGGATGTGATCCACCGAGTCGAATACCTCGAAGTCATAGTCTCCGAGCACACGTGTGAGCACTTCGTAGTTTCCGGGGCGGTCAGGGAAGGCCTGCATCTTCCGGATCTGTTCCGGGATGCTTCCCTCATAGTACCGCGGCTTGGTCGGCGTGATGAAGATATAGAGTTCCTTCCCTTCGGCGCGCAGCCGGTCACGGATCACGGCGATCTTGTCGCATTCATCCCGGACATACTCCTCAGCAGCCGGCGGATAGATCTTTTCATATTTATAGACGTATTCGCGTTCGATCAGCTGGCCGTCGGGGCAGAGCAGTACGCCTGCATTCGGGGACTCGTTGAATACCGAGAAGATGCCCTGGTTTCGCAGCTTGAGAAGCGTTGCTCGTGCCGGGATATGCTCACTGATCCAGTCGTCCCAGCTGCTCTGGACGCTTCCGTCAAGGATGCCTTCGGCAGAGATCTCCTTCGTCTGTGCGCTGTATCCCACGCCGTGGAGCTCGTCGCTCCTGCCAAGCAAACGGTTTGCGCACGCAAAAAACAGCGGCATTGCAAGTACCGCTGCAAATCCGAGTATCAGGATGTAGCTGCGCTTAGTTCTCATGACGCTAACCAATATAGCATATCCGCGGCAGGCGTTCAATCACCGTGCCCTGTGATCTTTTTTGCCGCAAGGCAAAGCAGAGCCGGTATGACTATGCCTGCGAAACGGTAGAGGATCCCCAGTTCCGCGGGAAAGCTGCAGGGATAATCAGGGAGCGCGGCGGCATTTCCCCCGCCTGAATGAAACACGTGCACCCATGCGATATCCATCAGCTTGAAAATCAGCACATGCAGTGCCATGATGTCGAAGGAGCAGGAACCGAGCAAAGCGAAGATGCGCTTTACGGACCGGGAAACGCTGCTTTTCCCGCCCTTACAGATCAGCGCGGCGAGACTGCAGCAAAAGCCGATGCCGAGAAGTGTCACGGGATAGAAGAGGACACCGTGGATCTGTCCGCTCCGAAGCTCCATGTAGAAGTGTCCGGCGATATTGAGCGCCGCAAGGATCCCGCCGGCAAGAAGCGTAAAAGCGGTGAGGAAAGACGGTGAGGATAACAGCGCAGGATGCCTGTCCGCGGAAAGCTTTCCGAGCGACCATGCGATATACATCAGCGGAACGGTCAGGAGAGAGACCTGCAGATCGTATGGAAAGACATGTCCGGCACCGATGAGCCACAGACCGAGAGCCCCCGCAAAGATGGCTGCAGCAGCAGAGATAAGATCCTGCAAAATGGTGACCTGCCGATCCGCCTGCGTTTTGCTGTCGGGATCACGGATCAGCTTTCCGCAAAGGTCCCCTGTCCTCATCGAGAGCGCGAACAGAAACGAGGCCGTCACCCAGGCAGGTACGAACCAGAGAGGCCCCATCGTCGTTTCCGAGATCCCGTAAGGCACCGCAAGCAGGAAGGTCGTCACGATACGGGAAGGGCTGTACAGATCCTCCGGCGCGTAGACCCCGCCTTTCACAAGCAGGTTGTGAAAGAGGATATGGACTCCCGCATAGAGCATGAACTTCGGCCAGGTGCTTTTGATCCGCCGACCGAGATAAGCGAACGGGTCGCTGCGGTATTTCCGTTCGTTGTAGAGATATCCCGTGATGAAAAAGAACAGCGGCACGTGCCACAGATAGACGAACGCGGTCAGCCTGCTGGCACTGTGTCCCAGGACAATGGCAATGATGCCGATCCCCTTGACGACGTCCCAGTAGGCGCGGTCCGGCTTATTCAGTTGGGATAAACGATCAATCATGCGAGTTTTCTATTGAATCAAGCGGATACATGCAAAACTTCCTGAGGGAAGAACAAGCGTGTCTCCTTCAGTTAAATAAGGATCGTGATACCCTCTGATCAGTTCATATCTGCCCGCAGGATTATACTGCACGGTTTCCGGGGACGGATTGAAGGCAAGGATCAGATGCTCATCCTCGTCATAACGTTCGTATACGAGCGGTGCTGTCTGCCCGTCCGTAAGGAAACGAAAGCCGCCGTCTGCCTGTAGAGCGCTGTGCTCCTTCCGGAACGAGATCATGTCGCGGACAAACTCCAGCAGCGAACCGGGGTCACCCTTCTGGGATGCGGCGTCCGGACGGTCAGACAGTTCGTCTACCGGAAGATAGAAGAGTCCGGGGTCTGCTGATGAAAAACCTGCACCTTTATCCGCCGTCCACTGCATCGGGGTCCGTGAACCCGTACGGTCATAGCCGCCTTCCTTTGACTTCAGACCGTGAACATAGCGCATGCCGATCTCGTCGCCATAGTATATGAAGGGACAGCCGGGCATGCTCATAAGGAAAGCGAACGCCAGCTTCATCTCTTCGGGCGTCAGTGTTTCGCGCATCCGGACCATGTCGTGGTTGCCGGACGGGATGCATATGAGGCCCTGACCGTCCGTCTCTTCCCGGAGCTTTTTATAGCAGGCTGTAAATGCAGCCAGTCCGCCGGCACCCTCCTCCGTTTCCGTTCCTGCTGCCCGGCAGTACTTTGCCGAGAAAAAGGGTGCCGTGCGGAAGAGGTCCATGTAGTGGGTCGGACCACTGTGCAGCAGGAAATCCATGTGAAAGCCCGCTTTGAGCGCCTGTGACGGATCGCCCCATTCGGATATAAGGACAGCATCCGGATAACGCTCATCCAGAAAAGCACGGACCTTCTGCCAGAGCAGGGCGGTATGGACGCGCCCGGGATCGCATTTGACGAGGCTTCCCGCCATGTCGACACGGAAACCGTCGCAGCCCATGTCGAGCCAGAAGCACATGATGTCCTGAAGAAGGAGCCTGGTCTTTTCAGCTTCTTCGGAGTCCGCGGCAAACTGCCAGTCTTCGGTCACTTCGCCGAAGCCGTAGTTCAGCGCGGGCTGTGTGCAGAAACAGTTGACTGCGAATGCGCCCGGACGCTCGGAGAGTCCGCATAAGAATGCGGGGATGTCCGGATAAGACGGACCGCGGTGTCCGCCGCTGCGCCAGATGTAGCGGTTCGTGAATTCATTTTGCTCATCGAGGCAGGACGCCTTGAACCAGGGATGGTCGATGGACGTATGGCCTGCGACAAGATCCAGAAGGATATGCATGCCGCGCGCATGGACCTCCCGGATCAGTTCCCGGAGGTCGTCGTTGGTCCCGTACCGCGGTGCGACTTTATAGTAGTCGCATACGTCGTAGCCCGCGTCATAAAAGGACGAATCAAAGCACGGGTTCATCCAGATCGCATTGCAGCCGAGGTACTGAAGATGATCGAGCTTTCCGATGATACCCCGGATGTCGCCGATGCCGTCCCCGTTGCTGTCCGAAAAGGACTGAGGGTAGATCTCATAAAATACTGCGTTTTTTAACCAGTCTGTCATAGTGTTTTGTCTGTCAGAATATTTAAAGCCCGAGCCTTCTGCAGGGTGTCGGGTATCCTGCCGAAGGCTGAAAAGTTTACATGTTACTTCAGGAAATTCCGTTTGTGCTCCGGCACGCGGAACGAATAGCCGCGCCTGCTTAAATCGCTTACCTTGAGCGCGACCAGATTGATGTCCGACCCGAGTGCGGCAGCGATCTTGGCGGCGTCAAAGCCGTCTTCTATGTATTTAAGGATATCTTCGTCGGGAAGCATGATGTGTGCCGCGAAAAGATTGGCCTCGAATTCCATGACGGAACCTGCCATATCAAACAGCGTAAACTCCTGGAAGATCTCCGCGCGATAGCGGTGCAGCTGGTCGTGGCCGATCTCATGCAGCAGAACGATCGAACGCATGGGATCCTCAAGATCCTGTTTCAGGAAAATGTAGCGCTGTCCTTTGATGACCTTGTATGCGCCTTTCTGGCGCCGGAACGGAGCCTCCATGACGTGGATGCCCAGGCTTTCCGCGATGTGCGCCGGATCACGGCTTTCCGCCATGCGGACGACACGCCGGGCCGCGTTTAAGATGCTGTCGGGGGAATTGAGCTGTTTCATCCGGCCGTTTCCTTTCCTGCGGCAGATCTTCCGGCACGACCGGCAGCCTTTTCCCGGTTCCGTGACTTCGCATCAAAGTACGCCCGCTGAATGGCTTCCATCATGACGTCCATATCTTCCTCCGCCATCTCGCCGCCGGCAAAAAGCCCCGTTACTTCCGTGACGAGCTGTGCCGCATCCTTCCGCCCGGAGGACCCGTAGGCTTCACCCGCGCGCACGACGAAATCCTCTTTCTCCGTCAGCAGGTAGTCGAGATCGCACGCGAAAAGCGCCGCCAGCGCGGCGTAAGTTTCACGCTTCCGGGGATAGGTGCCTTCCCCTTCCCATTTCTGGACAGCTCTGGCAGTGACGCCGATCGCCGACGCCAGATCTGCCTGCGACATCTTTGCTTCGGAACGAAGCATTCTCAGCTTATCTGCAAAAGTCATTACAGCCTCCGGATACGAACTTGAGATTCGTGTTTCAGTGTACCGCATTTTGTTCTCCGGGTCAAGTCCGGCATTCGTGAGCAAAAAATGTTATTGTTTTAACCAACATTTCGTCATCTTACTTGGCAATAACTGTCATAGTGCTTATCGTGGCGGTCTTTGCGCTGTTCCGCTTCGTCATCGGACTTTCAGTGGTCGGCGGCGACTCGATGGTCCCGAACCTGCTCGACCAGGACATCGTCGTCTACTCGCGCTTAAGCCGTGATTATCAGCCCGGCGACATCATTGCCATGCGCGTTCCGTCCGGCGAGTACTATGTAAAGCGTGTCATAGCCACGGGCGGCGACATTGTGGAAGTGCGGAACGGACATGTCCGGGTCAACGGTGTGGAAATCGAGGACCCCTGGGGCTACGGTGAGACACGTGCGGAGCGGGGCACCGTCATTTACCCCTATCCGGTGAGAGAGGGCAATGTCTTCGTTCTCGGGGATAACCGCCGGGTTTCGATGGATTCACGCACGTTCGGCGAGGTCAATATCCGTCAGATCCGGGGCAGGATCGTTCTGAGGGCAGGCATCTGGTATCTGGAGCCGGTCGGAAACGCAGCAACATGGGAAGACGAAGAGGAAGGGGAGAACGAAAAGGAGAATAGAGATTAGGCCGGAGGTATGGCAGGATCGGAAAGCAGTACAGCAGATACGACCCGTTCAGACATCACGAACGCGGAAGCTGAGGGATCCTCAGAGGCTGCCGAAGCAGCGGAAGAGGAACCGGAAGAAGAGGAAAAGACTCGCAACAGACGTCTGCTCCGTCTCTGCAGCCTAATCCCGGCGATCGCATCAGTCATCATCTTCATCCGTACGGAAGATATGACCAACGCAATGCGTCTCGTCGACGGCTGGACCATCCTCATGATCTTCATCCTCGCGGTGCAGCTCATCCTCGCTTTCCTCTGCAGAAAGAAAAAGCAGGACGATGACGAAGAGGAGGAGAAAAGCTACGCGTAACACCCAGAGACACGGATTTTCCGGTGCTTTCTGAAAAAAACGCAACGTACAGTCAGAAAGGTGATACAATAATGCAGGCTGCAGTGATGCAGCCTGCATTTACTTTATAAAAAGGTTAACATAATATATGAAACAGCTTGACCGGATCAACCGTTTTGTAAATAAATATCTGACCGTTTTCGTATTGCTGATCGTGGCTGTCGCGCTTGTGCTCCCGGGCCCGATGTCGGTCCCCGGACGTATCAGCTTCGGCACGCTTGATCTGGCCGGACGCTCCTTCAGCTTCTCGCTGACCAATGTGATGCTGATGATCATCATGTTCGGCGCGGGCACCGCTGTGAGCCCGGAGGAGATCGGACACCTCGTCCGCAGGCCGTTGACGCTCGGCATCTCGGTGATCGTAAAATACCTGGCCATGGTCTTTGCAGCCTTTGCGGCAGCGCGCATCCTTCGGCTCGGTCCGGAACTTGCCTTTGGTATGATCCTGCTCGGGTCCATGCCGTCCGGCACGGCGGCGGCGGTGCTTGTGGCGCTCGCCGGCGGCGAAGTTCCCTTCGGTGTGGCGCTCTGCGTCATCAGTACGCTGATCGCGCCGATCGCGTCTCCGCTGCTGACGCTGCTGCTCGGCGGTTCCTGGGTGCAGGTAGACTTCGCAAGCATGGTCCTCAATATCACGCTCATCGTTCTGATCCCGGTGGTCGCGGGCATCCTGCTCAAACTGAAGTTCGGCGACAGGCTGACCAACTTCCGGCGGATCCTTACTTCCCTCAGCCTTCTGTCCGTGCTGCTCATTATCAGTAACAGCACGGCACCGAACCGTGACGTGATCCTCAGCATGGAGTCTGTAGCTGTCTGCGGCGCGATCACGATCATGTATGTCCTCGGTGTTCTTTTGTGCAGCGCGGCCGCACGCCTGCTCAGGATGAGCAGACCGCGTTCCTATGCTATGATCATTACTGCCTGCGAGCAGAACAGCGCGCTTTCCGTCGGCATCGCCGCGGGGCTCGGCGGCTCGGCGGCCGTGGCGATCCCGCCGATCATCGCGGTCGCGCTAAACTTCATCCTGGCAGCGATCCTGACCAACATACTCGCAGCCGGAAACAGGCAGGCCTGATACAGACACGGATCCGTGCTGAGGCTCATGTCATATCCCGCAAGAAGTGACAACAAAAAAGCATCTGTATTTCCGGGCACTCTTTCAAAGATGTGCAGAAATGCAGATGCATTTTTATTCTTCAAACCGGCGTCTGTTTTGCCTTCCCGGATGCAGCGCGGGAATTCTTCAGCGGTTGTCGACCTTCTCCGGGAACAGGTCATGTCTGCTCAGACGGTCCCAGGCGACTTCCTCCCAGCGGGTGCCGGGCTTTCCGTAGTTGCAGTACGGATCGATGGACAGACCGCCCCTTGGCAGGAACTTACCCCAGACTTCGATGTATTTCGGATCCATCAGGCGGATCAGGTCTTTCATGATAATGTTGACGATGTCCTCATGGAAGTCTCCGTGGTTTCTGAAGGAAAAGAGATAAAGCTTGAGCGACTTGCTCTCCACCATCTTCCGCGCAGGAACATAGGAAATGTAGATCGTGGCAAAGTCCGGCTGTCCCGTGATCGGACACAGACTCGTAAATTCCGGGCAGTTGAACTTGACGAAGTAATCATTGTCCGGATGCTTGTTGTCAAACGTCTCGAGCACGGAAGGGTCATAATCCATGCTGTACTTTGTTCCCCGGCTTCCGAGCCGGGTCAGGTTTTCTGTTTCTTTGTCTCTCATGATCTTATCTCCGTTTTCGGTATTTAAAGTTTATTCGGGAAAGGCTAAACCGGGCAGCGGCCGTATGTGGCGGTCCGCGGGTTTAAGAAGCTTTTACAGCCTCATTGACCGGTCTGATGTGACGGGAGCTATAGATGAACGGCGTATCCAGCAGCGCGACCAGAGCCTTGAAAAGGTAGGTCGTGATCATGATGCTGATAAAGACGTCCGTCGGATAAACGCCCCGGAACGCGATCGTCGTAAAGACCACCGTGTCGACCGCCTGGCTGGTCAGAGTGCTCAGATTATTTCGGAGCCACAACAGTCGCTCGCTGCCGCCGCTCCTGTCCCAGATATAGTGATACAGGAAGATGTCGATGTTCTGGCTTAAGACAAATCCCGCCAGACTTCCCAGAGTCACCCTCGGCACGAGTCCGAAAACGACCCGGAGGCTCTCATTGATATAGTCGTTGGCGTTGGGCGTAAAGAGCAGGATCAGCTGTGTGCCCACAAGCCAGAGGACCATGGTCGAAAAGCTCAGCGCGACGCATAGAGACGCTTCCTTTTTGCCGTATTTTTCCGACAGGATGTCCGTGACGAGAAAAGTGGCCGCATATAAGACATTGCCCGCCGTGGTGGAAAGCCCGAAGATATCCACGCATTTGCAGACGGCGATGTTGCCGAGAAGCGTAGAGAAGACGGCAAAGGCATAGAGGCCGTTTTTGCCGAAGAACTTGTATAACACAAGTACGCTTCCAAGGTATAAAAGTACGGTCGTTACAAAGATCAGGTCGTTATACATTTTTGATATTACCTCGTATCAGTTCGCCCTTTTGATCAGGGCGGGTTTGGACAGATCCGTGCTGTTAAAGCCGGAAGACAGATCAGCAGGTCTCATACGGGACGGGATCCGTGATCCCGTTTTCCCGGAACGCGCGCAGCCGGTCCCTGCAGGTCCCGCAGACGCCGCAGGCTTTTTCGCGGCCTTCATAGCAGCTCCAGGTGAGTTCAAACGGCACGCCGAGCTTTATTCCGGCGGCGACGACATCCGCTTTGCTTCTGTCGATGAACGGCGCTACGATCCGGAGGGCGTTTCCGCTTCCGATAAAGACCGCTTCCGCGATCGCCCGGTTGAAGGCTTCGCTCGTATCCGGATAAGCGCTCCCGGCAGCGTCATCCGCGTGTGCGCCGTACCAGATCTCATCCGCGCCGATGCTTAAGGCAATGCTTGCCGCGGAAGCGAGAAAGAGCCCGTTCCGGAAGGGCACATAGGTGCTGACAGGCGCACCGTCCGTCTCCTTAAGCTGCGCGGCATATTCTTCGTGCGGGATCTCTTCGGCGGCACCTTCGAGGAGCGTGCAGCTGCTGTCCTTAAAGATCTCCCCGAGGTCGAGGACCCGGCGTTCTACGCCGTAGTATGAGGCGACCTTTTCGGAAGCCTCGATCTCTTTCTTATGTTTTTGTCCGTAGTAAACGGAAAGGGCGAGAACTTCTCCCACGCCGTATTCTGCAGCTGCTTTGGCAAAGCAGACGGAGCTGTCCAGTCCGCCGCTGAATAATACCAGTGCTTTCATAGTGTTCCTCAGAAATAAAAAACTCCGGGCAGTCCCGGAGCTGTGATAATAAAACATACGGCTTACACCGGTGATGCCGGTATTAAGCCGCGGCGCACGTCATGACAACTTTGCCGCTGCTTTGCCTTATATGAAAGAAAACGGTCTGCGCCAAATGTGCGCAAACCGATCCTGTCATTTCACAGTCCCGGTTTTGTTTAACGACAGGAAGGTACAAATGAACTGTCGGCCTGTTCACAAGCTGCGCCATTATAGCATCAGTGTCAGCCAATGTCAATGCATCTGAGCATTTAAGAGATGCTTTTCCGCCGCAAATGCCGTATACTTATACATAAGGACATGCCGGCGGCATTCCCCATAAAAAAGACGGCTTTGGATCAGAAGGAGGACATGTATATGAAGCTTTTCAGACCGGACCGGAAGAGATATATGATACTTGCGGCATTTACGGCATTCGTGGTGCTTATGGCAGCTGCGTGCGGACAGAAACCGGCATCGGCAGAGCCTGCGGAAACACAGGCTGAAGCATCGGAATCAGCCGGCGGAAAAGGCCGGGAGTTCAGTGCGGAAACCGAAGCCGCGGAAGCGGAAGAGGAGACGAAGGAGGAATCCGCGGCTGAAGCGCCTGATACCGGAGACGATGCAGCGGGGACGGAAGCCGGAGATGACGCTGCGGAAAGCAGCGGGACGGCGGACGATGCGACGACAGTCCCCTCATTTGTGATCAACCGTCTCGGACACTACGAATTTGATGACGAATCCGAGGATTACCGACAGCTTTCCGAGGTGGAGTTTGACTGTATCTACCTCACGGATGAAGCTGCGGAAGCGTTTCCCGCTCTTGACCGGGCACTCTGTGACCTTGCAGAAGAACGCATTCCCCGCTTCAAGGAAACGAGCGACGAGCTGAGGAGAGAGATGGAGAGCCTGCTTGCGGACGGTATGCCTTATTACTCCAAGCTCTACATGTACAGCGACATTCAGGTACACCGCGCGGATGCAGGCATTCTCAGCTGGCTTGGCGTGAGCAGTATGTACTACGGCGGCGCGCATGGTGACTACAGCTATTTCGGTGAGAACTTTGATGCACAGACAGGAAAGGAACTTGTGCTTTCGGATATCGTAAAGGACCTTCCCGCAATGGCGGATGAAGTCATTTCCTTCCTTCTCTCGCAGTACGACGAGGAGATCTTCTTTGAAGACATGCAGGATACCGTCCGTGCGTACTTTGAAGAAGAGCCGGGTGAAGATGAAGCGCAGGGATCACGCATCTCGTGGACACTCGAGCCTGACAGCATCACTTTCTGGTTCAGTCCTTATGAGATCGCGCCCTATGCGTCCGGCATTCAGTCCGCACGTATCGCGTTTGAAGATGCCCCGGAGCTTTTCACCGAGCGCGTCAGTAAAAGCGCGAAGGCCGACAGCGCGATGGAGATCCCGTTCTTCCAGGACGTATATACCGACATCGGACATGACGGAACAGTCGATAAACTCGAGGTATGGAGCGACATGAATGAATACGGCGAGTATACCGGCCTCCATGTGATGGTCAACGGGAAAGAAACGGTCGAGGAGGACGCGGATTTCTTTAAAGCGACCCCCGTACTGATCCATGCATACGACCATGATATCCTGCTGGTCGATACGGTGACTTACAGCGATTACCGTCTTATGTATATCTTCGATCTCAGAAAAGACGGCGCGTTCAGTTTCGGATCTGAAAACTTTGCTTTTTCCGCAGATATTCCGAAGAAGTTCCTTGTGGATACCGCAGGCAGCTGGCGCACGATCCCGGCTGATATTTCCCGCTTTGATCTTGTGACGCGCTACGATGTGCTCAGCACATTATCCGCTATAAGAACGTACTCGATCGGCGCACAGGATATACTGATCCCCGAGGAACCATATTACCGCTTTGATGAAGAATGCTTCCCGCTGACTGCAAAGCAGGATCTCAAACTGGATATAGTCGACGAGGAGAATGGCGAGATCGTCGAAGAAGGCGCAGTACTTGCATCCGGGACCGAGCTTCATTTCTTCCGGACCGACAACGAAACCTGGACGGACATGAAGGACGGAGAGGGCAATATCTGGCGGATCACGATCGATCAGGACGAGGATCCGTGGCCGAGGAAGATCAACGGCGTGGAACTGGAGGAATGCTTTGACGGCGTAATGTATGCAGGCTGATCCTGAAAGTTTATCAGAAAAGACCAAAAAGGCCGGTGCCGATACCGGCCTTTTTTTCTGCAATTTATGCTGTGAAGATCCTGTTAGTGTGGTATAATAAGGCTCCAAAAGGACACTTGGTGAACCAGAAATACATGAAGCATCATAAAAAAAAGCTGAAACTTCTTGCGGTCTGTATCGTGATGGCGGTGCTGACCGTCATCGCGGGGCATTTTGTCAATGCCTGGCAGGCGCGGACCGATGCGGAAAAACTGATGACCGGGACAGTGGCTGAAGTGACGGTCAGGACCGTGGTCGACGGCGATACTCTTCTGCTGAAGACCGACGATGAAAAGCTCCGGCTGACGGGCATCGACGCGCCGGAGAGCGTCCATCGGGATGAAAGCAAAAACACGGTCTACGGCAGCATGGCGTCGGACCATCTGAAGGAACTGGTGCATGCGGGCAGCGTTGTGTACATCTATCTTCCTGACGACCCGGCAGGAGAACTTCATGAACGCGATAATTATGACCGTCTGCTGCGGCTCGTCTGGACCAGGCGTCCCGATATCTCCGGCGGCCTTACGGAAGAACTGCTCAGGCAGAGCCTGAACGGCCGTATGCTGCTGGACGGTTATGCGGTTGCTTACATCAGGGATGAAGAACCCTGGGGCGATCTGTTTTACCGGTTTCAGAAGGAAGCCATGGACGCGGGGGCGGGACTCTGGGCTGAACCCGGTTGGATCACACATGCAGCGCTGAACGAACTTGTCCAATAAAGCCGCATTGACGGCATTTAAAGAGTTTTGGCATTTGCCGGCATCTTACGAGCCGGCAGATCAATGAGGAAAGATATGCAAAGCAGAAGGTTTACTTTCCCGTCGGCTGACGGGCTACATGAGATCCGCGCGATGGAATGGAGGCCGGAGGACGGCTGTCCTGTCCACGGAGTGGTACAGATCATCCACGGGATGTGCGAATATCTGGAGCGATACGAAGAGTTCGCCTCTTATCTCTGTGATCACGGATTCATAGCCGCCATCCATGACCAGCTGGGACATGGCGATACGGCACGGTCGAGAGAGGAGTTCGGCTTTTTCACCGAGACTCCGGGACCGTCCGGAGTACTTACCGCGGACATTGACAGGATGCGTATTTTTATGCGGCAGTGTTACCCTCGGCTTCCATACTTCATGCTCGGGCACAGTATGGGCTCGTATCTCCTTCGCAAATATCTCGCGGAACATGACGCGGAAGACTTAAGCGGTGCGATCATCATGGGAACAGGCTATGTGCCGCCTCTGAAGACACGCGGCGCGCTCGGACTGATCCGTGCCAATGCCGCCGTTCACGGCTGGCATTACCGAAGCGGGCTGATCCGTCAGATCGCGACGGGAGGCGGGCCGTACAGGCGTTATGATACTTATGGCAAAGACGTGGCCAGGAGCTGGCTTTCCAAGAACGAGGAAAATGTACGTGCTTATTACGCCAATCCAAAGAGTCATTTTATCTTTACCCTG
>Ga0129307_1001431_pt1 | contig 25384 bp, 24 predicted proteins | sample P1105metagenome_FD_94437 | JGI IMG/M metagenome (GOLD analysis project Ga0129307, IMG submission 94437) | Capybara group fecal microbial communities from Wisconsin, USA - P1105 metagenome | ecosystem: Host-associated > Mammals > Digestive system > Large intestine > Fecal | place: USA: Wisconsin...
CACGGTCGGATATCTCATTTGTGAATACTTTCCTTCTGTATTTCACCACCAGGATCAGATGATAATACAGGAGAAAAACTGAATGTGCATTGTGGTCATAACCATCCATAATATCAGCGCCTTTCTGATTTCGACGGAATCATTTTCCGCTGATATCATTATACTATTATCCTTGCGCTCGAACAAGTGTTCTTGCTGCGTTTTATGTAACTTTTCTCATAAGGAAAACGCCCAAGGAAAACCGTTTGGCAATTCATCCCACCTCATAACAGAGGATGGGGGAATTCTTGCTATTATGTGTTAAAGCGAATCCCTCCCCGACAATATCCGTTTCCGTGACGAAGATCACATAGATATCGTTCAGGTCCGCAAAATCCTCCCCGGGATGCGAGTTCTGTTCGTCCATGACAGAAGCATGGTATCGCGCGCGCCTCGGCCCCGCACCTTCCAAGTCCTTCTGAATTTCAAGATCATACTTCGTACAGTCCCTATCAGTCGCGTACACGTCGAAGACCAACGAACGCGCACCTCCAATCAACTTCATATCTGCCTGGACGTCGAGCTTCCGGACTTTAATGTCTGGATCTCCAAGGAAGACGCGAAGCATGTATTCCGCGAGAGGGATGTTGTCCCGTATCATTGCCCGGAACATGATGTCGTCTATTGGGCGGAATGCTTTGAGTCTTTCGAGATTGTCCTTACGATAGAGCTGTTCTTCAGTGAATCTCTCTTGAGTATCCATCTTTACTCCTTCCCACAATTTCTTCGAGAAGCGGAATCAGTTGATTCTGTTCCATATCCGGGTGAACATACCGGTTATGGACATCGGGCTTCCGGTTCTTTTTCAAAAGAGCTTATCACAAAACACCGGCACGCGGGCGGCAGGTTCCAAAACCGTTCGATATATCATACAAGCAGTTATACTGTTCCCTTCCTAAACTAAAAAAGGCACCTTCCGGCACCTTCTTTTCTTTCATATTCAATATTTACCCGCGAGTATTTACAGACGCGTGCTGGTTACAGCAAATTCACCGGTATCATACTGTTCTTTTCATCAATCGGGAATGGACTTGCGGCCATGCAGATAATGCCGCCCGTCCCCATCGTCTTACCGCTTTTTTCAAGCAGCGAAAAAGCTTTGACCGCCTTTTTATCCGGTGACGCCGCACGCTTGATCTCAAACGGGTGCAGCTGTCCATCCATCTCCATGACAAGATCAATTTTTCAGGAACTTTCTTTCCAGAGAACGATGAATATATGGCATACCCCACCTCAAAATCACGTTTATTATAAGGTCAACTTTATTTTAAACTAAAAATCGTTTTTCCTTCACTCCCTTCGTACTTTCTCGAATTGCAAGATGATAATAACCAGGACAAGCGCCCCTCCCCCGCGCAGGCGCGGGGGAGGGGCGCTTCTGTTAAATCACATGATCACATGAGCTTCCTGAACATCTCCTCGAACTGCTCGAGGGTCGCAGGTCTCGGATTGCCGGGTGCGCAGGCATCAGCCGCCGCGGACTCGCAGAGGAACGGAAGATCCTCTTCCTTCAGCTTCTCGAGCTTGGTCGGGATGCCGACGTCGACGGAGAGCTGGCGGACTGCGTCGACCGCTGCCTTGCGGTATGCTGCCTGGTCCATGCCGGTGGTGTCGACACCGAGCGCCTCGGCAATGTACTTGAACTTCTCGCCGGTGCACTCCGCGTTGAATTCCATAACGATCGGGAGCATCATCGCGCAGGCGACGCCGTGGGGCGTGTCATAGACCGCGCCGAGGGTGTGCGCCATGGAGTGCGCGATCCCGAGGCCGACGTTGGAGTATGCCATTGCGGTGACGTACTGCGCCAGGGCCATGCCCTCGCGGCCGTCCGGATCGTTCTGGACTGCCTTGCGCAGGTTCTTGCCGATCAGGCGGATGGACTCAAGGTTCAGGCAGTCGGAAAGCTCCCATGCAGCGCCGGTGGTGTAGCCCTCGATCGCGTGGGTCAGGGCATCCATACCGGTGGAAGCGGTAAGGCCCTTCGGCATGGAGGACATCATATCCGGGTCGACGACCGCGACGTCCGGGATATCGTTAGGATCGACGCAGACGAACTTACGCTTTCTCTCCACGTCGGTAATGACATAGTTGATGGTGGACTCTGCGCCGGTGCCGCCGGTGGTCGGGACAGCAATGGTGAAGACCGTGCGCTTCTTTGTCGGAGCAACGCCTTCCAGGGAACGGACGTCAGCGAATTCCGGGTTGTTGACGATGATGCCGATGCCCTTGCCGGTATCCATGGAGGAGCCGCCGCCGATGGTGATCATGCAGTCGGCACCGCATGCCTTGTAAGCTGCAACGCCTGCCTGAACGTTTTCGATCGTGGGATTCGGCTTGATGTTGGAATAGAGTTCATAGCCGATGCCTGCCTTGTCAAGAAGATCCGTCACCTTTGCGGTCACGCCGAACTTGACAAGATCCGGATCCGATGCGACAAAGGCCTTTGTGAAGCCTTTCGCCTTAAGGATCCCCGGGATCTCCTGGATCGCGCCGTGTCCATGATAGGAAACTCCGTTCAGCACAAAACGATTAACTGCCATAAATTGCCTCCTTAAATAAAGAAAACCAATAATAACGGAACAAATCTATTATAACACGGAAGCTCTCTGACCGCGCATTTCATTTACAGTCTGGCGGTCCTTCCGGGGCCGTGCTCCTTCCCATCATTTCCTCTAGAAGCAGGATCTGTTTTTTCTTCTGTTCCACAGTCGGGTGCACATACCGGCTCAGCGTGATCGAGATGTCGGCGTGGCCCAGGATCTCGGAGAGCGCCTTCACCTCGACGCCGCTCTCCACGCACCTTGTCGCGAAGGTGTGCCGGAGCGCGTGATAGTTGTACGGGGGGATGCCGCTGTCACGCAGGAGCTTCCTGTACTTCGCGTAGAAAACGCGGGGTTCCATATACTCCCGCGTGCCAGTCAGGACGTAGCAGTCCCTGTCGCGGCGCGCGGCGGCAAGCCGCTCCTTTAAAAAGGAAGCGACCGGCACATGGCGCCTGGAGGTTTCGGTCTTCGGGGTCCCGACCAGGATGCGGGTCTTCTGTCCCTTCCGCCTGTCGGGCGAACGGATGCGGGAAATGGTCCTGACGACGGTGATGAGTCCCGCTTCAAGATCCACGCTGTCCCAGCGGAGCCCGCATACCTCGCCGATCCTTAAGCCTCCGTACAGGCTGAGAAGGATCCCCAGACCCACTGTCCCGGCCTGCTCGCAGGCTTCCTCGAGGATCCGCTGGTCCCTGACCGTCAGGACACGGATCCCGGGCTTTTTCTGGCGCGGCGCGCGGAAGCGCACGTCCGGAACGGGCTGATCATGGTCCTTCGCGTAGCTTATGACCCTTCTTACGACCGCAAGGATGCACGCCACCATCTTCGGGGACAGCCCGCCTCCGCCGGCGCGCCCTTCCGTCCTCAGGGTCCTGACATAACTGTCCGCGGTCTCCCGGGCAAGCTCCGAAAGCATGACGTCCCCGAGATGCGGGAAAATGTAATGGCCCGCGATGAAGTTATAGTTCGCGAAGCTCGACTCCTTTACGTCCGGCTCCACGGACTTAAGCCATTCCGCCATGGCAAAGGCCAGGGTCCCCCTTTCTTCTTCCGGAAGAAGCCCTTCCGCCGCGCGCCTTTTAAAGCTCTCCCACGGGTCAGGCGCTGGCTCCCTGCCGGAAAACGCGTAACGCGTTCTTTCCTTATTAATGTAGGCGCTGCGCAGCGCGTCCGCCTCCTCCCTGGTCGCGCCGTAAAAGGAGCGGACCATGCCGGTGCCGCCTGCGTTCTTTCCTATATATAATCTCGCCTCCCAGCGTCCGCCCTTCCGCTGCCGGATGTTGCCGCCCTTTTTCCGCATCCTTCCTCCTCTTTTACTGCGGGCACGCGCCGCCGCTCCGGCGGCATTCCTTCCAAAAAGCTTATCACAAAGCCGCGGGGCGCGGACGGCAGGTTTCAAAATCGTACGATATATCGAACGGCCGCGATTGTTCCTGATTTTGTAACTAAAAAAAGCGCCTTCCGGCACCTCTTGCACTTTCATGTTCTCAAAAAACCGTTACAATGATACCAAGGACCGCATCGTCCGGTCCTGCAGAACAATGAAACGAGGGACCTGCCATGCCAGCATCATCCGATATGAACAGCCGCGTCATCAACCAGTTTGCCGGCTTTTTCTCGGTCTACTGCCTGATCGCGGCGGCCGTCGCAGCAGTCTATACAGGAGAAGACCCGGTCACCGTCATGAAGGACTGGGGCCGGATCATGACGACCCCCGGGCCGCTGGTCACGGACTATATCCGCATAGGAAGCCTTCCGGCGGCGCTCATCAACACCGGCGCCTGCGGTGCCGCCATGCACCATTTTATGACGCACATTCCGGGGGAGTCCCACGGCAACACGCTGGCCGGTTTTTTCCTTGTGGTCGCCCACTGCTTCTACGGGCTCAATTTCCTGAATATGTGGCCGTGCTTCGCCGCGCCGTTCTTTTACATGTGGGTCAGAAAGATCGACTTTAAGCAGAACCTCCATGTCTGCATGTTCGCGACCAGCTTCGCGCCGTTTATCAGCGAGCTCCTTTTCCGCTATACTCTGGGTCCCTACTACCAGCTCGGCAGGGTCCGCGTGACCTCGCAGGGGCTCCTTCTCATGATCCTTTTCACGATGATGCTCTCGTTCGTCGTTCCGGCCATCCTGCCCGGGGCGCGCGCCTGGCATAAGGGCTACAATCTGTATAACGGCGGTCTTGCGTTCGGCTTGTTCGGCTTCCTGGTCTACAACTTCATGTACAAGACGATGGACGCGCTCCCGCCCACCGTCCCGCGCCTTAACAACGCGCTCTATGAGAGCGTCGGCCGCTCCTACCAGGGCTTCGCGACCGTATTTTTCCTGGTCCTGTTCCTCTCCTGCATCATGGTCGGGCTTCACCTGAACGGCGGGCACGCGCGCGGCTACCACAGGCTTCTCACGGACACCGGCTACCAGAGCAACTTCGCCTCGAAGTACGGCATGCCGCTCTGCCTCGTGAATCTCGGGATCTACGGGCTTATCTTCCTCCTGTACGTCACCCTGATCATCTGGTTCACGCCCGGCGCGGGCTTCACCGGCCCGACGATAGGCGTGGTCATCGCCTCCCTGACCTTCACCGCCATGGGACAGCATCCCAGGAACATCTGGCCCATCCTCATGGGATACATGGTCTTCTACTGGGTCTGCACGGTGATCTTCGTCCTTTCGGACCGCGGCATGGCATGGTCGCTTTCGACGCAGGGGTACATCAACGGCGCCGCGTTCGCGACCGGGCTCTGCCCGATCTGCGGGCGTTACGGGAAGCGCGCCGGGCTTGCCGCGGGGATGATGTGCGCGGCCCTCTGCACCGGTACCAGCGCGCTGCACGGCGGCCTGGTCCTCTATAACGGAGGCTTTACCGACGGCATTACCGCCATGCTCCTCCTGCCCATCCTTGAGCATTACCTGCCTGCCGCCCGTGACCGCATGGATTACATCGTGCTGAACCCGCGCGACAGCATCGCAATGATCGACTCATCGAAGCCGAAGGGCCGGAGGGAGCTTCCCGACGAGGACTGATGCCGGGACTTGGACTTATCTTACAGAACGACAGGGCAGCCGCCGGCTGCCCTGTCGTTTTAAATGCTTGTCCTTTCTCCGGTATCCGCCTCTTACGGGATATTGTGCACGTCGAGCTGCGGGAACGGGATCTCGATCCCGTTCTTGTCGAACATGATCTTGATTTCCCGGTTCAGAAGCCGCTTCGCGTTGAAGATCTGCGCCTCCGTGCAGTCCGCGGTAAATTTCACGTTGACGGAGCTGTCCGCGAGCTCTTCGATCCCCTTGTAGATGATGGGACCCGTGAAGACCTCCGGGTACTTCGCCTTCACGTCCGGAAGATTCTCCTTCACGATCCTTTCGAACTCCTCGACGTCCTGCCCGTAAGTGATGCCGACGATCGCGACCGCCACGGATTCCTTTCTCGACCGGTTCTGGAAATTGCGGATGTCCGAATTGTTGACCACCTTTAAGTTGTTTCCGTCGTCGCGGATGGTCGTCGTGCGGACGCCGATCTTTTCGACGACGCCGCGGAAATCGTCGAGGACGATGATATCGCCCACGTCATACTGATGCTCGAATATAATGAAGAACCCGGTGATGACGTCCTCGATCAGGCTCTCCGCCGCGAAGCCGAGGATCAGGGAAATAATTCCTAAGCCTGCGAACACGCCTGCCACGTTGACGCCGAGCAGGATCAGGACCCACACGATCCCGGCGATCCAGGAAAGATACGTGATGACCGCGCAGATCAGCTCCGCGACCGTCTGGGAATGCGCGTCGCGCACCGTGGCATTGGCCGCCATCTTGAGGATCGTGGACAGGATCGCGACGAAAAGGACCGCCGCCGCGCAGCTGACAAGGACCGGGAGACCGAACGCGCCGGACCCGTCCTTAAAGATCCGGAAGGTTTCCGCGATGCTCCTCCGGACCGCGGCGCCCATTTCGCCCGGTACGGCAAAACCGGACCCGACGGCGATCAGGAACAGCACAACAAGGATCAAAAGCTTTCCGCCCTGGCTTGAACCGCCCTTCTTACTGCTCATCTTCATACCCCCTTCTGTCAGAAATAAACATCCATGCTCGTGGTGCCCGCGTGTCTCGTACCGTTCTGGTCTGTCCAGCTGTATCTGACGTATACGGTCACATACTCCGCAAAGCCTGCATCATCGCCCGGACGGTAATCGACCCTGAGCGGCCATACGCCCGATCCGCCGTCCGATTCGAACGACCCGCTTCCGCTGCTGCCGTTCGCGTCTGTCCAGTAAACGTCCTCGACCTCGTCCCCGTCGGTATACAGCTCTCCGGTGATGATATAGTAGGCGCCGTTATTATCCGGCACGTACTCAGGATTGCTGAGGTACATATCCGGCTCGACATGCTCCTCCTCCGGTTCTGTCGGGTCCGTTTCATCCGGCTCCGACGACTCCTCTGTTTTCGTGATATCCTCCGACGGCTCCGTGACGACCGGATCTGTGTCCTCCTCCGACGGCTCTGTGACGACCGGGTCCGTGTCCTCTTCCGACGGCTCCGTGACGACCGGATCCGTGTCCTCCTCCGACGGCTCTGTGACGACCGGATCCGTGTCCTCCTCCGACGGCTCTGTGACGACCGGGTCCGTATCCTCCTCCGACGGCTCTGTGATCTCCTCAGACGGCTGCGTGATCTCCTCAGACGGCTGCGTGATCTCCGGCTCCGTGACCTCCTCCGAGGCTGACGTATCCCGCTCGTCCGGATTCTCTTCCGAGGACCTGCGGTTCGTGCCGCCGCCTCCTCCGCCGCCGCCACCGCCGCCCTTCACGCCGCTGGTGGAATGAAGATGTCCCATAAACGTTTCCTGCGTCTGCGTCTGCGTTTCCGTCACGGTGGGGACAGCTGAGGTCCCGGCCGTCTGCTGTGTCGGCAGGACCGTCTCCGCGACAGTCTGCAGAAGCTCCGGAAGCGTCACCGCGGGAAGCCCTTCCGTCTCCGTGGATACCGGCAGCGTCTCCTCCGGCTGGAGAACGCGGTTGATGCTGCTTTCCTGCCCGCCTCCGGCCTCCGTGGTCCTCTCCTGTGACTGCCTGGTCTCACTGGGCAGCGCTGCTGCGGGAGACGGACCCGGCGTCCCGGAAGGAGCCGCCGCGGTCGATGCCGGCACATAGGCGGCTGTGACCGCCCTTTCCGCCTGGACCGGCCTCGGCGCCGTGGTCTTCGCCGTCGCGATGGTCCCTGCCGTCACTGCCAGGGCCGCTGCCGCAAGGAAGAACGGCTTCAGCGGCCGGTGGTACGGCGTCTTAGGGCACCTTGGCGGCGCGTATTCTTCATACTGGTCATTGACCTCGCGGATCTTCCCGGCCATACCGCACCCCCTCCCTCGTTTAATGAACACATTTTCTCAAAATGTTAACTGTACTACCATTATACATAATTATTTCAAAACATACTATTGTTACGGGAATATTTCGGATCATATCCTTAAGATGTATGTACATGACCCGGACACCGCGGATCACTGTACACGCAAAAGGGCGCCCCGATGGGGCGCCCTCCGGCGTTTCCGCAGTCTCACTTTACCGCGATCACCTCGATCTCGCAGAGCACGCCCTTCGGGATATCCTTCACCGCGACGCAGCTCCGCGCGGGCTTTGATATAAAGTACTTTGCGTAGACCTCGTTGAAGGCCGCGAAATCCGCGATGTCCGCGAGGAAGCAGGTCGTCTTCACGACCTTTTCAAAGCCGCTGCCCGCTGCCTTAAGGATTCCGCCGACGTTTTTGCAGCTCTGCTCCGCCTGAGCAGCGATCCCCTCCGGCACCGTTCCTGTCGCCGGGTCCACCGGGATCTGCCCGGAGGCGTAGATCATGCCGTTCACCTCGATCGCCTGGGAGTACGGCCCGATCGCGCCCGGCGCATCCTTCGTAGCGATCACGCTGAGCCTGTTTTCTCCGGCAGCCTCTGCCCCGCTGGTGGTTCCGTTGATCATATTCTCCATAATGGTCCCTCCGTATCATAGTTATCACTGTCCTGCCGGTCCCGGTGCTCCGGTTCCCGGGTCTTCCGTCCCCGGTCTTTCCGTTTCAGGGTCTTCCGGCCGGCGTTCCGCTTTTATTCTACCACCGGATGACACGTCCTGTACGTTCTTTTCTCACAGAATGTCCTTCTTTTCATTTTTTCCGCGCAATTACGGGAAAATGCTGATATGATAGACCTTACTATGGAAAAGATCACATTCTTCTGTTTTCTCACGTTTTTTATCGGGATGCTGGTCCAGCGGATCAGCGGCTTCGGGCTGGGGATCGTCGCGATCATGCTGCTTCCCCCGCTCATTCATTCGTATACCATTCCGGCAGCGCTGACGAACATCCTCTCCATGGTCAGCGCGGGATATCTCACCTTTAAGTTCCGGAAGGAGGCCCGGTTCCGCCTGATCGTCCCGGTGCTCTGCGGGAGCTTCTTCATGACCTTCATGGCGATCCGCTTCGCGAACGGCGCGTCCCTCTCCCTCCTGAAAAAGCTGCTCGGAGTCACGCTGGCGGGCCTCTCCATCTGGTTCCTTTTCCTCGCGAAAAAGGTTCACGTCCGCCCGACCGCCCGGAACGGGCTGATCGCCGGGCTCTGCGGCGGTACCCTGAACGGGCTCTTCTCGACCGGCGGCCCGCCGGTGGTCCTCTATTTCCTCGGCGCCACGGAGAACCACGCGGTCTACCTTGCGACGGTCCAGGCGTACTTCATGTTCAACAACACCTACGCGACTATCGTCCGGTTCCTGAACGGCCAGATCACGCAGGAGACCCTTGCCGGCCTGCTCGGCGGCATCCCCGGGATGCTTCTGGGACTCGTGGTTGGAAACCTTCTTGAACCGAAGATCCCGGAGAAGGCTTTTCTCCGCATCATCTACATCGTCATGCTGGTCAGCGGGATCGTGATGATCGTCTGAGCAGACAGAAAACGGGCCGGAGCATTCAGCTGTTCCCGGGAAGTTCCCCGGGATAATCCTGAACGCTCCGGCCCTGCTTATGTTTTCAAAAACCGATCCGGAGGATCAGCACATGAAACGCGCTCAGTTGCCGAACGCGGACGCGAAGCCCGGCCCTAAAAGCCCGGCCTGGTCAAGCAGGCCCTGGAGCACGCCGACCGCCTGCATGATATCATCCTCCGTGATGCCGGCTGCCGCCGCGCCGTTCTGTGCTTCCGCTGCCGCCGCCTCAAGGGCTGCCTGTACATCCTCCTCGGTGATGTTCGCCGCTGCTTCCTGCGCAGCCGCGATCGCTGCGTTCAGCTCCTCTTCCGACATGTTCTCTACAGCTGCCGCCGCCTGCTCAAGCGCCTCCTCGGCCTGGGCCGCCGCTGCGGCGATATCCTCTTCCGTAATGCCGGCTGCCGCTGCCGCGTTCTGCGCCTCCGCTGCCGCCTGGGCCGCCGCCGCGTTCACATCCGCCTCGGTGATCCCTGCAGCAGCTTCCTGTGCAGCCGCGATCGCCGCGCCGATATTTACGTCCGTAAAGCCCGCTTCCTGCGCTGCATGAATGGCTGCGTTCACATCCGCCTCCGTGATGCCGGCTGCCGCCGCTGCCTGCTGCGCCTGCTGGGCGATCCCCTCGATCCACGCGCCGTCCGCGCCGACCGTGTATCCGTCCGGTGTGATGCCGTTTTCAAGCATATGCCCGTCGGCATTGAAATAATACCAGGCGCCGTTGATCAGTTCCCACGCGCTGCTCGCGTAGGTGCCGTCAGGATTCTGGTAAAGCCAGCCGAGCGGGCCGTTCTCCCATCCCGCGGCAAAAGCACCGGAAGTCATACTGAAAACCATAGCCGCCGTGATCCCGGCAGCCGCAAGCTTCTTCGTGAATCTCATCTGGGATCCCTTCCTTTCTGTATAAGACCAGCCATCTGGCATCCGGAGCACACCGCTCCCTGTTATCATTATAGCTTTCAGAAAAAGCCCGCACAATATCCTGCATGACCTAAAATGCGAAGGCCGCCGTTTTAAACGGCGGCGGGCAGGACAGGGTCCTTACATTTTGCTCCGCAGCGGGCAGTCGGACAGGCACACCCGGTCCGTCAGGCTGTCGAGGGACAGGTCTCTCAGGTAGTCCTGGATGATCGGTATGGACTGGGTGGATTCCGGCCCTACGATGATCTCCGTGATCAGCTCCCTAAGGCTTGACCCGGCTTTCCGGCACATGGCATCGAGATCCAGCGGATAATACTTCTTGATCCTCTCCCTTGTCACATGGTAGTGCGCTTTGATGTCAAAGTCAGGCGCCCCGAAGGGCATGACCACCAGGCGCACCTCGTGCTCGCTGGAAAACGAAGGATGCTTGAAGGACGCGGAGTTCCGCCAGCAGTCCGCAAGGGCCGCCCTCAGGGCAGGATTGTCCTCCGTGAAGGCCTCCTCCGACATCGTCAGGTCATACAGCTTCTTAACCAGCGGGTGCGTCTCCACGTCGTCCTGGTAGTACACCTTCTGCAGGGTGATGGCGCCGCCCGTCATCCGCTCAAGGATCCTCCTGTCGATCCCCAGGCAGACGCCCTTGCCCCGGTTCGCGTACCGCTCCCACTGGGAGGCATCGTCCCGGTAGGTGGAAAAGCAGGCCGCGTAAGCCGCATAGTCGAAATACTTCCTGTTCAGCTCCTTCGCGAGCTCCCTCAGCTTTCCCAGCTTCTCGTCCGCATGCTCCTCCTCGAGCCGCCGCTCCACCGCGCGGAAAATGCCGTTCATGAACAGCTCCATCTCGGCCGTATCGTTCATGTTCCTGACGTTGTTCACCCGGAGCTCCCGGTCCCGCAGGATCCCGTTAAAGGCGAGATAATCCGTATAATGATACAGGACATCATCCTTGTCCGAAACCGATCTGTAGATCTCCTTCAGATGATGGAGCCTGGCCTGCCTCCTGTCGCTGAGCTCCCTCCGTATATCCGCTAACACTCTGTCCATTCCGTTCCCCCGTCCGTATCCCGGAAAACCGCTGTCCTCACGCCGCTCTGAAGACCCGGCAAGGATCCCGCCTTTATTATACCATCTCCCCCGCCCGCTGTTCCCACAAAAAAAGCTGCCGCGGCAGCCTTCCCTTAGAAACAAAGCCGCCGGAACTTCCACACGGGAAATCCCGGCGCCGTCATATCCTTCCGCAATAAAACAGCCGGTATCCCACGGCGGAACCGTGGAATACCGGCGTTACTTCAGCGGATCTCTGGTGCTGTCACGCGGACGTTCAGCGGATCTTCGTCGTCCTGTAATCCCATCCGTTCGCGTCCAGCTCCTTCAGGGCGTCCGCGACGCACTTCACCAGCGCTTCCGTCATGAGGCGTCCCTTCTCAGGCGTGGCCTTTGTGGCATCGCCCGTCATGGCGCAGTTCGTTATCTCGGAGAAATCCCACTTGATGTCGACGTTCTCCGGAAGCCTGTCGGGCACCACGCAGCCCGCCTTCTCCGGCTGGTTCCACTGCGGATAGAGATAGTACGCGATGGAGCTCTCGCCCTCGCCTGCGTGGCCTAAGCCGTTCCACACCTCAAAGGTCCCCTCCGGAAGCAGCTTCCCGGCGATGACCCACCACTCGGGCAGGGAGGCGATCCGCGCCTGCGGGTACTTTTCCTTGATCTTCCTGCTGGCGATCTCGATCGGGGCAATGTTCCCGTCGTGGCCGTTCATCAGGAAAATATGGTTGATGCCGTTTCTCAGGACGGACTCGATGAGGTCGTAGATCACCTGCGTGATCGTGTCGTAGCTGAGCGTCAGGGAGAACGGGAACGTGTCATAGTGCGCGCTGTAGCCGACCGTGACCGGCGGAAGGACCAGAAGGCCCGGGACCTCGTCCGCGATCCTGCAGGAAAGCATATAGGATACCAGCGTGTCGGTGCCGGAAGCGAGATGGAAGCCGTGCGCCTCGCAGGAGCCGATCGCGAGGATCGCCTTGTCGTACCCGCCCTCCATGACCTGGGAGGATGTGAGCTTCATAAGTTCATGGATCGCCATTGTTATGCCTCTCTTTCTTCATTAGCCTTGCGTGCAGTCAGAAACTGCCTTCGCAGGAGTTTTCCCGACCCGCCGGTCAGCCGTGCCGGCCGACAGGCGTCCGTTTTTCATTGTTCAGGATGACCACCACGACCGCCGTGAGCACCAGGGCGCTGCCGATGACCGTCCTTAAGCTGATATGCTCCTTCAAGACCAGCGCGCCGCCGATCGTGCACACGATGGGCTCGAGCGTCCCGAGGAACGACGTATAGACCGAGCCGACCAGGTGTATGGCCTTCAGCAGCATAAGATTCGCGAAGATCGCGAACCCGGCGGCGGCAAAGAGGACCGCCCACTCCCCGGCGGTGATCCCCATGGTCATCTGCCCGGTCGCGCAGGTGTACGCGAGGAGGATCACGCTGTCCAGAAGCGCCATCACGTCATAGACGGCGAGGACGTCATAGATGCCGAAATGCCTCTGCTCCTGGAAGACCAGGTAGGACCCGAAGGTCACGGAGGACGTTGCCGCGAGAAGGATCCCGAAGAACGCGTTCTCCGGCAGCGCCGAAACGTCGCAGAGCAGGACGATGCCGGCGAACGCCGCGAGCATGGCCCCGACCGCCGTCATGCTGAACCGCTGGCGGAAAAGGACGGTGCTTATGACCATCGCGACGAGCGGGTACATATAGTGGAGCGTGATCCCGATCCCGGAGGGAATATAGTTATACGCCGCGTAGAGAAGAATGGATGTGCCCGAGTAGAGGGTCGCCGCGATGACCAGCTCCCACAGCTTCGGGAGAGACGTCATTTTCAGCTTCAGCTTCCTTATGGTGAACGGAAGAAGCAGGAGGCCGGGCACCAGCATACGCACCAGCACGGTGAACGGGCTGGACACGCGTCCCCCGCGGATCAGGGGGAGCGTAAGGATCGGGATGAAACCAAAGAGCGCTCCGGAGATCAGGGCGTTCAGATAGCCGCGCGTTTTATTATTCATGATCAGATACCAAATAATCGGGCAGGCACGCCCGCTTCGATGTTCGTTGGCCGTCGAATGGACGCCCGGGCAGGCCCGGCGTCCGCTCTCCGGCCTTATCGTGCAAAAAACGGGAAGGGCTGCCATGAACCCTTCCCGCACTGAACCAGGATCCTATGCTGCAGGACAGCCGGTAAGCTTTAGTTGCAATAGAGGTCCGGACGGCGCTGGTCGTAGGACGGCACCTTCCTGCGGACTTCCGGAACACGGTCTGTGTCGATCTCCGCGAACAGGAGCTGCTCGCGCTCGCCGGCAGCGGCGATGTTGACGCCCATCGGGTCAACGACGACGCTCTCGCCCATGGAGCCCTCGGAGCAGAGGTCGCAGGCGACGACAAAGCAGCCGTTCTCGATGGCGCGCGCGTTGATCAGGGTGTGGAACTGCTGGCTCTTAAGACGTCCCTCCGCCCATGCGGTCGGCATGAGAAGGATCTCGGCGCCCTTCATGCGCTGGTAGCGGGAGACCTCCGGGAAACGGACCTCGTAGCAGACGAACATGCCGAGCTTTCCGAACGGCGTGTCGACCGGCTCAAAGAACTTGTCGCCCGGGCAGGTGGTCGCGGACTCAAAATAGCCGAACGCGTCGTAAAGATGGGTCTTCCTGTAGGAGCTGACGATCTCGCCGTCGGAATTCAGCATGACCGTGGTGTTGGTCTTCCTGTCTCCTGCCGGCTCGCTCATGCCGAACACCATCCACATGTGATACTTCTTCGCGAGCTCGCGCATCCCGGTGACGAACGGGCCGTCCAGCGGCTGTGCCGCCGCGAGGACTGTCTCCATTGGAGTTCCCTGCGGATAATGGGTCATGTAGACCTCCGGGAAGATCATGAAATCCGGATGGTATTCCTCATACGCCTGCTTCGCGAACTTCTTCGCCTTCTCAAGGTTCTCAGCCGGATCACCGACATTTGTGAGCTGCGCAAGTACCCATTTACTCTTCATTTTTGTTTCTCCTTTTTCAATTGAAGCTTAAACTCAGCCTCCGAGCAGGGTCGGGAGACCGACCGCAAGCATCGGGAAGCAGGAAACCAGGACCAGGGCGACGGTCGACGCTATGATGTAAGGCACGACCGGCTTGACGATCCTCGCGACCTGGATATGGGCGATACCGCACGCGACATACAGGTTGCAGCCGACCGGCGGGGTGACCTGGCCGATCGCGACGTTCATGACGAGGATAACGCCGAGGTGATAGAGGTTCATGCCGAGCGCCGACGCGATAGGCAGGAAGATCGGCACGAAAATGTACATGATCGAGTTTCCGTCGATGAAGCAGCCCGCGATCAGGACGAGGATGTTCGCGATGATGATGAAGACCGCGAGACGTCCCTGGACCACGCTGTTCAGAAGGTTCGTAATCATGGCGGAGATGCCGGAGACCGACATGACCCACGCCATCAGACCCGCGTTGCCCATGTTCCACATCATTGCGCCGGACTGGCACGCGGAGTCGATCACGATGTCAAGGAGCTGTCTGCCGCGTACCGTGCGGTAGATGATGATGCCGACGAACAGTCCGTAGACTGCCGCGACCGCTGCCGCCTCGGTCGGGGTGAAGATACCGCCGTAGATACCGCCCAGGATGATGACCGGCATCATCAGGCCCCAGAAAGCGTCCTTGAACGCGTTCCAGCGCTGCTTCGCGCCGGCCTTCGGAAGCTTGTCAAGGTTGCTCCGGCGGGTGACGTACATGGACGCGCAGAACAGCGCGGCGCCCATGACAAGGCCCGGGACGATACCGGCCATGAACTGCGTACCGGTGGAGATACCGACCAGGGAGGTGTAGACGACGAAGGAGATGGACGGCGGGATGATGATGCCGATACCGCCGGCGGTCGCCATGAGGGCGGAAGCATCGCCCACGTCATATCCGACCTTGACCATTGCGGGGATGACGATGGAGCCGAGCGCCGCGACCGTCGCGGGGCCGGAGCCGGAGATCGCCGCGAAGAAACAGGCGACGACGACGCAGACCAGGCCGAGTCCGCCGCGGATATGTCCGACGAAGCTCTGCGCGAAGTTGATCAGCTTGGTGGAGATATCAGACTTCTCCATGATGTTTCCGGCGAGGATGAAGAACGGGATCGCCAGAAGCAGGAACTTGGAAAGGGCCGCGTAGTAGTTGTACGGAACCATCGCGAAGCCCATTTTTGTCACGACCAGGGTCACGACACTGGCAAGGCACATGCCGGTGCCGATCGGCGCGCCGATCGCGACGCAGATGCTGAATACGCCTAAAAGCAGTGCTGCAGTCATGCTTTGCCCTCCTCGTCCATAGTCTTAAGGTGCCTGATCTCCTTCACGATGTTCTGGATGCTCCGGAACATGACGAGCACCAGGCCGAACGGGACGCAAAGTGTATATAACCAGGCAGGAACACGAAGCGCAACGCTGACGTTGTGCATCATGATCTGCGTTTTGATCATGGTAAAGCTGCAGGCCGTAAGGAACCCGGCAGCGATCAGGGTGAGGAAGCTGGTGAAAATGAACATCTTCACCTGCATCTTCGGCTTGAGGGACCCCGTCAGGAGGTCCAGCGTGTAAAGGCTGCGGAGCTTGACGCCGATCGAGCTGCCGACGGTGCCGAGCAGGACGAACATGGCGCAGACCAGCTCCTCGGTAAATGCGAACGAGAAGTGGAGGATGTACCTGGAAACGACGCCCAGGAACACCAGGGTCAGCATGACCATCAGGATGACCGAGCAGAGAATGGATTCAAAGTCCAGGGCCCGCTCCTCTTTTTTGTTTTCGTTGTTGTCTGCCATAAGGATTAAAGTGCCCCCTTTTACATGGAATATCTCTCCCGGGACGTTCTCGCCCCGGGAGAGCAGGATCAGTCACTCCGGAAACTTTTGTTTCAGGCGGGCCGTCACGCGGCACGGTACCGCGCGCATCCCGTTTTCGGAACTATTTTTATCAGAGGCCGAGAGCCTTGATGCACTCCGGGCTTAAGAGGGTCATGATCTCGTCGTTGACCGGCTGGACAGCATCCTTGAAGGTCTGCAGCTCTTCGGCGGTCGGGACATAGATCTCGCAGCCGGCGTCAAGGAACGCCTGCTTGCACATAGCTTCCTGGTCGTTCATGTACTGGCGGGCATAGAGGGCAGCCTCATGTGCGCACTCGTCGATGAGGGCCTGGGTATCCGGGGACCACTTGTCCCACTGGCGCTTGTCGGCAAGGATGTCATAAGCGGAGCAGATGATGCCGCACTCGCAGACATACTTCTGGACTTCCTGGAAGGAAGCGGACCACATGGTCTGGTAGCCGTTGGTCTGGCCGTCGACAGTACCGGTCTGAAGCGCGCTGTACAGCTCGGAGAAGCTCATGTTGACCGGGTCTGCGCCCATCGCGCGCTGCATCTTCATCTGGGTGTCGCCGTAAGCGCGCATCTTGAGGTCCTTCATATCCGCGACCGTGTGGATGGGGCGCTTGTTGTCGGTAAGGTGCTGGATGCCGTTCGGCAGGGTGTAGAAATACTTGATGTTGTACTTCTCATAGACGGTGCTGATGTACTTTCCGAGCTCGCCGTCGAAGTTCTTGTACATATCATCGTAGGTCGGGTTCGCGAACAGAAGCGCGTTTGCGTAGAAATCGTTGTCGATGACGTTGAAGGAGGTCTCGGAGATGATCGCCATCTCGAAGGCGCCGCCCGCGACCATCATCTCAACATGGCGCTGCATGTCGCCGCCGGAAAGCTGGCAGTTCGGATAACGGTCGACCTGGATCGCGCCGCCGCTGCGCTCCTCGACAAGCTCCTCGAACTTGATCGCGGTCACGCCGTCCATGCCGGTATCGCCGGTCGCGTAGCTGAACTTGATGTTGAGCTTGTCATAAGCCGGGCCGGATGCCGCAGCCGTGGTCTCAGCCGCCGCGCCGCCTGCCGCCGCGGTCGTCGCTGCCGCAGTCGTGGAAGCGGAGGAACCGCCGCCGCATGCCGCAAGACCCATCATCATCGATCCAGCAAGAACAAGAGACATCACCTTTTTCATATACTTTTACTCCTTTCAGGAAAGTGTGCTGAATGATCATTACCCCTAATGATCTTACCTACTGTTAAGCAATATTCATGCCATCTTCGTCTGAAAGCGCGTTTTGAGGATCATGTGCAAAGTTTTGATGATCCTGCACAAAGTATTCTGTATTTGGGCAATAAAAAACGGGCGGAAGACCGGATCTTCACGCCCGCTGATTATCAATTCTGAAAAAAGCCGTTCCCTTCTGTTCTCACAAATGAGAAACCATTCTCAAACGTGATACTTAAAGCTGTCATCCCTTCTGGTACTCCGCCTGCTTCCTGTAATAGGTCGCCGTGCTGATCTTCAGCTCGTCACAGAACGAGCGGATGTCCGGAACAGACGGCTTCCCGTCATGCGCGTCAAGGAAATCCCTGAAGACGCCTGCCTCAAAGCGCGCCACGCGCTCCTTCAGCGTTCCTCCGCCCTCCCCGGGAAGGCCGGCCTCCTGCACGTCCGCGCCCTTCTTCTCGCGGAGCCGCGGCGGCAGCGTGCCCACCGTAAGGATCGCGTTCTGCTCGAAATTCATCATATATTCGACCGCGTTCTCAAGCTCGCGGACGTTGCCCGGCCAGTCATAGCTTAAAAAGATGGCCGCCACCTCGTTTGAGATGCCCCGCACGGATTTCTGCACCTTCCGGTTGTAGTTCCCGATAAAGTGCCTGGCAAGCGGGATGATGTCCTCCGGCCGCTCCCTGAGCGGCGGAAGCGCGAACGGGATCACGCTCAGGCGGTAATACAGGTCCTCGCGGAAGGTCTTTTCGCGCATCATCTGCTCCAGGTTCCGGTTCGTCGCCGCGATGATGCGTACGTCGACCGCCACAGGACGCTCGCCGCCGATGCGGTCGATCTTCCGCTCGCTGATCGCGCGGAGAAGCTTTGCCTGCAGATAGAGCGGCATGTCGCCGATCTCGTCGAGGAACAGCGTCCCCTTGTCGGCAAGCATGAATTTTCCGATCTTGCCGCCCCGGTTCGCGCCGGTGAACGACCCGCCCTCGTAGCCGAACAGCTCGCTTTCAAGCAGGGATTCCGGGATGGCGGCGCAGTTGATGGAGACGAAGGGCTTGTCCGCGCGTCTGGAATTCGCGTGGATCAGGCGGGCCACCAGCTCCTTTCCGGTCCCGCTCTCGCCGGTGACAAGGACGTTGGAGTCGTTCATCGCGACCATCTTCACATTGCTGATCAGCCGGGTCATCTTATCACTGACCGCGATCATTTCCCCGTCCGAGATCTCCGCCCGCCCGCTCTGCAGGATATCCTCCTGCACCTGCACGAACGGCAGGAGCAGCACGATCACGTTTCTGCTTCCGTCCTTCAGAGGGATCGCCTTCGCGGTAAGGATCACGGACTTCCCTTCACAGGTATGATAGAACTCCTTCCTCTGGTCCTCGCCCGTCTCCTCGGCAAGCGCCGCGAGCCCCCGGATGTCCTCGAGATAGAGCTCGTAGGTCTCCAGGCAGTCCTGCTGCATCAGCTGGTGCGCCTTCGTGTTCATCCGGACCACCCTGCCGCCCGAGAAGAGGACAATGCCGTTCGAGATGTTCTCGTAGATCATCTCAAGCTCGCCCCTCTCCGTCTCCACGATCTCCTGGGCCTCGTCCTGCGTGAGCTTCAGGCTGATAAGCTCGGAGATGCAGGTCAGGTACTCCATAAGCCGCGACTGCTTTTTCAGGAGCTGGCTCTGCTGGCGTTCGTTGAAGGACGCGATCACGATGACGCCCGCGACCTCCTCCCGGAACCAGATCGGGTGGAGGATCAGGGAATAGTACTCATTTCCGCTAAGGCGCGCGTTCACGTCAGGCCGCGCGCGGTAGGCGGAGGTGTCCAGGGCGGCGATCGGCTTTCCAGTCTGGACGACACGGTTCGTATAGCTCGAATCCCATCGCACGTTCTGGTGCTTTTCACTCTTGTAGTAGCCCGTCCCGGTGACCCGCTGGATCGGCTTCGCGTTGATGATCGTAAATTCCAGGTCCAGAAGCGCCGCGAAGGATTCCGTAATGTGGTTCAGGTAATCGCTGATATGAAAAAGCGTCATGATATCTTATTCCTCCGAAGGGCCGTCCTCTGAAAGGCCGGAAGGTCCTGGAAAAACCCCGGCCGGGTCAGCCCTTTGCCATAAGAAAAGTAAGAAACGCCGCCCCCAGGACAAGAAGGACGATGCCGGCAGAAAGCCGGGTGCTCCCGACCGCGGCATTCTCCGCCGGTGTTTCATAATCTCCCGAAAGGATCATGTTCTTTAATGTAAGCTCCCTGCCCTCCGGCATGGAAAGGATCCGGCTGCCGGCCAGCAGAAGGAGAAGCCCGAGCCCGCAGAGCACGAGATAAGGGACGGACACCGGGATCCCGGCGCCGAGGCGGATGAATGTCGTGATGACCAGCACGGAAAAGGCCGGCATGCCCCACCGCCCGAAGACGCACACGAAGCCCGGCGGCAGGTTTCCCGCCCGCTGGTGGAACCAGAGCTGTATGTGGCAGATGATGGTCAGGACCGTAAGAAGGCAGGGAAGCCCGAAGACCAGTCCCGGGCGCGGCATGCTGTCCGCCTGTCCCGTCACGCTGACGATGCCTGAATACACCGTCTCAGGGATCCGGTCCCACAGCCGGAGCCCCGCGAGGACAGGAAGAAGGCTCACAGCGGCGGCGAACGGGAACATGATATACGCTGCCGAGGGGATGACATGCCTCCCCCGGATCGGCATGGCTGCCTTCATGAATTCCGGGTTCCCGGTCCACATGTTCTGCTGGATCTTCTTCATTCCGTCTCCTCCTGTATGTCTGGTCCAATTTTTAACCTAAAGACTTTTTCCGCGTGTGTCAAGGGCTAAATAGGACCCGGATGAGAAACGAAAATAAGTGAAAGGATTTAACTGCGGAGCGCAAGCTTCTGTCCCATCCGGTACGCTTTTTCAAGGTCCTCCGGGAACACCTCTCTCCTCCGCGCGGCCTTCTTCACGGGGTCAAAGGTATTCACCTCGTACCTGCCGTAATCGTCGAACTGCAGTGTGTCAAAGGCGTAAAGAAGCTCCGCCGGGCGGTCGCCGAGCACCGTGCCGAGGCGGTCCGCGACCCCGCCGAACTTCACGTCGTAGCCTCTGCCCTTCATGGCCTCCTCCCCCAGGTTCATGGTCACGATGAACCCGCAGCGCTTTTCCTTCGGGAGGGTCCTGAGGCGCTTCCCGTCAGGGCCGGTCTCGTAGTGCGTCACAGGAAAGAGGAGCCGTTCAAGAAAGCACTGCGTGATGCCGCTCAGCCAGTCAAAATAGACCGGCGCGCCCACGATGACCGCATCCGCCTCCATGGTCCTCAAAAGGATCCCGCGGAGGCTGTCCTCCACGGCACACACGCCGTTCGTCCGGTTTCCCTTCCGCTTGCACGCAAAGCAGCTCCTGCAGCCGGTAAACGTAAGGTCCCCGAGCCCGACCAGCTCCGTCTCCGCCCCTGCGTCCCGCGCGCCCCGCGCCGCCGCCTCAAGCAGCAGGGCAGTGTTCCAGTCCTTTCTGGGACTGCCGTTAAAAAGCATCACCTTCATCCTGTGTTTCCTCCTCTCCTGCGCCGGTCCATATCTCCCGGTGTTTCAGGAAAAACGGACATTCGCGGTCCGCCTCACTCATTGCGGTTCACATTATCTTTCTTCTCAGGTAAAATTATAACATGATTCTGATAATTCTTTGTTCTTTCAGAAAGGAAGTGCGTATCCATGAAAGTTCTCCTTGTCAACGGAAGCCCAAATGAACACGGCTGCACCTTTACCGCCCTCTCGGAAACGGCGAAGACCCTGGAGGAATGCGGGATCGAAACCGGCTTCTGGCAGCTCGGGCAGCAGCCGGTCCAGGACTGCATCGCCTGCAACAGCTGCGTTACCGCGAAGCGCTGCGTCTTTGACGACCGCGTGAACGAATTCACCGCGCTCGCGAAGGAGTACGACGGCTTCGTTTTCGGCTCCCCCGTCTACTATTCCGGCATGACCGGCAGCCTCAAATCGTTTATGGACCGCGCCTTCTACTCCGCATCCCGCATGGACCCCCACCCGTTCCGCCTGAAGCCGGCCGCGGCAGTCGTCAGCGCGCGCCGCGGCGGGACCACCGCCGCGCTGGACCAGATGAACAAGTTCCTCCTGCACCAGCAGATGCTGGTCCCCGGCTCCCGCTACTGGAATATGGTACACGGAAAGACCGCGGAGGACGTCCTGAAGGACGAGGAGGGGCTCCAGATCATGCGGGTCCTCGGGCGGAACCTCGCCTGGCTCTTAAAGCTTATCGAGGCCGGGAAGGCCTGCGGCGTCCCGCTGCCGCCCCAGGAGCCGGTGCGGATCCTCACGAATTTCATCCGATAAGAGCAGCAAAAGCTGTCCGGCATGACAAAGGGCCGGAACTACATGGCAGGGAAAGCGGGCCGGAACACTTCGCGGCAGACAATGTGACGCGCTCGAGGTACCGCAAGGCGCCTGCCCGCGCGGAGGCTGGCCGCGGGTTGATGCCAGCCGGGAGCGCGGTGCATATGGTGCCGCGGCGGAACCTCGTACAAGCGTCACCGTCTGCCGTGAAGTGTTCCGGCCAGTATATCTATGCCGCTGCCGTTCTGTCCCCGTAAGGACTGAACATGCTCCCGCCTTCTATGGTATAATCGGCTGGTATTCAAGTCCCGCTTGCGGGACTTGCGCGCCGCGCGCGGGTTGCCGTCAGGCAACTCCTTCCTTGCCGCGCGCGTGCGCATCCTAAGCGGAGCGTTTTTTTCTCAGTGGGAGATTGGACCCCCACTGAGACGAGTATGCTATAACCCATCACTTAAGAAGTGGGGGTCTTCTCCCACTGAGATAAAAAACTATCCCGCGCCTTAAGTCCTGAAACCGGGGCTTTAGGCGCGGGACGGATCCTGCGAGGTGGACTGCATGCTGATTTACCATGATATGAAATATACGCCGGGGAAGGGGTCGCGGACTCTGCACATCTGGCTCCCCGACGATTATTACGAGACGGATGAGCGCTACCCGGTCATGTACATGTTCGACGGCCACAACCTGTTTCTTGACGAAAAGGCGACCTACGGAAAAAGCTGGGGCTTTACCGGCTTCCTTTCGTCGTGGCGGAAGAAAATGATCATTGTCGGCATGGAATGCAGCCATGAGGGCAACGACCGCCTGTCGGAATACTGCCCCTATGACTATTCCGGCAGCTTCCTGGGCGAGATCAAAGGGCTCGGGCACCAGACCTTCCTCTGGATCGTGAATGAGGTGAAGCCGTGGGCGGACGCGAATTTACGCACCTACAGCTTCCGCGAGGCCTGCGGGATCGGCGGCTCCAGCATGGGCGGCCTCATGGCACTCTACGGCATCGTCCGCTTTAACGGGGTGTTTTCAAAGGCAGCCTGCGTTTCGAGCGCGGTCGGACCCGGCATGAAGAAGCTTGAGCAGGAGATCGTTCAGGCGCCTCTGCTCACGGACACCCGGGTCTATTTCTCCTTCGGCACGGAGGAGGCGCGGTACCGCGCCGCCGCCTCCACGGACAGGCTCCTCACGCGGACAGCGAAAAACCACTATGAGCTCGAAGGGCTGTTCCGGCAGCGCGGCTGCACGGCGGAGCTATACATCCAGGACGGCGGCCGCCACTGCGAGGCGGACTGGGAAAAGCAGGTCCCGCGGTTCATGCCGTTCCTCTGGGGGGAAGGCTGAATGACCGGATGCGGGACCGCTGACATATGAAAACTCCCCCGTTTTTCTGGACTTGTCTCAGAGCCCTGAAAAGCGGGGGAGCGATCTCCACTTGACCAATTGAAAAAGACTGCCGCAGGAGGTATTTCCATGGAACAGACGAAAACGATCAGCCCGGCCATGAACCCGACGATCCTTCGCACGGACAGCAGCCACACCTCTGCCAGTGATATGTACATGCACGTCATGCAGCAGGTCACGGCGTTCGAGGAGATACTGGACGATGACCACGAGCTCGCGCTTCTCCTCACGCCCTTCGCGTCCGACATCACGCTCGCGGTCACGGAGATCGGCTACCAGGACCCGGATCTTCTCTTCTTTTACGGAGAGCTGGGCGGGCAGCCGGCGCAGCTCATCCAGAACATCAGCCAGCTGAACCTTCTTCTCGTCGCCGCGGAAAAGGCTGACGCGGAGCAGCCGCCCCGAAGGATCGGCTTTGTCCGGGAGACGCCGGAGGAGAAAGCGGAGGCGCAGACCGACGCGGGAACTGCCGGAACGCAGGCCAACGCGGGAACCGCCGGAACGCAGGCCGGCGCGGAAGCCCCCTGACGGCTCAGGCCTTCGCCCTGGCAGCGATCCTGTAGATCTCAGCGACGTCCTCCGAGGAGAGATGCACGAAGCCTCCCGACCTGCCGCTGCCAAGTCCCAGCTTCTCCACGAGCAGCGGGATATCCTCTTCCTTCGCGCCAAGCTCCTCGAAATTCACCGGCATGCCGATCCCGTGCAGGAAGCTCCTGAAGCGGCGGATGCCCTCCTTCGCGGTCGCCTCGGGATCCGCGAAATCCATCTCGCAGCCGAAGACCCTTACTGCCATCTGGCAGAAGCGCATGACATCGTGCTTGTACACGAACTCCATCCAGGCGGGCATGATCACCGCAAGCCCCGCGCCGTGCGCGCAGTCATAGAGCGCCGAAAGCTCGTGCTCGATCTTGTGGCTGTTCCAGTCCTGGTCCCTTCCGACGCCGACCAGCCCGTTATGGGCCACCATGCCTGCCCACATGATATTCGCGCGGGCCTCATAATTCTCCGGATCGGCAATGACGCGCGGCGCCTCCTTCAGCATGGTGATCAGCACTGCCTCGCACAGGCGGTCCGTGATATCCACTTCCTTCGTGTTGGTGAAATACCGCTCGAACACGTGCGCCATGATGTCGGTAGCCCCGCAGGCCGTCTGATATTTCGGAAGCGTCATGGTGAGCGCCGGGTCAAGGATGGAAAACCTTGACCGGAGCACGTCGGAGGCTGTATCGCGCTTAAGCAGCCCTTCCTCCTTCGTGATGACCGTCCCGTCGGAGCCCTCGCTCCCGGCCGCCGCGATCGTCAGGACCACGCCGAGGGGCAGCGCCCTGTCGACGTGCTTCCCGCTGTAGAAGTCCCAGAAATCGCCGTCATAGAGCGCGCCCGCGGCGATCGCCTTGGCGGAGTCGATCACGGAGCCGCCGCCGACCGCGAGGATAAAATCAACGCCCTCCTTCTTACAGAGCTCTATCCCCTTATAGACGAGCGTGTCGCGCGGATTCGGCTGGACGCCGCCAAGCTCCGCAAAGCTCAGGCCCTCCTTTTCAAGGGACTCCTTCACCCTGCCGATCAGGCCTGACCTGACGGCGGAGCCGCCGCCGTAGTGGATCAGGACCCTGCTGCCGCCGTACTTTTTCACGTACGCGCCGCACTCATCCTCTCTGTTCCTTCCAAATACGAACTCCGTCGGACTGTAAAAATTAAAATTATCCATTCTGGACCTCCCGGTGAATCTTACAGCGTGTATCCTTTTCCATCATATCCCCTCACCCGCCGCCGCGTCCAGTACCTGCTTCACCGTCTCCGTCCCATCCCGTCCGGTATCTCCTTCGCCTCCCCGTCCCGTCCGGCAACTGTTTACAAAGCTTAATTTCCTAATGCCTTCAGCATTTTCTGCGAGCATCTGGCGGTCACTTCAATATAGTAAGCTGAATCCGCGGCGGACATGTCCTTTGTATCATAGTCATCGACCTTTTCCGCGAAGTCAGCGTATTTCTGCATGAAATCCGCGTAACCCGCGAGAAGGGACAGATCCGTCGGATTGGCAGTATACTTCTGCATGAACTCAATATATTCGTCGACAAAGTC
>Ga0129307_1001432_pt1 | contig 25361 bp, 24 predicted proteins | sample P1105metagenome_FD_94437 | JGI IMG/M metagenome (GOLD analysis project Ga0129307, IMG submission 94437) | Capybara group fecal microbial communities from Wisconsin, USA - P1105 metagenome | ecosystem: Host-associated > Mammals > Digestive system > Large intestine > Fecal | place: USA: Wisconsin...
CCTTCTTTCTAATGTTTTTTTTGGGTTAAATACATTTTATCAAAGATTTGGTTATCATGTCACTTTTTTTATGCACAAAAATAGTGAGTGATTTATTTACACCCACTAAATATTATAGAACCACAAAACGAAGACTCTGAATAAGAGTCTTTTTTCTTGCATTTTATAAACATTTATGTTAACATAAGCAACTAACTAAGGAGGACTAAGTATGGAAGAAAAAACATATAGTGAAAACATTTTTAATAAAATACAAACTCTAGAACAACAAATAAAAAATATAAAAATAGAAAACATAGATGAAAAACTACTAAATGACATAAAAAAAATAAAAACATCAACAACAATACAAGAACTAGAACAAATAGAAAATAATGAATTAACAGAACAAATAAAAATTAAAAAAATCGCGATTAAACTTAATAACTTCAACTTTGAACAATATATAGAATTAGAAAGAACACTAGATGAAATAGAATTAGAAATAACAAAAAAAACAGAAGAAAATAATAAAAAACAAAAAGAAATAGAAAAACTACAAACAAAACAAAAACTATTAGAATTTGTATATGATCTTAAAACACCAATAGAAGAAGAAAATAAAATAGAAGAAATAATAAAAATGTATAAAGAAAACAACGAAGATCCAAAAGAAATACTAAAAACAATAATAACAGATAACTTAAATTATTATACAAACAAACACAAAAAAGAGAAAAAACTAACAGAAGAAAAAATGAATGAACTAAAAATTGATAAAAATGATAAACAAACGATTCAAGAAATAAAAGAATTAATCTCAAACACATCAAACGTTCAAGGGAATATAGAAATGACTAATTATCTTCTAAATTTAACAGATGAACTACTATTAGAAATACTAGAAAAAGACCTATCATATAACGAACAACTAATAATGAATATAATGTATTCACTATTAGAAAAAATAAACAACAACGAAACAATAGAACAATCCCTAGAACTATTAAATATTCTATATGAAACATATATAGAAAAAAAATCAAATAACACAGAACAAAAAAAAGAAGAACAAAAACTAATATTCTTAAGAAAACCAACAACAGAAGACTCATACATATATGACGATCTAGAAAAAATAGAATCAAAAGAACAACTAAAAATACTAGAAAAAGAATTCAATAAACTAATTAAAGGACAAACAAGAGGAAAATCACTAACAGGATTATCAGAAAACCTATTTGAGAAAAAAACACTAAAAACAAGAATAACATTTAAAAAACTACCAAATAACTATATACTAATAATAAACTGCTATATAAAAGGAAATAAATTCACACAAAACATAAGAGAATTTATAGAAAAAACAAACATAAAATATCAAATCCATCTTTATGAAGCACTCGCAACAGAAAATCCAGAAATAATAGAACAAACACTTCAAAAAGAAAAAACAAAACAAATATCAAAACAAGAAAAAGAAAACTATATAAATAACTTTGTAGAATCAGAAAATATAAATATACTTAACTACTTTAAAGAAGGTGAAAAAAATGCTAGAAAGAATAAATAATCAAATAACTATCTTAAAAAAAATACAAAAAACAATTAATACTCTAGAAGAAAACCAAGAAGTAGAACAAGAATTAAAACAAAATAAATTTGTATTAGAATTAACAAACCAATACTTTGAAAAAGACATAATAAAATCAATAAAAGAACACAAACTTTTAGTACAAGAACTAAAAGAAAACCACATAAAACTAACAGAACAACAAAAAGAAACAGAAAAAAAACATAAAGAATATATAGAAGAACTAAAAAAAATAATAGAACCCCTATTAAAACTACTAGAAAAACTATCAGAACAAAATACATTCATAGATAACGAAATAATAAATATATTAAAACTAAATGAAGTAGAAGATTTAATACAAATAATAAAATATAATAAAAATGTTAATCTAAAAAAGAAAGGCTTGCTAGAAGAAAAAATTGAAAAAAAAGAAAAGCCAAAAGAAACAACAATACAAAAAGGAGAAGTAAAAGCAGAACCAAAGCAAAAAAACAATAAACCAAAGAGAAAAAAAATAGAAAAAATTCTAATATTTCAAAACATTGAAGAAATAAATACCTATTTAAATAAAACTTACGGAATAGAAATAACAAAAAACAAAGGCGTAGAAGAACTAAACAATATGATAGAACTAATAGAAAATGAGCCATTCGAACTAAAAGAAGGCACACTAATAAAAAAGATATTAGAAACATCAGATACACAAAGATTAAAAGAAATAAAAACAGAAATAACAGAAAACAACATAGACATAAACGAAATAAAAGACATTGATGAATTATTTGAAACAGATGAAGAACAAACATTTCCAATATCATCAATAATTTATAGTAAAGCACCTAAACAAATAAAACTAGAACTATTAAACAAAACCAAAGAAAGAAAAAGAGTCTTATTAAAAAATAAACTTCTAATACAACAATATGGATTATGTAACATACCAATACATCTATTAGTTAAAAAAATAAAAGAAGAACAACTAGATCGAGCATTAGAAACAGGACATCTAGCAGATATAATAGGAATAAAAAGATTATACGAAACAGAAAAAGTTACAGACGAACAACTAGAAGACTTTTTTGAAGAAGTATTGCAAGAAAACCTATTAACATTTTTCTTTGGAACAGTAATATATGGAGAAAAATACTTGATAAAAAGCAGTGATCTGAATATAGAAGACTTTGAAGAACAAGTACAAAAAAGAATAAAAAAAGAAAAAAACATCAAAACAATAGTAAGTAACCAAAAAGTAGATTTAAGCAAATATATCAGCAAAAATCCAATATTAAAAGAAGCAGAAGAAATTAATAACTACTCAAAAGAATACTTCATAAAAACATACATACCATTTTGGTATCCAGAAACGAATCCAATATATACAGAAAAAAATCCATACTTTGAACTAATAGAAAAAGAATATACAAGCGATAAAAAACTAACATACGTAATACCAATAAAAAGAAATATGGTAAAATATAATGAAATAGAAATATCAAAAAATAAAGTAATAAGACTATTAAATGCTCATATATTAAGAGGAGATAATATAACACCAGAAATTATAAAGAAATGCATGTACTATAACCTAATAACAACAGACGAAATATTAGAAGAAATAGATAATGTCTTAACAGAACAATTCGATAAAATAGATAAAAAAATTAAAAAGTATTAAATAATACTTTTTTTTTACATCTAAATTTTATATAATTAAATAGAAGGTGATAAGATGGATAAAATATTACAAGAATCATTAAATAAAGAATTAGAAAGACAAAATAACAATATAGAATTAATTGCATCAGAAAACTTTGTATCAAAAGACATACTAAAACTACAAGGAAGCATACTAACAAATAAATATGCAGAAGGATATTCAGGTAAAAGATATTATGGTGGATGCAAATATATTGATGAAATAGAAACAAGGGCAATAAATAACGTATGTGAGCTATTTAAATGTAAATATGCAAACGTACAACCACACTCAGGATCAAGCGCAAACATGGCTGTATATAGAGCCCTATTAAATCATGGAGATAAAGTAATGGGAATGAACCTAAGCCAAGGAGGACACCTAACACATGGTCACAGTATAAACTTTAGTGGAATAGACTACGAAATAATACAATATAACGTAAACAAAGAAACAGAAACAATAGACTATGAAGAACTAATAGAAACAGCAAAAAGAGAAAAACCAAAAATGATAATAGCAGGAGCAAGCGCTTACTCAAGAATAATAGACTTTAAAAAATTCAGAGAAGCAGCAGACGCATGCGGAGCATACCTAATGGTTGATATGGCACACATTGCAGGGCTAGTGGCAGCAGGACTCCATCCATCTCCAATTCCATATGCAGACGTAGTAACATCAACAACACACAAAACATTAAGAGGTCCAAGAGGAGGACTAATACTTACAAATAGCGAAGAAATAATAAAAAAAATAAATAAAACAATATTCCCAGGAATACAAGGTGGCCCACTAATGCACGTAATAGGAGCAAAAGCTGAGTGTTTCTATGAAGCACTACAACCAAGTTTTAAAGAATATCAAAAACAAGTTATTAAAAATATTCAAACACTTTCACAAGTCCTAAAAGAAAATGGATTAAGAATAATATCAGGAGGAACAGACAACCACTTAATACTAGTAGACGTAAAATCGATAGGACTAACAGGAAAAGAAGCAGAAGAAATACTAGATAAAATAAATATAACATGCAATAAAAACACAATACCATACGACGAAGAATCCCCAATGGTAACAAGCGGTATAAGAATAGGTTCACCTGCAATGACAACACGTGGATTAAAAGAAGAAGAATTTAAAACAATAGGACAAATAATAGTTAAAGCACTAAAAAAAGAAAAAGACTTAGAAGAATTAAAAAAGGAAGTATTGGAAATAACAAAAAGATTTCCGTTAGAGGTGTGATATGAAAATAATAGATGGAAAAAAACTAAGAAATGAAATAGTAGAAGAACTAAAAAAAGAAGTAAAACACTACATGATAAAACCTTGTCTAGCAGTAATACAAATAGGCGATGATCCTGCAAGCAATACATATATAAAATCAAAAGAAAAAGCATGTAATGAAATAGGAATGTACTTCAAACATATTAAATTTACAGAAGAAACAAAAGAAATAGAAGTAATAAACAAAATACTAGAACTAAATAACGATGAATACGTACACGGAATACTATTACAACTACCAATACCTGAAAAATTTAATCCAGATAAACTAATAAACTACATAGCTAGAAACAAAGACGTTGATGGACTAACAGATATAAACCTTGGAAAACTATACAACAATAAACCATGTCTATCATCATGTACACCACTTGGAATAATGAAACTACTAGAAGATAATAACGTAGAAATAGAAGGAAAAAACGTAACAATAGTAGGAAGAAGCAACTTAGTAGGAAAACCATTACTAGGACTAATGCTTAACAAAAACGCTACAGTAACAATATGCCATTCAAAAACAGAAAATCTAAGCAAACATACAAAAAACGCAGATATACTAATAGTAGCAGTAGGTAAAAAACAATTTATTAAAGAAAACATGGTAAAAGAAGGCGCAGTAGTAATAGACGTTGGAATTAATAAAGAAGATAATAAACTATATGGAGATGTTGACTTCGAAAAAGTAAAAGAAAAAGCAAGCCTAATAACACCAGTTCCAGGAGGAGTTGGACCAATGACAGTAGCAATGCTTATGAAAAATGTAGTAACAGCATACCAAAAACAGCAAAAATAGTACCTAAAAAAGGTACTTTTTTCGTGCAAACTTGACAATATAAATAATTAGTGTATAATATACAAGCAAATGAGGGGGATTTTATGAAAAAAGCAATAAAAACACTAATTATATTAACACTATTATTATTAAATACAAGCATAATTAAAGCAGCAAACTATATATGGCCAATCGATGAATCAAACGCATACGAAACAAAAATAGAATATGGATATGGGCCAAGAAACTATAACTGGCAATCATATGATAATTTATACAATTATGAACCAAGAATAGAACAATACTATGGAAATCATACAGAAAATCACTATGGTGTAGACATAATAGGAATAAAAGGACATACATACGATGTAATATCAGTAGTAGATGGAACAGTATTAACAACAAGTCTAGACCAAATATACAAACCTGGATTAAACTTTCCAGATAGAAACCAAAGACATAGTAGTTTTGATGGTGGAGGATACGGAAACTACATAGTTATAAAAGAAGAAAAAACAGGACTATGTTTCTTATATGGACACTTAAAAGCCGGTTCAGTAACACTAAGAAATGGTGATAAAGTAACACAAGGACAAAAAATTGCAGTAATGGGCTCATCAGGAGACTCAGGACACATGCATTTGCACTTCGAAGTAAGACCAAATCAATTAAGTACAACATACGGATTTAATCTAGTTGTAACAACACAATATGGAAAAGAAACATTAAATCCAATAGATTATATAGGACAAGAAGCTCCTAAAAAAATAGAAGAAATAAAACCAGTAGTAGAAGAACCAAAAGAAGAACAAAAAATTATTGATGAACAAAAACCAACAGAAACAAAAGCAGAAATAAAAAATATAACAATAGAAAATAACTCTACATATGGAAAAATAAACATTGAATTCAATAAAAGTGTAGATTTTAAAGAAATACCTACACTAGAAGTAACAATTAAAAACGAAACAAAACAAGCAAACTATACATCATCAACAATAGGAAACATACATACATATATAATAAACTATAATAGTTTTGACCCAACAACATACGGAAATATGTATATTACATTAAAAAATGGACAAATTGTAAGCAGTGATAATAAAACAAATGTAAATTATGAAATAAACAATAAATACATTGGAACATTAAGCGAGCTGTCAATAACAAACACATATGAAGAATCATACAAAAATAAAAAAGGTGACGTAAATAACGATGGAATAGTAGACGCAAGAGATGCATCAATAGTATTAAGTTTATATACAAAAATATCAACAGACAAAACATTAACACAAAAAGAAAAAGAACAATTATCACGTGCCGATATGAATGGCGATGGATACGTTAACGGAATAGATGCATCAGCAATCCTTTCATACTACACAAAACAATCAGTAGACGATGGAGATATAAAACGTAGAAATATAATAAAATGTGACTTAAACAAAGATGGTAAAGTTACAATAACAGACTATAATATACTTACATCAAATATTAATAGTAGACAAGAAAAATATGACTTAAACGAAGATTCATTAGTAAATAATAACGATATAGAATTCTTCAAAAAAATATTAAAAGAAAATGGACAAAGATAAAAGCATAGATAAACTATGCTTTTAATTATTACCTCCAAATGCACGAGTTCCAATAACAATAACAAGTAAGATAAATAAAACTAAAATAATAGCAGCACCATATCCAGAACCATAACCATATCCTCCGCCTTGGTATCCACCACAACATGAATTACCATAACCTTGGTATCCACCGTAATAATACATAATCATACCTCCATTTCTAATATAGTTTATTACAAAAACAAAAAAATGTTTATATAAAAACCTAAAAAAATAAATTTTGAAAAAATCAAAATATGTGGTATTATATAATAGGTGATAATATGAAAAGAAGCATAAAAAAAATAATAGGATATTACAATGATATGGATAAACCATTACTATATATATCAATACTTCTATTCATATTTGGTCTATTTAACATAGTAACAGCATCAAGTAGCGAAGCAGTAATGAGATATGAACAATCACTTTTTTATTACTTCTTTAGGCAACTCGCAATGATCCTAGCAGGAACATTCTTATCGTTATTTATAATAAAAAAAGATACAAAAAAATATGCATTTCCAGCACTCGTAGGATTCATAGGAATAACATTTTGTGTAGTATACTTATTCTTGTATGGAACATTCCATAAAGGAGCACAAAACTGGTTAACAATAGGACCTATCACATTCCAACCGAGTGAATTTGTAAAACCAATCATAATAGTATGCCTATCACTAATATTTGATAAAACAAAAAACAAACTAAGAAACAAAAAAACAAAACACTACGATATAATAGGATTTATTCTTGTAATAGGACTATTTAACTCAGTAATAATATTCTTAGAAAAAGACTTAGGTACAATGATGATACTTGTATTTATATTTATGACATTATTCCTATCAAGTCCAGTATTAAAAAAAGAAAAAACAAAAACAATAATATTTCTTATAATAGTAGCAGTATGTGGTCTAATAGTAATTAAAAATCAAAAAGGATATATATTATCAGAAGAACAAATGGCAAGATTTAACTTTATAAATCCATGTAAAAACTATCTAGATGGAGGATACCAAATATGCAATGCATATATAGCCATAAATAATGGAGGATTATTTGGACTAGGAATAGGAAAAAGTCAACAAAAATACTCATATATTCCAGAACCACATACAGACATGGTATTCGCAATAATTGCAGAAGAACAAGGATTAATAAGAAGCTCACTAATACTAATAGCATACGCAGTAATACTATATAGAATTCTAAATCTATCATCAAAAGTAGCGTCATTAAGAGGAAAATACATAACACTAGGAGTTGCTTCATATTTATTCGCACACATAATAATAAACCTAGGAGGACTATTTGGATTACTACCACTAACAGGAGTTCCGCTTCCATTCTTATCATATGGAGGATCATTCACAATGGCACTAATTCTTTCACTCGCACTAGTTCAAAGAGTACACATAGAATATAAAAGAGAAAAAATTAAAATAGATATAAGCGAATAACTTATATCTTTTTTCTTGACATTTCAAATATAAAATATATAATACTATAAAAGGAGAAAATTATGGAAAAAATAAGTTACACTTGGAAACAAAAATATCTAATAGCAAAAAAATACTATGAAAAGAATGGATCATTAATTGTAAATGCTAATTCAGAAAATGAAGAAGAAAAACAATTAGGAATATGGTTATCATGTCAAAGAAGTGCATATAAATCAAAACTAAAAATAGGAAATTCTAATATCAAACCATTAACAGATGAACAAGTAGAACTATTAAATGAAATTGGAATGATATGGGATAAAGGATTATACAATTACTCAAATAAAAAAATAAATAGAGATATAAAAAGAGCCGTAGAACTAAAAGCATACAAATTTCTAAAAAAAATACGCAACACAAATAAAAAATGAAATAGAAACACACGAAGACATAGAAAACATAAATAATACTTTTTATAAGACAATAGGCCAACTAAAAAAATAAACAAAATAAACATAAAACATGACTTAAAATGTTTTTTTTGATAAAATTAAATAGGTGATAAAAATGCAGATAGATAATATTGACATAAACAAACTATCTCCAATGATGAGACAATATGTAGAAATAAAACAACAAAATAAAGATGTAATAATAATGTTTAGACTAGGAGACTTCTATGAAATGTTCTTTGAAGATGCAGTAACAGTATCCCGTGAACTAGAACTAACACTAACAGGAAAACAAGCTGGTTTAGAAGAAAGAGTACCAATGTGTGGAGTTCCACATCATGCGGCAAACATCTACATTGAAAAATTAATAGAAAAAGGATACAAAGTTGGAATATGTGAACAAATGGAAGATCCTAAAACAGCAAAAGGACTAGTAAAAAGAGATTTAGTAAACATTGTAAGTAGTGGAACAGTATTAGACTCAGAAATACTAAACGAAAAAGAAAACAACTATATAGGATCCCTATTAAATATAAACGAAACATATGTAATAACATATAGCGATATATCAACAGGAGAAATATCAACAACACTACTAGAAAATAAACAACAGGCATTGCAAAGCATAATAAGTATAGGTCTAAAAGAAATAATAGTAAATGAACTAGATGTAAGTAGTATAAATCTATTAAAAAATCAATATAAACTAACACTTACAATAACAGGCAACATAGAAGAATTAGAAGAATACAAATATATATATGAAGATATAAACGATTCAAGACAAATAAGCGGTATAAAACACTTACTAACATACATAAACAATACACAAAAAAGAAATCTAGAACACTTACAAAAAGCAATCATAATAGATAATAATAAACATCTAAAAATGGATATACATACAAAAAGAAACCTAGAACTAACAGAAACACTAAGATTAAAACAAAGAAACTACTCATTAATTTGGTTACTAGATAAAACAAAAACAGCAATGGGTTCTAGACTCTTAAAAAACTACATAGAAAGTCCATTAATAGATAAAAAAGAAATAAATAGAAGATACAATATAGTAGAAACACTAATACAAGAATTTATATTAAAAAACGACCTAATAGAAAACCTATATGAAGTATATGACTTAGAAAGACTATCAGGAAGAATAGCATTTGGAAATGCAAACGCAAGAGACTTACTACAACTAAAAAAATCATTAAAAGTATTACCAAATATAAAAGAAATACTAAAACAAATAAAATATGATAAAACAATAGATACATTAGAAGAATTATATGAACTTTTAGAAAACAGCATCTACGAAGAACCACCTATAAGCATAAAAGAAGGATACCTAATAAAAGAAGGCTATAACACCGACCTAGACGAACTAAAACAACTTAGAAAAGGCGGAAAAGACTTCGTCGCAAGATTTGAAACAGAAGAAAAAGAAAAAACAGGAATAAAAAATCTAAAAGTAGGATATAACAAAGTATTTGGATACTATATAGAAATATCAAAAGGAAATACAAACCTAATAAAAGAAGAATATGGCTATATCAGAAAACAAACATTATCTAACTGTGAAAGATATATAAGTCCAGTACTAAAAGAAAAAGAAGATCTAATATTAAATGCAGAAGAAAAGATAATAGATTTAGAATACGAATTATTTGTAAATATTAGAAATACAGTTAAAACATACATAAATAAACTACAAGAAATCGCAAAAACAATAAGTGAAATAGATGTACTTCAATCATTCGCAACAGTATCAGAAGAAAATAACTATATAAGACCAACACTAGATGACGAAATAAGAATAATAGAAGGAAGACATCCAGTAGTAGAAAAAGTACTAGAAAATAAAGAATATGTATCGAACGATATAATATTAGACAAAAAAACAAATATACTTTTAATAACAGGACCAAATATGGCCGGTAAATCAACATATATGAGACAAATGGCAATAATAACAATAATGGCCCAAATCGGATGTTTTGTCCCAGCAACAGAAGCAAAACTAAAAATATTTGATGCAATATACACTCGTATTGGCGCATCAGACGATTTAGTAAGCGGAGAATCAACATTCATGGTAGAAATGATGGAAGCAAATAACGCAATATCAAACGCAACAGCTAATAGCCTAATACTATTTGATGAACTAGGAAGAGGAACCGCAACATTCGATGGAATGGCACTCGCACAATCAATAATAGAATACATACACAATAACATAAAATGTAAAACATTCTTTTCAACTCACTACCATGAACTAACAGACTTAGAAAACAATCTTAAAAATCTTAAAAACGTACATGTAAGTGCACATGAAGAAAACGGTAATATTACATTTCTACATAAAATAAAAGAAGGGTCAATAGATAAAAGTTATGGTATACACGTAGCTCGTCTAGCTAAACTACCAGAACCACTAATAAAAAGAGCAGGAGAAATACTAAAAGTATACGAAAATAAAGAAATAAAAAGGGACATAAAAATACAAGAAGCATTACCTCTTGATGAACTAATAGAAACAGAATCAAAAATAGAAAAAGAAATAAAAGAACTAGACATAATGAAACTAACACCACTTGACGCAATGAATATATTATATAAACTCCAAGAAGAGATTAAAATGAAGGGATAATATGGAAGAATACTTAAATAAAATCAAAAAAAATCTAAAAGAAGAAAACTATGAAACATTAGAAGAATTACTAAAACTAGAATTGAATAAACAAGGAAAACTAAAAAGATTAAACAATCTAAACAAAGAAGAAATAGAATTCATGTTAAAACTAATAACACACGACCAAAAACTATATAAAGACTTAGAAAAACTTAAAAATCTAAAAAACTTAAAACAAAAAAAAGAAGACCTAAACGAACTTAAAAAAAACATAGAAGAAACAAAAAATGAAATCAAAAAAGAAGTAGAATCATTAAGACAATCAACAAAAGTAAAAACAAAAATACCAGTTTTAAAACAAATAAAAGAAAAAAGACAAGAATCAAAAAATAAAGAAATAATTGATTATAAATTAAAAAGAATAATAGACATAATAGAACAAAGTAAATTAAAACAAGAAAATAAAAATCTAAAACAAAAATACTTTGAAACAGAATCAATGAAAGAAACACTAGATACACTATATAAAAGATGCGAACTAAAAAACATAACAGAAATAGAAAAAGTAGAAGCAAAACTAGATGACAAATATATAAAAATATTAAGAACAATAGATAAAGACATCGAAAAATCAAGTGAAGAATACAAAGAACAAATTAAAAAAATCAATAACTATGATAAAAGACTTGTAGAATACACATTCAATAAACCAAACAACTACGTTACATTATCAATAGAACATCTATCAAAAAATAATATTAAACTTAATAAAAACGATATAGAAATAGATAAAAAATTAGAACATGAACTATTAATATATGCTTTAATAGCACTATATAAAATAAATAACAAAGAAGCAAAAATAACAATAATAGAACCTGTGAAAGAAGAAACAATTCAAAAAACAAAGAAAAAATAGTACTTGAAAAAAAGTACTTTTTCTTTTTTTTATTATATGATAAAATAATAATGGTGATTTTAAATGAATAACAGAAGTGAATTAAGAAAAAAAATAATGACTATTTTATATCAAATATCAGTATATGAAAAAACAAAAATAGAATACAATGTAGAAGATATAATAAAAGAAGTATCAGAAATAGAAAACGAATTTATAAAGGATACAGTATATGGTGTAATCACATATAAAAATGAAATAGATGAACTTGCTAATAAAAATTTAAATAATTGGACAATTGATAGATTAGGTAATACTGATCAAGCCATACTAAGAATAGGTATATATGAATTAGTATATACAGATACACCAGACGTTGTCGCAATAAACGAAGCAATAGAGCTATCAAAATTATATAGTGATGATGATGTAAGAAAAATGATAAATGCTGTTTTAGATAAAATACATAAAGAAGAAAATGAATAAAGATAAATACTTAACAGTAGGCGCACTAACTAGATATATAAAATACAAAATAGATAGTGACGAACATCTAAAAACAGTATTTTTAAAAGGAGAAATATCAAACTTTAAATTGCATGGGGCAGGACACATGTATTTCTCAATTAAAGATGAAACAAGTAAAATAAATGCAATAATGTTTTCAAGAGATGCAAGAAACGTAACATTCACGCCCCAAGAAGGAACAAAAGTACTAGTAGTAGGCAGAATTAGCGTATATGAATCAACTGGTAATTATCAAATATACGTATCAGAAATGATAGAAGATGGAGTAGGAAATCTTTATATAGCATTCGAAAAACTAAAAGAAAAACTATCAAAAGAAGGACTATTTGATGATAAATATAAAAAACCAATACCAAAAATACCAAAAAAAATAGGAATAATAACAGCACCAACAGGAGCAGCTATAAAAGATATACTATCAACAATAAAAAGAAGATTTCCAATATGTGAAACAATACTTTTTCCAAGTTTAGTACAAGGAGAATTTGCTAAAGAAGATATAGTAAAAAAACTAAAAATCGCAAATACTTATGATTTAGATGTAATAATATTAGGACGTGGCGGCGGATCAATAGAAGACTTATGGCCATTCAATGAAGAAATAGTTGCAAGAGAAATATTCTCATCACGTATCCCTATAATAAGTGCAGTAGGACACGAAGTAGACTTTACAATTGCAGACTTTGTTGCAGACCTAAGAGCGCCAACACCAACAGGAGCAGCAGAAATGGCTGTTCCCAATATGATAGATATACAAAATCATATAAAACAATTATCAATTAGACTAAACGAAAATATAAGCAAAAAAATAAACATCCATAAAATATTATTAGAAAAATGTAGAGATTCATTCGTTTTAAAAAATCCAATGATAATTTATGAAAACAAAAAACTAAAAATAGAAGAACTAAAAGAAAACGCAAATAGAATATTAAAGCAAAAATTAGATAATAATAAAACTAGACTAGATAAACTTAAATCAAACTATATATTAAATAATCCAAATACACTATATAAAGAATCGCGAGTATTACTGAATAACTTAATAGAAAAACTAGAACTAGTAAATCCACTTGGAGTATTAAAAAGAGGATATTCATTAACTAAACAAGATGAAAAAGTAATAACATCAATAAAAAATATAAACAAAAATAAACCATTAATAATTAAACTACAAGATGGTATAGTAGAAACAAATATAAAAAACATAAAGGAGGAAAATAATGGCTAAAGAAACAAAATTTGAAGACAATTTAAAAGAATTAGAAACAATAATACAAGAACTAGAAAACGGTGAAATTGACCTAGATTCATCAATAGAAAAATACACAAAAGCAATGAAATTAGTCTCAACATGTGAAAAAAAACTAAACGAAGTAGAAGAAAAAGTAAATAAAATACTAAATGAAAATGGAACCTTAGAAGATTTTAACATAGAAGAAAATGCCTAAAAAGGTATTTTTTTTCACAAATATAAAAAATATAAAAGTAAATAATAATAATGTAGTTTGCCAAAAGGAGCTGTTAAAAATGATTAAAAAAATTAAAAAAACAATAGTAATCATTCTAACATCCTTTATTATGCCCATTTCTATATTAGCTTATTCTGACTATATAATAGCTGGTGGAGAAAATGTAGGAATAGAAATAAAAGCAAAAGGCGTTATGGTAGTTGGTCTATATGAAATTGATGGAAAATATCTTGCCAGTGAAGCAGGAATAAAAGTAGGAGATATAATAACATCAATAAACAATAATAAAGTAACAACAATAGATGAAATGACAAAAATTATATCAGAAGCAAACAATAAAATAGAAATTGATTTCATTAGAGACAAAAAACAAGATCACACAACATTAGAACTAAAAAAAGACGAAAACAACGTTTATAAAACTGGATTGTACGTAAAAGACGAAATAAAAGGAATAGGCACACTTACATTTATAGATCCTAAAACAAAAGTTTATGGAGTATTAGGACACGAAGTATTAGAAAAAACAACAGGAAAAATACTAGAAGTAAAAGATGGGAAACTTTACGAAACAAAAGTAACAGGAATAGAACCAAGTAGAGACGGAAATCCAGGAGAAAAAAACGCTGTATTTAAAGAAACTATCATAGGTAATATCAAAGAAAATACCAATAAAGGAATATTTGGAACATACGAAGAAAAACTACCAGAAAAAAAACTCTATAAAGTCGCACTTCCACACGAAATAAAAGAAGGAGAAGCAAAAATCCTAACAGTACTAAATGAAGATGAAATAAAAGACTACAAAATAAATATACTAAAAATATCAGACACAAAAGAAAAAACAAAAAACATCTTGTTTGAAATAACAGATGAAGAATTACTTGAAAAAACAGGAGGAATAATTCAAGGAATGAGTGGTTCACCAATAATACAAAACGAGAAAATAATAGGAGCAGTAACACACGTAGTAGTAGATTCACCAACAAAAGGATACGGAATATTTATAACAAACATGTTAGAAGAAGCAGAAAACTAGCTTCTTTTTTTCACAAATAAAAAAAATAACAATAAAATAAAATAGGTGATTATATGGATTTATTTAAAGGAGTAGGAACTGCGTTAATAACGCCATTTAAAAAAGATGGAAATATAGACTACGAAACATTAAAAAAACTAATAGACTTTCAAATAAAAAACAAAGCGGACGCAATAATAATAGCAGGTACAACGGGAGAAGCATCAACACTCACACGCGAAGAACATATGAATTTAATAAAAGAATGTGTAAAATACGTAGATAAAAGAATACCCGTAATAGCGGGAACAGGTTCAAACAACACCAAAACAGCTATAAATAATTCAAAAGAAGCAGAACAATTAGGAGCAGATGGACTACTTATAGTAACACCATACTATAACAAAACAACACAAAATGGACTAATAAACCATTACAAAAAAATATCAGAACAAGTAAACATACCAATAATACTATATAATGTTCCATCAAGAACAGGATTAAATATAGAACCAAATACAGTAAAAGAACTAGTAGAACAAACAAATAACATAAAAGGAATAAAAGAAGCATCAGGAAACATCAACAATATAATAGAAATTAAAAACCTATTAGGAGACAAAATAAACATATACTCAGGAAACGATGATCAAATCGTACCAATACTATCACTTGGTGGAGCAGGAGTAATATCAGTAATATCAAATATACTACCAAAAGAAACACACGAATTAGTAGAAAACTATCTAAAAGGAGACATAGAAAAATCAAGAAAAGAACAAATAAAAATGCTAAAACTCATAAAAGCACTTTTCATAGAAACAAACCCAATACCTATAAAAAAAGCAATGGAAGAAATGAAACTAATAAACGGAACACTAAGAGAACCATTAGTAGAACTAGAAGAAGAACATAAAAAAATACTAAAAAGAGAAATGAGAAGATACGGAATAGATATTTAACTATTCCTTTTTAAATGATACTTAACACGACTATAATCAAACAAAGTAACAAAAACAATATTAAAACTAGTCGCAAGAACAAGTGCCCACATACCAATATGAATACTACAACCAATAACCAAAACAATACACCTTAAAACCATACCAAATAAAGTACCCATCATAGAATCATTCGCATACCCCATAGCCTGTAAACTGCTACTAATAGGAGACTGAATATAATGAAGTAAACAAACAATAGACATAACACGAATATAATTAATACCTAAATCAGTATTATAAATAAGCTTAAGAGGAACACTAGGAATAAAAAGAAAAATTAAAGTACAAGGAATACCAATTACTAAAGAAAATAAAACCCCTTGTAAAATCTTCTTACGAGTAAAAGAAATATTACCATGAGAAAAATTATAACTAATAACAGGAATAATAGCCTGACTAATAGCTAAAGTAAAAAAAGAAGGAAGTAAAACCAAAGGCATAACATAACCATTAATAATACCATACTCAGTTACAATAAAATCATTAGAATAACCACTCTTAAGAAGAAAAAAACTCATAATAATAGGCTCAAAAAAATAACCAATATTCCCAATTAATCTACTGCCAGTAGTAGGAAGACCAATACCCAAAACATCAAAAAAATTCTTTTTATCAAAAGCTAAATCACTGCGACTAATCTTAAAATTACGAGGCAAAAAGAAAAACAAAACAAAAATACTACATAACTCACTAAAAATATTAACCAAAACAATAAACGCAACAGCATAAGAAATACCCTTCTTTAAAAAAAATGGAACACCAATTAAAATTAAAAATAACCTTACCAAATCCTCACAAACATTACTAACAACATGAGGAACCATTTTCTGCTTACCAAAAAAATAACCCCTTAAAACACTAGAAATAGAAATAAAAGGCAAAACAAATCCAATACAAGTAATACCTAACTTAATACGAGGTTCATGAAGCAAATTATTAGAAATAAACCCACTAAAAAACAATAAAAAAACCATAATCAAAACATTAACAAAAAGAGTGATAGGAAAACATAAAAAAACCAAATTCTTATTATTACGAGTATCCTCGCTAACAAGCTTAGAAACACTAACAGGAAGTCCCAAAGAAGCAAGAGAAATAAAAAGCATAAAAGTAGGAGTAACCAAACTATAAATTCCAATACCAGTAGTACCAAGAAGCCTAGCCATCACAATACGAATAAACATACCGATAATCTTAGTAACAAAACCACCAATAATTAAAATAAAAGTAGATTTAATAAACTTATTTTTCAAAAGAATCACCTTATGATAAAATATATGCAAACAGTAGAAAAATAATAAAAAATGTTTTATAATAAATATATTGGAGGAACTGTATGATAGAATTTGAAACACTAGAAGAATTAAAACAAAGAATAACACCAGCACTAAAAACAAAAGCAAAAGAATTAAAAATAAATAACTATAATATAAAAGAAGAAGACATATGGAACTATCTAATTAAAAACAAATGGAAAAAATCAAAAGATCTAACACTATATGATATAATAAATGATATAATAAATATAAAAATAGAAGATATAGGAAGTGAAGAATAATGACAAAAGTAAATGAAGATTTAACATTTGAAAAACTATATGAAAAAATAAAAGAATATAACAATAATGAAGAACAACTAAAAAAAATAAAAGAAGCATATGAACTAGCAAGTTCACTACATAAAAACCAATTTAGAAAAAGTGGAGAAGCATACATAATACATCCATTAAACGTTGCATATATACTAACAGACATAAAAGCAGACTATGAAACAATATGTGCTGCTCTCCTACATGATACAATAGAAGACACAAATATGACACTAGATGATCTAGAAAAACAATTTAATCACACAGTAAGAATACTAGTAGATGGAGTAACAAAAATAAACAAACTAGATCTAGGAGCAGACAAAGACGCAGAAATCGCAACACAAAGAAAAATACTAGTAGGAATGACAGAAGACGTAAGAGTAATAATATTAAAACTAGCAGATAGACTACATAATCTAAGAACACTATGGGCACTACAACCACATAGACAAAAATATAACGCAAAAGAAACACTAGATATACTAGTACCAATTGCGCATAGACTAGGAATGTACAAACTAAAAGGAGAACTAGAAGACCTATCCCTTAGATACTATAAACCAGACATATATTTTGGAATAGTAGAAGCACTAAATAAAACAAAACAAGAAAGAGATAACATAGTAAAAGACATGCTAAAAAGCGTATCAGAACTACTAGAACAAAACAACATAAAATTTGAAATAAAAGGAAGAGCAAAATCAATATATAGTATCTACAAAAAAATGGATAAAGGGAAAAGTCTAAGCGATATATACGATTTAAACGCACTAAGAATATTCGTAAATACAAAAGAAGAATGCTACCAAGTACTAGGAATAATACACGGAAAATATGCACCAAAACCAAAAAGATTCAAAGACTATATCGCAATGCCTAAAAATAACGGATATCAGTCACTTCACACAACAGTATTCGGAAACAATGGATATCTATTTGAAATACAAATTAGAACATACGAAATGGATCAAATTGCAGAAAACGGTATTGCTTCCCATTGGTCATATAAAGAAGGAACAAGTGGAGCAAAAAAGAACCTAATGGATCAAAAACTAGAATTCTTCAAAAGCATAATGGAACTACAAGAAGAAACAGACGAACAATTCATAACATCCTTAAAACAAGAATTTGAAAATACAATATACGTATTCACACCAAACGGAAACGTAATAGAACTACCAGCAGGAGCAACACCAATAGACTTCGCATATAAAGTACACACAGACATAGGAAACACAATGGTAGGAGCACTAGTAAATAACAGTATAGTACCACTAACATACGAACTAAAAACAAACGACATAGTAAAAATAAACACAAGCAAAACAAGTAGTCCTAGTAAAGAATGGATAAACATAGTAAAAACAACACAAGCAAAAAACAAAATTAAAAACTACTTCAACAAGATAGATAAAGACGAATTCCTAAAACAAGGAGAAGAACAACTAAAAGAAGAACTAAGAAGAAAAAAACTAAACATAACAGAATTTCTAAAAGAAGAAAACATAGAAAAAATACTAAAAGCATATAAATTAAAAGACATAAATGAACTATACATAAGTATAGGATCAAACAAACTATTAACAGGAGCAATAATAAATCAAGTAACAAAAAAAGAACAAACAAAAGAAGAACTAATACTAGAAAAACTACAAAATAGAGTCAATAAACAACAAGAGAAAAAAACAGACATAATAGTAAAAGGAATAGACAACATAAAAATAAATATATCAGAATGCTGTGATCCAATTCCAGGAGACAAAATAATGGGTTATATTACAAAAGGAAACGGAATATCAATACATAGAGAAACATGCCCAAACATTAGAAACATAGAAGAAAGACTAATAGACGTTGAATGGAATGAAAAAACAGAAAAAAAATATAAACTCGACCTATTAATAACAACAACACAAAATCAAAACATACTACTAGATATAATATCAAAAACAACAAACAACAACATAACAATACTAAGCGTTAATACACTAAGTGAAAATATAAAATATAAACTAAGAATACTAGTAGAAAATAAACAAATGTTAGACAAATTTATAAGCGATTTAAAAAGTATACCAACAATATCAAGTATAGAAAGACTGATACAATAAAAAGAGAAAAAAAAACTCTTTTTTTTTATGAAAAAAAATTGTATAATTAATATAGTAAGGGAGTGTAAAAATGTTAGGAAACATAATTGCAATAGAAGAAAACATAGTATTAGTAAATTTAAATGTAGACTTAAACAAAATACCAAACCTAATAAATCTAATGGTTATAATGGAAAGCGAAAAAAAACAAATAATAGGAGAAATAATAAATATAAAAAACAATACAGCATACATTAGCCTATTAGGAGAATTAAGAGGAAAAGAATTCGTATATGGAGTAATAAACAAGCCAAGTTTCTCATCAACAGTAAAACTTATATCAAAAGAAAAAATACCAATGATAATAAGTACAGAAGAATTTATAGAAAACAAACACTTATATGTAGGAACAAGTCCAATATATGAAGGTGTAAAAATAAACGTAGAAATAAACGACTTTTTCAGTAATCACTTCGCAATATTTGGTTCAACCGGATCCGGAAAATCATGTAGTGTAGCACGTCTATTTCAAAACCTATTTGCAAAACCAAATTCAATACCATATAGATCAAGTATATTTATATTCGATGCATATGGAGAATATCACACAGCATTCGAAAGACTAAATGAAGTAGTGCCAGAAATAAGCTTCAAATACTATACAACAAATACAGAAGAAGACAAAAACAAAATATTAAGAATACCAGTATGGCTACTAGACACAGACGATATCGCACTACTTCTTGAATGTGATAAAGCAAGTCAACTACCAATAATAGAAAAGGCACTAAAACTAGTAACCGTATTTGCAAAAGAAGAAAAAGACGTAATAAAACATAAAAACGATATAATTGCACGAGCACTTCTAGATATATTCACAAGTGGAAAAAATCCAGCACAAATAAGAGATCAAATATTCTCTGTACTATCATACTATAATACAAGCGAATTGAACCTAGAAACACCTATATATCAACCAGGATATACAAGACCATTAAAACAATGCCTACTAATAGACGGAACAGGAAAAATAAGAGACATGGAACTACTAATGACATTCATGCAAAAATTCTTAGATGATACGCTTGTACTTAATCTACCAGACGGTTCATTCAAATACACACTAGAAGACTTAAGAGATGCACTAGACTTTGCACTAATAAGTGAAGGAATACTTAAAAGTGAAAAAATATTCGATGAATACAATGTATTAAAAGTAAGACTACATTCACTAGTATCTGGAGACTACAAAGAATACTTTGATTATGATCATTTTATATCAAGAGAACAATACATAAAAGACTTGCTTTCAGCACCACACGATAGAAAAGCACAAATAATAAACTTCAACATAAACTACGTAGACGATAGATTTGCAAAAACAATAACAAAAATATATTCAAAAATGCTATTTAACTACTCAAAAGAACTAAAAGTTCGAGCATCAATACCATTCCATATAGTACTAGAAGAAGCACATAGATACGTACAAAACGATAACGACGTAAACCTATTAGGATACAATATATTCGATAGAATAACAAAAGAAGGAAGAAAATATGGAGTACTATTAGGACTAATATCACAAAGACCATCAGAACTATCAGACACATCAATATCACAATGCAGTAACTTTCTAATATTTAATATACTACACCCAGCAGATTTAAATTACATAAAATCAATGGTCCCAAATGTATCAGAAGAAATAATAAAAAAATTAAAAACACTACAATCAGGAAACTGTATCGCATTCGGAAACGCATTCAAAGTGCCAGTATTCATAAAATTCGATATGCCAAATCCCGCACCATCAAGTAGCAGTTGCGATATAGAAAAAGTCTGGTTTATAGAAAAGAGGTAGCATGAAAACAAAAGGATTCACACTAATAGAACTACTAGCTGTAATAATAATACTAGGACTAATAGCGATAATCACAACCCCAAAAATAAATGAACAAATAAATAAATCAAAAAAAAATATATCAAAAACATCGGCGCAAAGCTACATAAAAGTAATAGATGAATATTTATTACATGAACAAATGAACAAAAACAAAATAATATTAAATGGAACATATACAATAAATGAAAACGGAACATTAACTAAAGAAAACGAAACACATGAAATAAAATTTAATGGTGAAAAACCAAAAGGAACACTAACATTTATTGAAAACGAAATACAAAGTGGATGCGTACAAATTAACAAATATAAAACAACAATTGAAAATGGAAACATAAAAGACACAGAAAAAGGAACATGTGAAGAATAATCGACAAAAAAACAAATTAAAATCATCTATAATAAAATAGGTGATTTTTTAATGGAAACATATCACATATTCGCAATAAAAAAAGAAGCATATAATGCATATAAAAATAATGAATATTCACTATATAAACTAATATATAACCTATATAATTTAAATAAAGAAGATATAAACTATGGACTAACACTATATAATCAATTATGCTTTCCAATAAACAAAAAACTAATAGAAGAATACCTAGAACTTATACATAAAAAAAGAGTAGGAAAAAATAGATATATGATAAGTGAAAACAAAAACATATCAATACTAATTATAAAACCATCAAATATAATATATAAAACAAACAAAATAAGCAAAGACATAATATACATACTTAAAAGCTATTATAAATACTTATTCATATGCAATCTAGACAAAAAAGAATACATTTGGATAAATAATATTGAATAAAATTAAAAAATTTAGTAAAATTAAATAGGAGGGATAAAATGGCACTATTTTTAGATATATTAAAAGTATTAGTAGGAATAATAATAGGTGGTGTAGCAGGATTCTTCCTAGCTAGAAACTACATGAAAAAATACATGAAACAAAACCCACCTATAAACGAACAAATGATAAAAGCAATGATGACACAGATGGGAAGAACACCATCACAAAAACAAGTAAATCAAATGATGAAATCAATGCAAAAATATATGGACTAGAAATAGTTCTTTTTTTTTATAAAAAACATATAATTAAATGGTGATATCATGAGACCAATAATAGGTATCATATCAAGAGAAGAAACACTAAATAGTGGTAATAAAATACTATATAATTATAGAGAAATAATAGAACAAATAAGAAAAGCAAACGCAATACCACTAGGAATAAATATAATAGATAAAAACGATTTAAATACAATCAATCTAGTAGATGGAGTAATACTACAAGGAGGAGACAACTATAAAATAGAAGAAATAGAAATAGTAAAAACCGCATATAAAAAAAACATACCACTCCTAGGAATATGTCAAGGAATGCAAATAATGGGAATTTCAACATGTGGAGAAATAGAAAAAACAAACAATCATAATAAAAAAAATATAAACAATGCACATGAAATAATAATTAATAAAAACTCAAAAATATATGAAATACTAAAAAAAGAAAAAATAATAACAAACTCAAGACATAACTATAAAATAATAAACACCACACTAGACGTATCAGGAAAAACTAAAGATAATGTAATAGAAATAATAGAAGACAAAACAAAGCCATTTTTTATAGGAGTAGAATGGCACCCAGAATCATTAAATAACGAAGACTCAAAAAAAATATTTAACTACTTTATAAAGAAAGCAGGTGAATATAATGACTCTAAAAGAAATACTAAAAACAACACATGGTAAAATAATAAGTGGAGAAAAAATAAATAAAGAAACAGGAAAAATATGTATAGACTCGAGATCCATAGAACCAAATGACATATTTATAGCGCTCAAAGGAAACAAAACAGATGGAACAAAATATATAAAAGATGTAATAAATAAAGCATCAGTAATAATAACAGAAAAAAAAATAAAACTTGAAAATAAAACACCAATTATAAAAGTAAGAAACGCAAAATTAGCACTACAAAAAATCGGAATATATAATAGAATGAAATACATTGATAAACCTGTAATCGCAATAACAGGAAGCGTCGGCAAAACAACAACAAAAGAACTATTATCAGAAATATTTAAAACAAAATACAACGTATTAAAAACAAAAGAAAATATGAATAACGAAATAGGAGTCCCAATAACACTCTCACAAATAAATAAAAATCACGACATAATAATACTAGAACTAGGAATGAACCATCTAAAAGAAATAGAAAAACTATCAAAAATGACAAAACCACAAACCGCAATAATAACAAATATAGGAACATCACATATAGGAAACCTAAAAACACAAGAAAACATACTAAAAGCAAAACTAGAAATAACAAAATACCTAGACCATGGAAATCTTATTATAAATGGAAGTGACTTCTATCTTAATAAAATAAAAGAAAACAAAAAATATTCAATAATAAAAACAAAAGAAAAAAACATATCAAACATAATAAAAAATGATAAACTATACTTCGATATAAAAATACAAAATAAAACATATAAAATAGAATTTAACATACCAAACAAATATCTAATTGAAAACATATTACTCGCAATAGAAACATCACTTATATATCAAATACCACCAAACAATATAATAAATGCAATAAACAATTTTAAAGCACCTAAAAAAAGATCAAATATAATAAAATTAGAAAACAACATTACACTAATAGATGATACATATAATGCAAGCCTAGAATCAATAAAAAGCTCATTAACACTATTAGAAAACAAAGAAAGTATAATAATACTAGGAGACGTATTAGAACTAGGTACGCATAAAGAAGAAATACATAAAAAAATAGAACAAGAACTAAAAAAAATAAAACAAACACAAATAATAACAGTAGGAGAAAACACAAAAATAATAAATATAGGTAAACACTTTAATAATAACAAAGAAATAATAAACTACTTAAACAAAATAGAATTAACCAATAAAACAATACTAATAAAAGGATCAAGAGGAATGCATCTAGAAGAAATAAAAGACTATATAATAAAAAAAAATATAACAAAAATAAAGGATTCTAATTTTTAGAATCCTTTATTCTATTAATCTCTTCAATAGACAAACCAGTAATAATAGAAATAGTACTAATATCAATATTCTGTTCCAATGATTTCCGAGCTATCTCAATATTTCTTTGATTAATCCCAATTTCTTTACCTCGTTCTTCCGCATCTTCTAAAGCAATTTTATGACAATACTCTTCAATTTGTTCTTTCTCTAGATTTGTAATAAATGGTGTATCATTACTCATGATTTTTAATTTCTCAACTGTATCCATAAGAATCTTATCTCCTTTACATAATTTTCTTAATTCAGATTCTAGATCAATCGTTAATAAATAA
>Ga0129307_1001433_pt1 | contig 25360 bp, 29 predicted proteins | sample P1105metagenome_FD_94437 | JGI IMG/M metagenome (GOLD analysis project Ga0129307, IMG submission 94437) | Capybara group fecal microbial communities from Wisconsin, USA - P1105 metagenome | ecosystem: Host-associated > Mammals > Digestive system > Large intestine > Fecal | place: USA: Wisconsin...
CTGCCGCTGTTGCACTTCGGCACAGCGAAATGTTTTCTCAGGGCAAGCGAAATGACATTCTCAGGGAGCTTGCACACCTTGAAAATCCGTCATCCGAACCCGACAGCTCAACTTTGAACCCAGTGGGTTCAAAGTTAGACACGAGCGAGAGCGTCGGCAAGGAGTATGGTGTCAGCAAGGGTTCAGTAGTAAGACTTATTCGTATCAATAGGCTCATTGATGAGCTGAAAGCACTTGTAGACAGCGGAGAGCTTTCTATTCGTGCTGGCGTGGAGCTTTCTTTCCTGTCCGACGATACGCAGGCTGTTGTCGCTGAATGTACCGAGGACTGCAAGATTGACATGAAGAAAGCGAAAATGCTCCGTGCATCTGCCGATGATGAAGGCAATATCGACCGCTACACTGTAGAAAGTATCATCAGCGGAGAGGACGGCAAAGCGAAGCCAAAGCCCAAGAGCGTGAAGATCAGCAATGATACCTATACCAAGTATTTCAGCGAGGGTGTCAAGGCTAAGGAGATCACGGAAACTATTGAAAAGGCACTTGCTTTCTACTTTGAAAATATGGAGGAGAACTAACATGAAGAAGTTTATCACAGCGGTATTCTGCACCGCACTTGCACTCAGCTCAGGCTTTACCGCCTACGCTGCCGAAGCTCCCGACCGTGAGAGCCTTGAAACCGCCATTTGGGAAGATCTCTGGAACGGCAAGGGCGATAACGGACTTGAATATCCCGAAGCATCGTACAAGCATCATCTGCTTGACAAGTGGCTTGATGATAACTACGGCACAGGCGGATATGACTGGACCGATGTGGGCGAGGTCACGCACGGCTATCGCAGATACTACCGTGACCTGATCGACGGCTGGGACTTTGAGGACGATAACAGCGGTAACTGGACGATTGAGACTGAGGACAACTTTTACAGCTTCACGCTCCTGAACGGTACTTGGCAGATGATTGACCGCAACGGCGATACCGTGGACACCTTTCCTCCGTTCAGTACGTTGAAAGACGAACCCGAAGAAAGCACAGGCGGTCATCAGATCAACGATAACGGCGAGGACAGTCCGAGAGTGATCGGAGAGGTCGCAGGAGGAACGGAAACGGCTTCTGAGGACGGTTCTTCCGCAGAGGGTAACGATACCCCCGATAGTCCGTCAGGCGGTTCTGAGGGCAATCCTGCGCGGTCTGAGACAAATCCTCTGCCTATCGTTGCAGGAGTGGCTGCTCTCGCAGGAGTCGGCGGTGCTGCCTACTACTTCACAAGGAAACGGAAGTGATGATATGATTTTTCACAGCAAACAGAAAGTCAACGGCGCTCCGGTTTGGGAAGTCGATACCGACACGCAGACAGTGCGCCACCGTAACCCCAAGACAGGCGAAACGGAGCGTTATGTGTTCCACACCGACCACATTCGCTACTATCTGCACCACATCGAAGAAATGCGGCCCAATCTCTTGCAGGAGATCGTGGACAAGGGCGAAATTTACAAGCACCTTGACGAGCTTGACACAAAGGTCACGTACGCTGTAAACCGTCAGACCGAGCTGCTGATGCAGTCGAGCCGTGACTATCAGGCTGCGGTCATGTCAGGGCGAATCGACCAGTCAGGAGCGATCGGCAATCTGCTCCGTATGCAGGCACAGAGAGCCGTCAACGAAACAATGATCTACTTATGGAAGGACGAATGAAATGTTTTGTGCGAACTGTTACAAGGAAATACCCGCAGGCAAGAGCTATTACAGGCAACAGGACACATATCAGCCTTACTGCTCCCTTGACTGTCTGAATGACCACATGATCTACACTCACACGATCACACTTGAAACGAGCGAGGGCGAGGAAAGCACAGAGGAACAGGACAATGACGAGTGAGGATTTCATCGAGGACTTGCGGAGAAACGGCGTAAAGCTCATAAAAAACGACGGTTCTCTTATCGAGATACCGCCGGACTTCCTGAAACGAGCCACCGAGCTATGCAGTCAGCTCAGGTGCAGCTCGATCACATATGAAATTGTTGATCCGCAAGACGGAGAACATACAAAGCTGAGGGTGCTTGATTGTGGGTATGCGGAAAAATAAGAAACGGATAGCCGTCTGATGAGGACGGTCTATCCGTGTTTGAGTATATTCAGTTACTAAGCTAAATCATAATTTAATCTTCAATTAACACGGATACGTTTCTTTCAGATATTCAATCAGCATTTCAGGAATATACTGATAGTGGTGCGAGTCATAGAGCTTATAGGTTAGCTCTGCGCCGTGCGCTTCCAGGCGTTCATTCAGCTTCGCAACACCTTCAAGTGTTGTATCATCTCCCTCACGGTAATTGTCGGCATAATCGGGATCTTCCTGTGAGCCCGCACAAAGGAATACGGTTTTATTCAGAGTTTTGTTCCTGTCAAAATAGCCGTAATCGTTCATATAAATGTCATTGCTTATGCCTTCGTATTCATTATAATGCTTTAGCCCCCACAGTGCAGGGCTGCCGATGATGTAATGTCCGAAGGGCTGATTCTCGTACTGATCTGAATTGAACAGTGCATAGTGTGTGAATACTCCTCCGTCCGAATGACCGTACAGCGTGGAATTTCCGCAGTCGATGTTATAGTTCTCGCAGAGATACGGCATGAGGTTGTCGGTAATAAAATCCAGCAGCTCGCTGCGGTTTATGACAAGATCCTCATAGCGTAGCCCTTGGTCAGGGTCAGTGACATCATAGCTGTAATAAAGGCTAACAAGGATAACGGGTGCAGCCTCTTTGTTTTCTATACATTTTCTAAGCGCGGGACAGTTGCCGAAGCGCCATATACCATCCGTCAGGAAGAAAACGGGATAGGTTTTCTCCTTGTCATAGTCAGGTGGGAGCGTTACATGGACGGTGAATGACCTTTGCAGCTCTTCATCGTAAACGTATATCTCGTCAACAGAATCCTTTATCTCCTCTACTTCTTCGCGATTGTACTCCCAATCGCTTCTGTAATTGTGAAAATAGCTCCAGAGGTACTGCGAAGTGTCGTTCCTGTCCACTGCACCTGCGGGAAGCTCCTCATAATTACCTGAGCACAGCGCATCGTAGGCAAGCTGCGTAAAACAGATATCAAGGTCTGTTTCCTCTTCGGTGAAGCCCTGCTTGGCATCTTGCTCCCGGATATAGTCCAGATACTCCTCAAACGAAGCAAATGAAAGGTCTTTGACCGCCCACTCGCCGTTTTCGTCTATAGTGGAAGTCGTAAACTTATATAAACCGCCGTTCTCGAATACATCTGCCTCAGGGACAGAATTTGCAACGATATAGCCGTCTACAATTGGTGGGAGCGGATACCGCAGGCCCTCTCCGGTCTCTTCTGCCTTTTGTATCTTTTTCATTGCTTCTTTATATTCGTCATCGGTCATCTCATCGCGATTCTCATTGATCGAGTTTCGCCAGTTTTCAAGGTCTATCGTCTGAAACTCGATACTGACCTTGTGCTCGGCATTCGGATCTGAACTGAGTTCGGGTGGCTCGTCCAGCAGAGTGAGAGCGTGTTTTGTCACTGTGTCAAGTTCTGTCTCTGTCATTTTATTCGTGAGCTTTGTGGGTGCTAATGACTGTGTTTGTATTGGTTCAGCAGTGCTGTTTTCTGTCTGCGCCATGGTGGGACTGCTTTCGGCTTGTGAAGTGCTTTCCTGCTTGCCTGCGCAGGCAGTCATGGATAAGGTCATTGCAAGGATCAAAAGAAGTGTGACCGATTTCTTCATACTGTAATATACCTTTCTGCTATAAATTCCGATTTAGCAGAGAAAGCCGAGTTGCTCTCTCATTAACCCTTATTATACCAAACCGCCCCGAAAAAGTCAATCTCTACACATTTTTTCACACCCTTTTCATTGCATTATACCGCCATTTGTGCTATAATCAGGATATAGAGCAGATCGGAGGTGAAATGCAATGGATAACGAAACTGAAGAATTAGTAAACCGTGCATTATACAAGCAGATCAAATCAATGAACCGTGCTGAAATGGAGACTTTCGTGAGAAATGTCTTTGCTCAGGGCTATCAGAGAGCCGAGGAAGAAACGCACCCCATTGATTATGACAGCTTACGAGCCGATCTGAGCAAAATCAAAGGTATCGGAGAAAGTCGGCTTAACGAGATAATGACGGTCATCGACAAACATATTGCAATCAATAACGATGAATAGGAGGAATTTCCTTGACCGTTGATACCAAAGAAGTAGTTACCACGATTGCCTATATGATCGGTGTCCGAATGTCGGCACTCACCGCAAGCTATGGGGAATGTGCTGAGCTGATAGACAAGCTCGAAGCCGACCGTGATGCTACTGCGATACGATATTTATGTAAGCTGCGAACCGCACTGATGCAGAAGTTCAAAAAGACCGATGATCTGATACGGTATCAGCTCAAAAACCTGCATAACATCGAGTGGTATGACCACGAAAACATCAAACAGCTTGAAAAATGGGGATTTACCATTATTCAGGCAAACTCACGCTCCGAGAAGTATATGCAGGAGTTTACAAGGCTCATCAATGAAAACATTGATAAATGCTCCCGTCTGTTCTACGACTGGCTGAATTGGGAGTATATCCGAGACTTGTTCTTTGTCCCGAAATACAACAAGAACGGTGTCATGAAGCAGGAGTTCACCAAGTACATGGCGAACATCGAGCATTACCCGTTTCAGATGTACATTCACTGGCAGCCTGCCGATGTGGGAAGTATCGTCTATTCCGACCGCAAATTTTTGAAGATCATCTATGGTCAGCATAATGACAGCTTCACCGACTACACGAAATATCGGGACGCAGATGATGAAACACGAAACAATATTTATAATTTTATCGACAGCGCCGAGAAAACTGCGATCGCTGTCGATTGTGAGAACTCTAACCCGTACAAGCTGTACAGTGTGCTGAAAGGCTTAAATCAAGATGAACTTGCCAAGATCGAGAAAATAACGCTCTATGACGATCCGCACACTACCGCAGGCTGGGACTGGCTCTCCAAATTCACGCAGATACCCACCGAGCATATCGAGATCGACCGTGTGACCGACCGAAAGTCCTTGGTCGATGTGCGAATGACAGCAAGCGTAGTCACGGACTTCTACCGTGACGGAATCACATCATTTATCATTGTGTCGAGTGATTCCGACTTTTGGGGACTCATCGAGAGCCTGCCAAAAGCGAAGTTTCTCGTTATGTACGAATACGAGAAGTGCGGAACGGCGATCAAGAACGCCCTCGCACAGCACGGAATCTACTATTGTGCAATAGATGATTTCTGCACCGCAGGAACGGAGGATATGAAGCGAGCCGTCCTGTTTGCGGAGCTTGAAAAGCATTTGCCCGACCTGATTGGTGAGAACCCTCTGGACCTTACCCACAAGATATACGAAGCCACAAGAGTGACCGCTACCATGAAGGAAATGGAGAATTTCTGCAATCGTTATGTCAAGACCTTGCGGCTCAAGGTGAACTCCGAGGGAAAGTTTGAGATCGAGATACAGAAATAACAATAGCGGTCAACCTTGTTAGGTTGACCGCTATTATTTTTTACATCAAGAATCTCATTCCCAAAACTATCAATTTCTTTGGCTTTTATATTGGATACTTCTGTTAGCACGGTAACAACACCTTTACCGTTAAGGTTACGTAATCCCCAAAAAACCTTATATTTTGAATGCATATCTGCATTTATTTCATTTCGACTGTCTGAAATAGCTGCCATCTTTTCAATATATGGTGTCATTTCGGTGATCATTTTAATTCACCTTTCTTTCAAGTCTAATTAAATCTCTATACTTTCTATTACTGCCTTTAACGCATTAGAGGACTTCACTAAAGCAGCCTGCTCAGTCTCATTAAGGCGTATTGGAACTTCTGCTTCAATACCATCTTTTCCGATGATGGCAGGCATACTTATAGCAACATCATCTATGCCAAAAGCTCCGTGCTGCATATGAGATACAGGCAGGATAGATTTTTGATTAAGTATAATTGCTTCACATATTCTTCTGACGGACATGGCTATACCATAATAGGTAGCTTTTTTCTTCTTGATGATCTCATATGCACTGTTTTTAACGCCTTCAGCTATATCGTGCATTCCTTTTTGGTGATCGTGATGACCTCTCATTTCACAAAAATCGTCAAGCGGCACACCCGATACATTAACACTGCTCCAAGCGGCTATCTCACTGTCCCCGTGTTCACCGAGTATAAAAGCATGAACACTCCTGCTGTCCACACCTAAGTGTTCACCAAGAATATATTTTAGTCTCGCAGTATCGAGAACTGTGCCTGAGCCGAAAACTCTGCTCTCAGGTAATCCACTGATTTTTACAGCAGCGTAGGTGAGTATATCTACCGGATTGGCTACGATGAGCAGAATCCCTCCAAAATTACGTTTGGAGATCTCAGGAATAATCTTCTTGAATATAGCCACATTATTCTTAACCAGATCAAGCCGAGTTTCACCCGGCTTTTGTCCTGCACCCGCTGTAACGATCACCAAATTAGCATCGGTAATGTCATCATAATCACCTGCATATATATCCATAGGTTTAGCAAAAGGCATTCCATGACTAATATCAAGCGCTTCTCCCTCGGCTTTTTCTTTATCTGAATCGATCAATACTAATTCAGAGAACAATCCGCTTTGCATAAGTGCAAATGCCGTAGCTGCCCCTACGAAGCCGCAGCCTACAACAGCGGCCTTGCGAATATTTATACAATCCATTTCATAATACCTTCCTTACAATTAATCTTTTGAACATAATACTTTCATGATACGGGTATAAGATCAAGAATTATCTTTTACTGCGTCTGTTATCAAGTGAAATGTCTTGGCTTCTGCACCAGTTCTCCCAATTATGAGTTATTGTTCCATCATCTAAAATAAGGAAGGGTATACCGATCTTGCCGCTTTCCCTGAAACGTTCAAATAATGTTACATTATCACGGTATTTCAGAAACATTTTCAGATTCATTAAGTTCTCGGTTATGTCCAAAAACTCGAAAACCATGTCAGTTTCGCCAAGTACACTTAATAGCTTTTGACAATCCGGGCATAATTTACTCCCGTATATCTTCATAGTATTTCTCCTGTTCTATCGTACAAATAACGAATTCTGTTTATTCACCAATTCCAGTAATGTATTCTTTCTCTGATTTTTCTGTCATCTTCCTTTAGCTTCTGACGATCCTTTTTCAGCTTGTCTATCTCGATGAAACAAGGGATAAAGTAATCTTTTTGCAAGCCAAATGGTTTTCTTGTGTTCTCCTCCTCGTTACCGAGGGGGATTCTCAGATTACAACCATACCCCTCAGCTTTTGCCGAAAGAAAAATATTTTCGATACTATACCAAAGTGTCGAAAAGTAGTTTAAGATCGAACCAGTGTCCGGGTGAGTATCTTCTGCATTTTGTCTCAGCAGTGGAACAATGATAGCAGATACTTCAAAAGATTTTCTATACTGTTTAACAGCATCATTACCATCTGCGCCCTGAGACATACTGTCACCCAGTTTCCAGTCCTTGATCAGCATATCCATATTCTGATCGGAAATCCCCCTGGGAATCATTTCAAGCAGTTTTGAAACAGACGCTTTATCCTTGACAATGATATAGTGCCATTCTCCCATACGTTCATTTGTAGGAACTTTGAATGCAGAAAAGATGATTTTTTCAATTATCTCAGCAGACATTTCATCGGCTTCATACTCATGAATGGTAGCATTCTTGTTCATAGCTTCATAGAACTCCATTGTAATTACTCCTTACTATGTTTCATATTAATCGGGGATAAAATAACGGGAGCAACCCTGAACGAGCTGCTCCCGTCGGATAAATCATCACATTAAAGACCGATCATGTCACGGATTTCAGAGTTGATAACGTAATATGCAGCTCTGTCCTCTGGCTTGATGTAGATCTGAATGCTCTCAATCTCACCCTCGAACTTAGATTTGTAATCCGCTTCAACTGCGGCTTTGATTTCGTCAAGGTCATATTCTAAACCTGAGAACTGGATCTTGATAGTCTCTGCTGCTGTTAAAGCATCTGTTTCAGTTTTCTTCACATCATTCATAATCTGTTTCTCCTTTTGTGATAATTTGTATTATAACACCTGTGTCAAACAGTATTGACCTTTGTTACTTCCTGTAGCCGCACTTGCTGCATACACCGTTTTCATCAAACTCTATACCGCAAAGAGGACAACGTTCCTTTTCAGCACCGGGGATATATTCTTCAACAGCTCCGTTCACACCGCTTGTGAAGGTTATCTTAGCAATATTAAGTTTATCCTTGAGCAACTCATAGACAATACGGATCATACCTTCCACTGTCATAGTCTCTCTGGTTACTACTATCCTTGACTCAGGATATGCTGCTGCAAGTTCCGTTTTGAAAGCCGGTCCTCTTTGCTTATTTGTAGTTGTGCCTCCTCTTATGCCTTGTTCTTCATATACACTGAGAATTGCAGGGAGCAGAGGATCGTCATCACGAAGAATAAGTGCATGATCAAAATTCTGGATTACTTCCCAAGCAATCTTTTTGATCTCATTGCAGGGATAAACCATATTTACACCGGTATTGATCGTATCTTCTACTTCAAGTGTAAGAACACCGGTATGTCCGTGAAGATATTGAGCTTCACCCTGAAATCCCAAAAACCTATGCGCGTACTGTATCTCGAATGTTGTAAAACTTCTCATAGTATTCCTCCTGTCTTGTATTCTCAGAACGGTTACTTTGAATCAGAATATGGAGTTTTGTGATTCCCATAAGCCGTGCAAATTACAGTAGGCATACGCAGCTACAGCGGAATCACTCTCAGTGAGCATAAAGGTAGCAACCGGCTTGTCGCCCGGCTTTAACGTCTTACGCTGACGTCCTTCTTTGGTTTCAAGTACCACCCACTGAATATAATGTTCTTCACTCATGGGGTGTTCTATGTTGCTTACGGTAACAGTGACTTCATGAGAGTTCACTTTGACATCGGCAATGATCGGGACGTGCTTTTCTCCTGCACCATCAGATGTATTAGGTGTAATGGGCGACATTTCTTCACCGCAGCATACGCAGCGGACACCTGAATCATTAAGATGTGCTATCACATTTCCACAAGTATTGCATTTGTAAAATACCATATGAATAACCTCCTGACTTAGTAGTTTTCAGCATTGATTTCAAAGAAGCTCTGAGGATGACTGCAAACAGGGCATTCTTCCGGTGCCTGAGTACCGACGATGACATGACCACAATTGCGACATTCCCAGACCTTTACCTCGCTCTTTTTGAAGACCTCGGCGGTCTCAATATTCCTGAGCAACGCACGGTAGCGTTCCTCATGTCGTTTTTCAATAGCGGCTACGCCCCTAAACTTTTCTGCTAACTCATGAAAGCCTTCCTCGTCAGCAACTCTGGCAAACTCATCATACATATTAGTCCACTCATAGTTTTCGCCTTCTGCTGCAGCTTGCAGGTTTTCAACGGTATTGCCGAGAAATCCCAGCTCCTTGAACCATAACTTAGCGTGTTCCTTTTCATTTTCAGCGGTTTTCAAGAAAAGAGCAGCGATCTGCTCATAGCCCTCTTTTTTGGCGATAGAAGCGAAATATGTATACTTATTCCTCGCTTGGGATTCACCGGCAAAGGCTGCCATAAGATTTTTCTCAGTTTTCGTGCCCTCGTAAGGATATTGTTTTGTATCATCGTCCTTGATTCGTTCAAACACAGAAGCCGGCTGATTACAAAGAGGACAGAAGAAATCATCGGTCATTTCCCCCTCATGAATATACCCGCATACTGTACAGACCCATTTTTTCATAGGTTTCTCCTCCATTTCAAATTTTATTTGCTACGATCTAAATATCATATTGACAAAGTGCAATTGATATGTTAATATTATAATATAAAAAAATCGAAAATAATAGTAAAATTGACTAGATTTTTAGTACAATAGTATTTAGGGAGAAATTATATGAACACTTTATATACTGAGAATTTTCAAGCAGTCCGAAATCAGCATGACTTGACTCATTGGCACGAAAAGGTAGAGATCATACGAGTGATAGAGAATGAAATGATATGCGTTGTCAATGGTATTGAGTACCATTTGCAGAAAGACGATATTTGCATTATAAACAGGCTTCAACTTCATCGTATATACTGTGATCCTAATCAGGACTGCACATTTCAGCGACTGATGATCGACACCAACCTGTTTTCGTCGGATCAAGTGATATACGATAAATATGTTGTTCCAATGCTTTCAGATAGGACATTCACTCACATTCAAGGGAAGCACGGAAACAAGTTCACATCAGAAGTTGAAAATCTTATGGACGAGATCGCAGATATAGAAAGATTGAAGCCGATAGGATATGAATTTCATGTGATCGCCTTGATATTTATGCTGTGTCAGCGTTTCTATCAGTATTATGAACTGTTTAAGGGAAAGACCAAAGCAATGGTAAATCCGGACATTCTGCTGTATCGTCGTATAAGTGATTTTATTGCCCGAAATTATGCAGAAAAGCTGACACTGGAAGAAATTGCAGCATCCGTAAATATCAGCAGAAGTAAATGCTGTGCATTGTTTAGAGATTATGCCGGACTGACACCGATCAATTTTCTAAATCTATACCGTTTGAAAATGAGTGCCGATATGCTAAAAGATACAACAGAAAGCATTACATCAATATCTATTTCCTGCGGATTTGGTCAGCCAAGTTATTATAACCGACTGTTTCTTAAAAAGTATAAAATGACACCTAAGGAATATAGAGAAAGAATGAGAAAGGACAATAGTTTATGATGTTGAATATCTAAAAACTCTATGATGTTTTATAGACACAAAAAGTGGTGCTGACATTGAGATCAGCACCACCTTTTCTATCTGATTTGTATTACCACTGGTTTCTATACGAAGCTGAAAGCAGGTGCAGAGAATGAAAATAGACAGGCTGATCGGCATACTCTCTATACTTTTGCAGAGAGACAAGGTAACGTCACAGGAGCTTGCGGAGAAGTTCGAGGTATCAAGGCGGACGATTCTCCGTGATATCGAGTCGATCAATATGGCAGGTATACCCATTGTTTCCGGGCAGGGACAGGGCGGCGGTATTTCTATCATGGACGGCTACAAGATCGACCGCACGCTGCTTTCTTCCGGAGATATGCAGGCGATACTTTCGGGACTGCGAAGCCTTGACAGTGTCAGCGGCACGAACCGCTACCGTCAGCTAATAGAGAGATTGTCTGCCGATGATATGACCTCTGTGAATGTAGATAATCATATCATCATTGATCTGTCAAGCTGGGATAAATCTGCAATCGCCGATAAGATAGAGCTGATAAAACAGGCAATTGAACAGCGGCACGTCATTGCGTTCCGTTACTTCTCCCCCAGCGGTGAGAGCAAGCGCAGGATAGAGACGTATCACCTTATCTTTCAATGGTCTGCCTGGTATGTGTGGGGATATTGTATCGAGCGTGAGGATTACAGAATGTTCAAGCTCACCCGAATGACGGAGCTTGCTATCACTGATGATAGATGTGAGGACAGAGCTGTTCCCGGATTCACTTCCGATAAGCTGCGGCATACAAGAGGTGAAATAAAAGCAACCGTAAAATTTGATATTTCCGTAAAATGGCGTATTATAGACGAGTTCGGGGCTGACTTTCTGAAATATGATGACAGCGGTGATCTTGTCATGGAGTTCACATGGTCGGACAAGCACTCGTTTTTCAACTATATCCTGACCTTTGGCAATAGTGTGGAAATTGTTTCGCCGTCCGAATATCGGCAGGAGTTCGGGGCGCTTGCAAAAAATATATACAGCAAATATAAAACATGACATACAGTTGTCATATTTGATGTGGTATCATATATCCATACTAATTATGGGAGTGATCAATGTGAACGAATTTAACAGACTTTGGAATAATATAGGCGAGCGTGCCGTCATGGTGCTTTCCACCTGTGCTGAAAACAAAGTGACCTCACGCAATATGAGTGTTGTGGTGTGCGGCGGAAAATTCTATTGCCAGACGAACTGGGATTACCTGAAATGCCGGCAGATCGCAGAGAATCCAAATGCTGCGCTGTGCTTTGGGAATTACTCCATAGAGGGCAGATGCCGTATCATCGGTAAACCTTATGATTTTCCCGAATTCATAGCCGCTATGGAAAAGTCCTATCCCGATGCCGTAAAACGGTGGTCAGATCTCCCGGAAGAATGTGTACTGGAGATAACACCGACACTTATCAGATCGTGGATATATGAAAACAATGTGCCGTATATCGAAACATGGGACTTCTCAGATGCCACCTACCGAAAGGAGAAACAGTAATGCCGTTCGATTTCAAAAAAGAATACAAGGAATACTATATGCCTCCGAAGAAGCCGACGATCATCACCGTTCCAACCATGAACTATATCGCCGTGCGTGGTGAGGGTGATCCGAACGCTGATGGCGGCGCATACAAGCAGGCGATCGAACTGCTGTACGGAATCGCCTATACGATAAAAATGAGCAAAAAGGGCGATCATCAGATAGAGGGGTATTTTGACTATGTCGTACCGCCACTGGAGGGATTCTGGTGGCAGGACGGTGTGCAGGGTATCGACTATGCCCACAAGGAGCAGTTTAGGTGGGTATCCCTTATCCGCCTGCCCGACTTTGTAACAAAAGCGGATTTTGATTGGGCGATAGGGCAGGCGACACACAAGAAGAAAACGGATTTCTCCAAAGTCGAATTTCTGACCTATGACGAGGGCTTGTGTGTGCAGTGTATGCACGTCGGCAGCTATGATGATGAGCCTGCAACGGTACAGCTTATGCACGAATATATGACAGCGCAGGGGTATTCTCTCGATATTACAGAGAGCCGTTTTCACCACGAGATATATCTTTCGGACGCAAGGAAGGTATCTCCCGATAAGCTGAAAACAGTTATCCGACACCCGATCAAATGAAAGGAGCTTTTTTATGAGACTTGATGGATTCGGACTTTTAGTTAATGATATGGGGAAAATGATTCGCTTTTACAGAGATGTCCTCGGCTTTGCGATAAAGGAGGCAGAGGATACCTCAAACGTGTATCTTGTCAAGGACGGCACGCTGTTCCTGCTCTACGGCAGGAACGATTTTGAGAACATGACGAGCCGCAAATATGAGTATGTAAAGGGACTCAACGGTCATTCCGAGATCGCATTGTATGTGGACACGTTTGATGAAGTTGATACGGCATTTCGTGATGTTGTCAGCAAAGGTGCAACGCCTGTTTTGGAGCCGACCACGGAACCGTGGGGGCAACGCACCTGCTATATTGCAGACCCGGAGGGAAATCTTATTGAGATAGGATCATTCGGCAGACCGTTTGAAAGCAGAGCTTGATCTAAAAAAGTGTGGCGATCCGGTGCCATCATGCCCCAAAAAATGCCTGTATTTCGTGGGTGACACGCTCCGTGTCACCAATGTGACGCAGCGGTTCTTTACTTTTTCGCAGTCTCATGGTATCCTGAAATCAGCCGAGTGGCAATCAACGAAAGGATATGATACTATGGAAAAGAATGGAAGAAAACTGCTGTTTGCAGGCTCAGGGTTTCCCAATCCCTATTTGTATAATAGAAAAAAGAGGAAAAAATTTTTTATTCAGGTGCAAGGTTTTCAATTATTTTGCGTCTTATGTAGTGAGGAGCCTCGAAAGGAGGAATCACATGGACGATACCTCTATCATTGAACTATACTGGAACAGGGATGAACAAGCTATTCGTGAGACTGATAAGAAGTACGGTAAACTCTGCTATCGGCTTGCAGATAATATCTTAAAACGCAGGGAAGATACAGAGGAATGCGTCAATGATACTTTCCTGAAAGTATGGAATTCTATTCCTGATGACCGCCCCGAACACTTTTCTGCGTATATCTGTCAGATCGTGAAGCGGCTTGCACTTTCAAAGTTCCGCCATAATACAGCAGAAAAACGGCAATGTGACCAATATTTATCCTATGATGAGCTGTCTGAGTTTGTATCAGGTACAGAAAATCCTGAAGAAGCAAGTATTATGGCAGAACTCAGCAATTCCATAAGCGATTATCTTTCAGGTGAAAGCAAGCAAAATCGCATAATCTTCATCAAAAGATACTGGTACTATGATTCTGCTGAGGATATAGCAAAGACTTTCAACATATCCCCTAATACAGTATGGTCGATACTAAGCCGAATGAGAAAGCGTTTGAAAAAATACTTACAGAAAGAGGGTTATGATCTATGACTACCGAGATGTTTGATAAAGCTATTAACGGCATTCGCCCTGAACTGATTGAAGAAGCAGCATATATTAGCTCTGCTCCTGTGAAAAAGCCTATTTATAGAATCGCTGCCGTGGCTGCGGTCTTTGCATTATGCGTTGCAGGCGGGGCTTTTGCAGTTTCACACATCACTCGCACGCCTACAAACAGCACTCCTGAAATATCCAACATCGGTGAAAATGATCTGTATGGCGGTGAGATAGATAATTCCGTTTATGGAAATACGGGCAATTCTGCTATTTCTGACAATAAGCCTATAATTAAAGGAACAGCATATACTGATGAGGAGATAATTTCACTGATTGAAGCGAACAAAGAGATCATTGCTTTGAATATATCGGCTGAATACGGCAGATTCGGTGAAGAAGTGCAGATTTTTACTAAGGGGTACTATCATGTGATACTCGGTGAAACTAACTGTGTTGATCTTGACTATCTCACGCTCCCTGTCTGCATTGACAACAAAATCGTTGGCAATATTGAAGTGTTCCGCCATAATGCAGAAATTATGTACTCCTTGAATGCCGGTGGAAATAAATGGGACGCAATGAATGAAGCTCTTGCATATTCTGATGATATTGCTTTCGTATTCGGCGGTTCGGCAAGTGAGGTAGCTATTGCACCTGATAATACGGTCTTTGAGATTACTCACGATGCAAAGAATACTGTTACAGCAGGATATGATCTCTTGTCCACGGAATATAATACTTTTTCCAGTTCGATGCTTTATAATAGCAATAACTATATTACAGCCGTTTCAAATTAACCTAATATAATCCAATTCCATGTAAAGAGGGTGATAACAATGCACAGATGAAAAAAGCAATACTAAAACGCACATAAACTAAACATTTCATTTTGAGGAGGAAAATATATGCTATTATTTAACAAACGTGCTGTAGCATCATTATTATCCGCTACAATGTGTATTTCTTTTGCTACTTTTAACATGAGTATTGTAGCGAATGCGGAGGACTCATCTTCTACAGTTTCAAACGATAACACAATATCTACATCTGACATAATGTATGCTAAAACAAATCTCTTTCCGGCTTTAGAGGCAGATTTAATTTATACACCCGAAGCATTAGGCTTTACATCGGACAATGTACAGTCTATATCGTTGGGAGATGCGTTTACCATAAATACATATGATGGTGGCAATTTCAACGATATTAATGACATCATGTATTTTCCGATTATTTCAGACAATGATATTCTCGCTCTATTAACCTTAACGAAGTATAACGGAGAGCTATCTGCATCAATCGGAAAGGATTTCGCTGATGAGCTATCTGATTACCTTGATGATAATGATGATACTGTAGCACTGTTTTCATATGAACAGGATATTTTCGGTATTGATTCAAGTTCTAATGTTGAAGTCGTTTTTGATTCACCTGATAATAATGAATCAAGACAGCCGTCGATGGATAATATCCTTTATGCTGATGTTGTGACAAGCTCAAATGTTTTATCGGTGGAAACACTGTATGAATCTACAACAGATATAGATATATCTGGAATAGAGCCAACCCGTTCATATAATTATCTGATATATTATCCGATTGTATATCAGGGAAATTACGGTATCTGCTGGGCTGCGACTGTAGCTGCAATGGTTATATATGAGGTAAGCTATATAAACAACTTAACTGCAACACAAGTATGTGATGCAATCGGTCATGGATATAATGGCGGAACAAAGGATGACATAATAGAAGCTCTTGAATACTATTTACCAAGTATTTATCTTCCAATGTATTATCCATACGTCATGTCACAGTATGATATTAAAACAATTATTAATAACGATGATCCTGCTTGTATGTTATGTCATGATATAAACAATTCCAATAATCGTCATGCAGTATCTCTTTGTGGATATAGCGAATGGGATGGAGGTTTCCAAATAAGAATAATGGATTCTGCTTATCAGTGCTTTAAATTTTCAACATATTCCTCAGCGAACGGTTACTTATTCCCATTCGGTAATACACAGTATAAGTGGGACTATACTGTAAGATTGCTGTATAATCTGTAAAATGAAGTGCATTTATAAAAAATATAGAATCACTGCTTTTATAATGTGTTGTTTGACTGTAATATCTATTACATCTTGTGGAATGGATGCAGCAGACAAACCAAACGATTCAACAATGTCCCACCAGTTAGAATTAGATATTAGTAGTGATTCAACAAAGAAAGATGTGCAGGATCATACAGAGAAAAAAAGCATAGTGAGCAATAAAAATGAAAAAGCATCTGCTTGCACAACTACATCTTTAAATGTTTTATCAGATGCAACTGAAAGTACTGAACAAAGTGAAGTGGCTAATCATACTTCTGAGTGTATAATTTCTGAGAATGCAGTTTTGACTACACAGTATCAGAATACAGTTAATGAACCTCAGAACAATACGCCGGAATTAGCTGCAACGACAAATGATAATACAGAAACAACAACTGCTAACACGGAAATTACAACACATTCTGATTCCGCAATGTATGATGAAAATGATAATGAGATTCCCACATATATCCCTAAGACAGATCCTGTTGTAATCGAAGGTGATGGTAATGTGTCGTTGATAGGCACATTACAGGAGCAAATGGGGAAAGAACCTCTGCGGGTATCTAAAGAGGAATCCCAAATGCTGATCAGTATGCTAAACGAAATTGAGTTGCAGCCTGTAGATTCACCAGATAGAGCAAGTATTCCTTTCGGCGGAGGATATATTATGAATATCGAAGGTGGAGAAAGATATATTCTGCTCGGAGGTCGCTATCTGCAAATCGGTGATAAGTATTATTACGATGCAAATAATAAATCTGATGCTCTTAGTAGTAAGATAGGCTCTGTACTTTACAGCTATTATGGTGAACCGTAAATAATCAACGGCGGCTCGGAGAATGCGCTCTGAGCCGTCTTTCTTTTTCTGCGGATTCATTACCCAACAATCATCATAAACAGCTCTGAGGAGCATTCCCGTTCGTCAGATGGCATAGCAAAGGCGAGCTGCCGAAACAACTCGCCCTGCTGATTATTCGTCCTCATCACTGCACTCGTCAAGTCCGTGAAGTAGCTGAATGTATACACACTCTGCTCGGTCACGCTCCTCGCCCTCGGTAGACATCATCATTTCAAGAAAATATGCCTTTGCCTGTTCGTAGTCGGTCCAGACCTCACGCCTGCCATTGCAGACGGTAGTGACCTGACGGTTTCGGGGCATTGCCAATTCGGGTATCTTCAACATAGCGGTTACCTCCTGTGATTTAGTGTAGATACATTATATCCGATGATACCGCAGGAGTCCAGCCTTGCACGGAAACTGTAATAATATTTGTGCAGGGCGCAGCAATAGTATAAAAATCCTCGGTGCATAATGCTCAGGCAGAAGTCGGCTCGTTGATGTGGTGGGCAGCCTCATACTCACGGATACGGCGATAGAATGTGTTCGCCGTCAACCCCATTCTCCGCATAAAGTCCCTGCCTGTGATGTGCTTCAACTTCCATTCCCCATAAAGTTGTCCAAACTTCGTCCAGTCGATAGGGATAGGTTTTCTGCCAGTGTATTTGCCCTGTGCCTTTGCGATCTTGATGCCCTCACGCTGTCGTTGTTTGAGCTGCTCACGTTCCAACTGTGATAGGGCGGCGAACACGGTCAACATAAATTTGCCCGTAGGAGTATCGGTGTCGATATTCTCCTTGTGGCTGACAAGCGTTACTCCTTTTTCGGCGAGGCTCCATAAAGAAGTATCTCTAAACCAAGACAAATGAAAAAGAAGCGGAAGTTGTAAGAGAAATCTATCGTCTTTTCCTTTCCGGATTAACACCACATGGCATCGGCAAAGAACTGACAGCCCGCCACATCCCCACACCGGGCGGCAAGGTGAAATGGACGGCAAGTACCGTTAAAAGTATCCTGACGAATGAGAAGTACAAGGGTGACGCTTTGCTCCAAAAGACTTTCACGCCCGATTATCTCACCAAGAAAACGAAGAAGAATGAGGGACAGATTCCGCAGTATTATGTAGAAAACAGCCATCCCGCTATCATTACAGCGGAAGTATTTGATGCAGTACAGACGGAAATGGAAAGAAGGCAGGGTACGAAAAGCCGGTACAGCGGTGTGGACATTCTTGCATCAAAACTTGTCTGCGGTGAGTGTGGTTCATTCTACAGTCCAAAAGTGTGGCATTCAACCGATCAATACCGCAGAACCATTTATCAGTGTGGGCATAAATATCGTGGCACCTGTAAATGCTCCACACCAAATCTGACTGCGGAAACAATAAAAGATGCATTCGTGAGAGCGTTCAATGATATGATCACCAACAAGAACGAGATCATCGGAAATCTCAGGGAGTCTATTGCACTTGCATCTGATATGTCAGAACTGGAATCAAAGCGTGATGCCGCAAATAACGAAGTGCTGTTCTTAGCAGATATTGTAGAAAAGCTGATCGCTGAGAACGCTCGTATCCCACAAGATCAAAAGGAGTACAACAAAAAGTACAAAACTGCGATGGAACGATATGAAAAAGCCAAGTCCGCTTATGATGCTATTATAGCACAGATCGCTGCGGAACACAAGCGGATCCAGTGCATGAAAACTTTTATTCGGAATGTGCAGGATTTAGGCGTTATTACAGAATTTGACGAGGCTCTTTGGTGTTTGCTGGTAGAGAGGGTGACCGTTTATGGGAAAGATGACATTCGGGTTGAGTTTAAGAAGTAGAAGATAGATTTTTAGGGGCTGCAGTTGAGAATGCTGATTTGCATTTTCGGTTGCAGCCCCTTTTGGTTGATTATCAATTGTACTCTATGATTGTATAGTGAACAGGTCCATCTCCGAAAATTCGAGGAATATCAATCGCATTTCCATTTGGAATAAAGGCGATTTCTTTTACAATAAAATCGTTCAGATTGTCAATTTTTGAACGATTCACGTTTCCTCCTTCATATGTGATTTTGATAAAACCATTTTCCACCATATGCAATGTGAACCCTTTCGACAGCGAATTGGCATTTATCGAGTCGATCAATTGTGTCCCCTGATCGATGGATTCGACATCTGCAAGTGTTGCGCCAGCGGATATCTCTGCAAAAGATTCCCGTGTAAGTTTGTCTTTTACAAGGAAGAAATACGTTACATCGCACAGACTTTCTTCATTCTCATTGAAGAAAACAAACAGCTTCTCTCCTTCATCCACCTTGTATACACAGTATGGCGAAGCCCCAGCGGGTCTGACGAAGTATTCAATCGGGTATTTTTCGTCCAGCAGATACAAAAATGTGATTGCATTAGGACCGGAGCAGTAATCTATATAATCAATGATCTCCTCTGCTGAATATACGTTTGTGATTTCATTAAGATTGCTCACGTAATTCTTCCTGTTTAAAACTTCTTGTGTTTGAATTTGTTGAGAAGTTGGTTCGGTAGATTTTTGAATGCTGGAAGAACTACTTTCGGTTGTTGCTGTTCGCTCTGACGTTATACGCCCTTCTGTGCTATTCAATGTTTCTGAAACCTTTGTCTCTGACTCTTGGCTATCTAACTTATTAGAATCACAGAATGTTTCGAATGTGGATTCGGGATCAGCCTCATTTGTTTTGCTGTTATTAGTTTTTGACATTGTATTTGTTTCGATTATTTCGATATTCTTATGTTTATCAGAATTTGATGTTACAGTAGCTTCGGATTGAATCGTTGATTGGTAATCAGCACTGTTGCTTGTTTCAAGGTTCGCCGAACCATTGGTTGAGTTTACTGTAGTATCTTGTAGAATATTGTTGTTCGCAACAATCATGGCTTCTTCATCAAAGTCACCACACGACGTTGTAAAAAGAAGAAGAATAAGAGGCAAAAAAATATTAAAGACTTTTTTCATGATTATCACCATCTTTACTTGAAAAATAGACATATCACACTTATGTGCAATCGATGATGTATGCGTATCGCATTCAACTTCCTTTAATCTGAAACAGCAAAATAAATAACATCACTATTGTAATTTATATAGAGATCGCCGTAGTAATGCTCCCATACGGATGTTGATGGATTATTAAATCCAAATTGTTCAGAGGGCGCGTTTCCAGGTTTATGCGCCCATGATCCATCATCTAACTGCAACATGTAGTGATAGTCATAATCATCTCCTGTATCCACAACGCGAACCGCTACCCTATATTCATTATCTTCAATTTCAAAGGTGGGGGTATTATTTCTTCCAGGAATACGACGAATCGTTCTGGTCGGAGACTGACCACTATAATAGCTGTTAAAATATACGATTGTTGCAGCTGCTACGGTTTCAACATCATCCCATTCTGACACTCCAAGAAGATTATAAGTAATATATTGCTGTATCATTAAGGCAAAACCTGCACAATTCTGAAGGTTTGAATAATTAGGGATTTCGATATCGCTGTAACTAGGAGCACTTCCAAAGTTAACCTTTTCAAAAATCCAGTTGTCATTTATTCGTGTATCACTATATTGCCAAATCTGTACAATCTCGTTATCATTATTTGTGGAATTCGTGACTTCGAGCACCTTTTCGCCATTACTTGCTTTTGTTCCGATTTGGAATTGTTCGTCGGCTACACTTCTTATCATGAACTTTTGTAGATTTGAAGAACTACTATAGCTGTTAATACGACCATCAGTACCATCCACGGTCGGTGAAGGAATCTCAATGACTGATGTCTGCGCTGATACATTCATCGGACGGAGTGTGTAGTATCCATCAGATTCATAAGTCACCTTAAAACGTTGATAAGTATCTCCATGATACCCATATTGTACAGTTTCTGACAAATTTGCTGACGAACCGTTTTTCACTTGTAAATACTTGTTGCTCTTTACATTTTTAATAAAATAAACACCGTTGTCTATTGGACGAACCGTTTGATAATTTACTGTCAGATAGGGCTTAACCGTACTTTCAGTCGTATGTAATACCTTGCGATAAGTGATGCTGTTTTCATTCGTGTTATTTTTGAGAATGATCCCTCTATTGAATGCAGCTGAGTTAGTCTTCCAATTACGGACTGCCGATGTTATATTGAAGCTTCTCAGAGTGTAATTTGGATAGCTATATGTTTGCGTACTCAATAGGGAGCCTACACCGTTCCACCGGGACGAGCTATACACAGAACCTTCATCCCAGTTTTCACCTGTATAGTTGTACACACCGATTGTAGATGTTGCGCTTAATCCAGACCCCTCTTTGAGGGTAAGAGTTGCAGAATTGATTGTATAGTAATCATTCCAGAAAGTCTGGTTTGCGAGCCCAGGAAATCGCATCAATAATCTTCCAGACCCATATGTTCCACTGACATATCCCAAAACTGCTGTCGAATTGACACCTGCTGTCTGTGTTGCTACACCACTTCCATTATAAATGGGCGTATCAAGAATAGATTTACTTGAGCCACTTCCCGTAGCATTAATAGTTATTGTCGGGTCAACTATTACGGGATAAACAGTTTCAGGACTTGTGAGAAACTCATCATCAACAACAACATTTACTACATATGTAGAAGCATCCACTTCCTCAATCTCGTAGTAGTTGTTAAGTGCAATATTACTACCTTCTTCACAACTGTCGTAAACATATAGTGGATTGAGCATAGTGTATGCTTCGCTTTTCTCGTCGAGCAAGATAATTGAACCGCTTTCATCCAGCACTGGAACGAGATTGTTTGTCTCCATGACAAACGAGAAAACGTTTGTGGAATACTCGTAGATAATCAGATCTTCCTTGTATCCATTGAATGTTGGTGTATACTTAAGAGCTGTTGAATCACCGAACGCTTCGTTATACTCTATAATACCATCCTTTTCTGATGCCAGAGATGCAAAGTCACCTACAGGGGACATTTTTATCGTAGTGACCGGTGTCTCGATAATGATCCCGCTTTCCACTGTAAGTTCAAAAGGATAGTATGTATTGATATCGTTGTCGAGTGTTGCATATGCGTATTCAGGCATATCATCTCGATAATCTGAAACACTATATAGCCGATTTGTCTTGTCGCAAAGCTCACCAGCTTCATTATAATACTTTATCGGTTCATCAAAGAAGTATGCGGTTTCTGTCCCGTCACCGTTTGAATACACTATAGTGTCAAGTGAGTTTTCTTTGTCATATAAGCGTTCTGCATCTGGGTACTGTGCCGTGTGCTCTTGATTGAGACTTTCAATTGGATCCTGAGAATCAGTTGCGCTAATCAAATTAGGTTCTGTATACGCTGCGGCTGAGAAACATGGCGATATGCAGCAAACAGAACATGCTAAAGTAACGAACGCAGCCAACGCTCTACAGGATGTCTTCATTTGCATAGAGACTCCTCCTTTAACAATATGTATGAATTTCGATAAGCGAACGAGTTGCAATTAGGAACGCAATCTTAATAGTACATCGGAGCCACCTTCCCGGTTCTTTAATCTTGACAACAGCCAGTCACAAAAGGATACAACAACCTACGATAATCTTAATTAAATTATAGCACAGAATCCACGATTTGTCAATATGCTTTGTGGAAAATTATATGCGATTTAGTGCGGAGAGACATAGCCGAGCTAAGTGCGAAGTCTCTTCAGCAGCCGTTTTCTTAGCTGGAATGATGTAGTTTCCACACTCGGCTGGTTAGGCGGTTGCGTCCAGTTGCAACCATTGCAACCTCCGATGCAACCAATGCAACCATCATGCAACCCTCTGATTCTCGAAAAGTCCGATTTTACGGCATTTTCGATGTTCAGCGATTTGCAACGATTATTCCCGCATAGCTTTCATTTGAAAGTGGTTGCATTTCGGCGCAACCGGATGCAACCATTTGCAACCCTGACGCAACCCCCAACCGCTGAAAATGCAACCCTTTCGTTACAAAAATCAGAATTGTATCAAGGTCGTAGTTAAGGTGGACGACGGTTACAGCGGAACTGACTTCGACCGTCCGGGCATACAAAAATTACTTGCGGACGCTCAGCTCGGAAAGATAAACATCGTGGTCGTGAAAGACCTCAGCCGCTTCGGTCGTAATTATATCGAAGTGGGCAGATACGTAGATTATATTTCTCCGATGAACAACATTCGCTTCATCGCTCTCAACGACAATGTGGATACCGCTGACCGCAGCAGTGCGGCTCTTGATATGATGCCGATCATCAATCTTTTCAATGAATGGCATAGCAGTTCCACAAGCAAAAAGATAAAGGCAGTATTTGAAGCGAGTGCAAAGGCTGGCAAGTATCTCGGCGGTCGTGTTCCTTACGGTTACGATATGGGCGACGATCCGAATCATCTGCCTGTCATCAATCCCGAAACCGCACCTGTGGTAAAGCATATTTTTGAGCTGTGGTTAAAGGGACTCAGCCAGAGAAAGATTGCTGACACGCTCAACGAAGAAGGTATCCTTTGTCCCTCGGAATACTATTATCAGCAACAGGGCAAGGACAATCCGCTGAATTGCCGAAAGCTGTGGAGCAGACCTGTTATCAATGAGATACTGCATAATCCTATGTATCTCGGAAACTTAGTACAGCTCAAAACAACTACGGTATCCCATAAGAATCATAAGCTCATCAGGAAAGATGAATCCGAATGGGCTATCGTCCCGAACACACATGAAGCGATCATCTCGCAGGAGGAATGGGACAGGTGCAGGGAGATCGACGAGGAGCATTCTATCGGCAGGCGCACTAAAACAGGCGATACAAAACCGCTGTGCGCCCTGATGTACTGTGCTGACTGCGGTTTCAGAATGAAGTTTGCCCGTAACTACAAGATGCGCGGCACTACAACAGGCAATCCGCATCAGATCGTTGGTGGCTCATACAACTGCAACACCTATTCTCAGTTCGGCAAGGAAGTATGCCCGACACACTACATCAGCCAGAGAACCATTGAGCAGATCGTCCTTGACGATATTCGCACCATGATACAGCTTGTTGAGGAAGATGAAGCGAAGGCGAGAAAGCAGTTCCTCGCCCGAAAGCAGAAACAGCTCAGTCAGCAGACCTCCGCTGAAAAGGAAAAGCTCCGCAAAGCTAAGGAGCGCATTGCAGAGCTTGACGGCTTGATGCAGTCGGTGTATGAGGATAAGGTGTCGGGAGAGATCCCTGCGAGTATGTGTGCGAAGCTCCTCACCAAATATGAAGCGGAGCAGAACGTTCTTACTGCTGAGGTGAAGGAGATCGAAGCAAGACAGCTTGTTGAGAAACAGGCTGAACGTGATGTGGACGAATACATCTCTCGCTTAAAGAAGTTCAGGAATGCGGAATATCTCACCAGACAGATGTGCTTGGAGCTTATTGACGCAGTTACAGTTGACGAGTTCGAGAGGGGCAAGCAAGAGCGAGATATTAGCATTTACTACAAGTTTATTGATAAGGGCTATACAGCCAAATCCAATGATTAAGAAATTGGGTTACTTTATGGCTGGGTGACAAATTATCTGTTGATGATATCTATCAAGCCCCAAAACAACAAAACAACTAAAACAATATAGTGGGACAAATCTGATGATGCTGCACCTGCGTAGCGAGTGCAAGCAGCAATGATATTCAAAGCGACCTCTGAGAGCTATTCTTAGAGGTCGCAATTTTTTCTGTTGAGATATCCTCGTAATCATCATGGATGGTAATGTAGAACATTTCCGTTCGCGGCAGGGCATAGCAAAAGGCTCTGCATTTCTGCAAAGCCCTTACGCTGATTATTCGTCCTCGTCGCTGCACTCGCCCAGCCCGTGAAGCAGTTGGATATATACTCAATCTGCTCGGTCACATTCCTTGCCATCGTGGATATCAGAAAAACAAGGAAATACGCCTTTGCTTCTTCGAAGTCGGTTCAGACAGTTTAGTTTTCTCCGCTTCTACTTTGAATCCAATGGGTTCAAAGTACCTTATTCAATACCTTGCTTTTTATCCCTGCCTTTACCCTTATCCTTCGGAGTTTTCGGCTTTTTGGCAAGTCGCATAGCATCACGCTTCATCTTCGTCCTCTCAAAGTA
>Ga0129307_1001434_pt1 | contig 25353 bp, 22 predicted proteins | sample P1105metagenome_FD_94437 | JGI IMG/M metagenome (GOLD analysis project Ga0129307, IMG submission 94437) | Capybara group fecal microbial communities from Wisconsin, USA - P1105 metagenome | ecosystem: Host-associated > Mammals > Digestive system > Large intestine > Fecal | place: USA: Wisconsin...
CCATCTCCTTAGATAGTGTTACCCTTTTCTTATATTGTATCACTATCAAAGAGATAATTCAAGATGTTTGTATCACTATTTCGTAAAACTATGCCCGCAAAGGGGGTTCTGAACAGTTACTAAAAATCATTAAATAAATACAGTAAATTAACACACAAATAATAAATGTAATACCCGAACATAATAAGTGCAAACAAACATATTTATAAGGATGATAATATAGAAGCTTTATCCAATCTTTCATTCTCCAAATAGTAAAAACAAAATTCGAACAATGAATAAGATAAATCATAAAACAAGAAGCTCCAAGATAATTAATAATTCTACTATTCTTTATCTTTAGACGCCGAAACAACTCAAAAATCGTTATTGCTAATGTAATTGGAATCACACTATAATCCGAGAATCCTTGAATGGTTTGAATAAACACTGCATTTTCTTTCTGTGCCCATTTCTCAATATTGAAAATAGTCAGATTGTATTCAGATATAAATACCAAAAGATAGCAAATGATAATTATAAAAAACAGTACCCATAATCGAATATTGTCAAACGGATCATACCTCTTGATATAACCACCTAACGCATAGAGGAATACACCAGCTCCCAAAACCCGGCATCCTGCAGCAAAATCCGTTAACATATTGCCCGTCCAATAAAAAGACGTAATCGAAAATGTAACAAAAAGAAATGCCATATACTCTTTTTGATCAAATCTAATTAACAGTTTATTTAGACCCATACTTGCTAATACAATTACTAAATAATAATACCCTACATACCATGCTTCACCGTTAAAATAGCTGATATTTATCGTTCCAATATAAAAATCCGTTACATCTCCCAAAGAAAACATTCTTATCGAAACTACAGATAAAACCATCAATGTAATCGTCGCAAACATTAGCTGTGATAAAAGCTTTTTACTAATCTTGGCTAGATCAATCCTATCTCTTCCTGCCAAAAAAAAACCGGAAATCAATAAAAAAATACCATCTCCAGTTTTCCCTAATGGTGCAAATATGGACAGTATGAGTAATTTTTTATAAAAGAGTGGTTGACAAAAAAGTCCATTACCCATACTTGATATGGAAGCTGTATCTGTTAACTGAATTCTCGTACACCAATCAAACATATGAAAGGTTACGATCATGAACATAGAAAATACTCTTAAAAGTTCAAAATTTGAATATCTTTGTTTATTATTCATTGAAGATCCTTTGTGTACGAATCAATCTGTACTCAATGTGCCGAGTTTTTTATTAGCATTACTGCTGCTGAATAAAGATTCTCCGCATATTTGATATTATCTCCCGCACCTTCTTTAATACTCTTAATAATATTTGCACTTTCATTATCTCCAATCAGAAAACCTTTGCACCCGGTCGATTTACATATTGAGCAGTCCCGGATTTTATCACCAATAGCCCAGCAATCTTTTAGATCAAGGTCAAACTCCTTTATTGCTTCTTCATACAATCCCAGCTTAGGTTTGCGACAATTGCAATTTTTCCTATATTTTTCAACAACTGCATTCGGATGATGCGGACAATAATAAACCTTTGAAATATTAATTCCCCGCTCTTTAAGAGCATTTAGCATCCACTTGTTCAGCTTTTTAAAATCCTCTTCCTTATAATACCCTCTTGCAATCCCGCTTTGATTCGTAATAACAATGAGCAAATAACCGGCATCCTGCAGCATTTTAAGTGCATCCAGGCTTCCCGGTAAAAATTCAAAGTCCTCTATTTTATATAGATATTTTTTTTCTACATTGATCGTTCCGTCCCGATCCAGAAATACTGCTTTATTCATAGTCTGCTGCCTGACTTTACCGGTTTCAGGATAAGTATTCTTCAACTAACTCACAAATAATATGAATTATACAAATATGGCATTCCTGCACTCTTGCCGTGGTATTACATTCTACTACAACAGGATAATCTACCACATCCTTGATCTTTCCCCCGTCTTTTCCAAGAAATGCAGCAGTTACAGCACCCTTTCCTTTAGCCACCCCTGCAGCTCTTAAGACATTTTCAGAATTGCCGCTGGTACTTATGCCGATAAAGATATCACCTTCTCTGACGTGTCCTTCCGCCTGCCGCGCAAAAACATCATCATATCCATAATCATTAGCAATTGCTGTCATTGTTGCAACATCCGCATTCAGCACAATAGCAGGCCAGGAAGAGCGTTCTTTCTGGAAGCGCCCAACGATCTCCCCCGCAAAATGAAGAGCATCGGAAGCCGAGCCGCCGTTTCCGCAAAGTATCAGTTTATTACCGGATCGGATAGCATCGGCCAATTTGTCTGCGATTTCAGAAACACTATTTATCAGATTGTCATCACTTAAAATTTTTTCTTTTATAGCTATGCTGTCCCTGAGTCTTTGCCTGATTGTCTCTTTTGAATCGTTCATACCTACCTCTTCATTATATCAAAGTCATAGTCATTAAAAGTACAGTCTTTTCTTTTTAGGAATGATGCATGAAGACTATTGCATGCGCCACCAAGATACAGTATCAGCCAAATCGGGCCCGCTGCGTTACTGATAAATACTTCAACAACCATCATGAAATACAATACAAAGATTGAAACTGAAAGAATCTCAGAAGCTCCGTGATCAGTATGCTTAATCAATGATTTTGCAATATGGATATGGAGCAAAGCATAAATAATAAAAAGGAATACTCCGCCTATAAAAATAATCTCCATAAGCTGATTATGCGCATGAATAAAAGCAGGGTAATTCCTATAGAGACTGGGCCTGAGCGTTGTACTATATATTCCGTTTCCAAACCATGGGCTCTTCTTAATATATTCCAAAGTCATAGGCCATATAATGGAAGCACGGCTTGATACAGATGATCCTTTCCCCAGAAAAGCAAAACTTTTCTTTCCAAGTTCAGTATTTGTAAACCATGGAAGAAAAAAAACAAAGATTGCATTTGTTGCAAGGTCGATCCCGTAGTATGTCCAGATATTCGCCAGCCTTTTAATCTTCGAAACATTTGTAAACTGCAGACCGGTAAAGGCCAACAGGCCTACCAGCAGCATTGAATTGCGTACAATTATGGTAGATGCCCATGATACGGCTAAAAGTAAAAAATACCGCACTCTTTGGTTTCTATACTTCATATTAAGCCAGGAAAAGCAAAGCGCCGGTAAAACATAATACTGCAGGGAACTTTTATATCCAAGAATCCAGTTAGCATATGAATTATTACTCTCAGCATAATACATACCTTCCGGAATCAGGAGCATCAGAACAAAGTTTGTATAGATCCAAAACTCCAGGATAATAAGAAAACATAGTATAATCCTGTCCAACCGATCATAATTGGCTTCGGCAAACAAAGCTGTAAATAAACAAATAGAAAAAGAGGACAGCCATGCGCGTATACCATGACCTTTAAGAAACAGGATAAATACCGTTGCGATTGTAAACAATATAAAATATAAAAAAGTTTTTGATATTCCTTTTCTATGCAGAATTTTAAATACAAACATAAAAAGGATAACGGCATATATGCCATATAGTCCCCATCTATAAACAAATTTTGCCAAAAAGGGAACCATGGAGCTCAGGCCTGCCGGTATTACCATGATAAATGCAACCATAAAGGACACAATATCCCATAAGTCACTTATATCTAACCCAGGTTTTCTTAGTCTTATTACCACCCTTACCCACCATGTTTTTTATATTACTTCGCTCGCTTCAAACTATTGTCATTTTCTCCAGTGACTTACCGGTTCAACCCTTTACTCTTCTCAATTGTTTTTGTCGTTGAATAACCGCTTACAAATGGAATTGCCCTGAATTGTCCGGCATACATTGCCTCCGGTACCTGATCAACTCTATAATCTCCGCCTTTAACATGCACGTCAGGTGAAATCAATTTCAAAAGCCCCATTGGCGCCTCTGCCGCTACTTTCTTCAGCTCATCGTTCAGTTTTGCCAAATCACTGAAGGGAAGATTGCTGTTATCAGCCAGAGGATCAAACAGCGCCACCGCATCCACACAGTCCAGCGCAGATATTACCATCGCTCTGTCTTCTTCAGAATTAATAGGCCGGCTGGGTCCCTTAAGCCTTTTTACAGAAGCATCTGTATTTATCAGAACGATTAAATGGTCCCCATATGCTTTTGCACCCTCCAGCAAAGATATATGTCCACGATGCAGTATGTCAAAACATCCATTTGTAGTGACAACCGTCTCTCCCTTCGAACGCCATGCTGATATCAGATCAATCAATTCGCTGCGTTCATTAAGGTGAAATACTTTTTTATCCTGGCGGCCGGCCTTCATTGCCTCTTCAACTTCATGAAGATAAACAGTTGATGTGCCCACTTTGCTGACCTGGATGCCGGCAGCATAATTGGATATTTCCATTGCGTCCTGAATGTCTGTTCCGTTTGCCAGTGCAGCCGTCAGATAAGCTATCGTTGTGTCCCCTGCTCCGGTAACATCATAAACAGATTTCCCAACAGTATCCAGATGGTGGATAATTTCTTTTCCGACCAGCACCATGCCCTTCGCTCCGCATGTGGTCAAAACATACTCACAATCCGCTTTTTCAAGTAACCAGGCTGCCGCTTTTATCAGTTCTTCCTCTGTAGAAACAGCCATTTTGGTCAGGTTATGCAATTCTTTTGTATTGGGTTTTAACAGCCAGGCGCCTTTATATTTTTCGTAGTCCGGATCTTTGACATCTATCAGGACTTTCTTTCCGTGCGCACTTGCAATTCCGATTGCTCCCTGTGTAAATGCCGGGGTCAGAAGTCCCTTCATGTAGTCCGACAATAATACTACATCATACTGCTCAATAATGTTTTCCAGTTTATTAAGAAGTCTCTTCTCATCATCTTTGCTGATTGCCCGGCTATCTTCCACGTCAAGACGCAAAACCTGCTGATTATTTTCCGCAAGAAACCTTGTTTTCGTAATTGTAGGGCGGTCCCAATAATCGAGAGCCGAATGGTCGGCGCCAATTTCCGACAACAGTTTCTCTACTTTCTTGCCATTCTCGTCATCTCCGATAAGTGCTATGATTGAAACTTTCTGGTTGGCCGCTGCAAGATTTGCCGCCACGTTGGCAGCCCCTCCAAGTACACATCGTTCGTTTTTCTTCTTGAATACGGGAACAGGAGCCTCCGGAGAAATCCTATCTACCTCGCCGGTATAATAGACATCGAGCATGACATCTCCAATAATGAGGATTTTTTTTGTATCAAGCATAGTTCTTTCTCCCTATATGCAAAAAGCTTTTCAATAAATCCAAAGACTCGCTATATCCGAGACATACTGTTTCTTTCGCTGACAGCTTCATTTCCTTATGGGCCTTTACCGTCCATGCCCACGCGTTATACATAAGCTGGCTTATCAGCTGGGCTGCAATAAGTCCCCAAACTCCCTGTTTTAATACACCCATAGACAATATTGCAAAAATGACACAGGCGATAGAAGAAATCAGAAAAGCCTTTACATATATAATTCTGTTTGTACATGAAAAATATGAAGTATAACAATTTCTGAATTTCAGAATTAATTGATAAAGGCCTATCCCTATCATTATTGAAGGCGCCACAACTGTTTCAGGCCGAATCAATCTTAAAAGAGGCAATCCAACAGTAACTACTGCCGTTAATCCTGCCAGGTCCAAAACAACAAATGAAAAAACAATGAGAGCCATCGTTTTCTTCATTTTCTGATTATCCTTTGTTACATATGCCGATTGAAGTACTGGCTGGTTTGATGAATACATTACTGCCGCTACCTGGGATACTGCTGTGGCCAAATGGACTCCCAGGGAATATGCACCGGTTTGTGTCAATGGCATATAGAGTGAAATGATTATTGTACAAGCCTGGTTTGAAAGGTAATTTGCCAGAGATACAAGCCCTTCTCTCCATGCGTTATGCCACACTATAAAGAAAGTATCTTTGATATCTGAAATTGATATTTCTTCTTTTACCGCCTGCAGTCCTTCTCCAAGTCCTTTATATCTGTAAAACCGGCGTTTTGCAATAATACGATATAGCGTACCATATGAAAGATAAGCGATGCTCGTTCCTATGATGCCGGTACCGCAGGCAAGCAGAACTATCGTTAAAAAAATATGTAAGGCCTTTGCAAAAACCGTAGCCTTATATACATCCGATATTGCTCCTACACCACGGAGAAAAGAGCCATAATATCCAAAATAAAGACTCATAAATATAGCAATAGTACAAATAATCCATGCGATAAGCGGCTCACTGGACTGAAACCCTCTGGAAATATGAAGAATATAATACGTGCCAATAGTGATCATCAGCACCCATGCGACAGTTGCAATAAGCAAAAATACCCTTTGGCATGCAGCCATAGTTTTTTTCATCAGAAAGAAATTAGGTTCTTTCTGATCTGAAAAAGTACTGCCGGTTTTGTTTAACTCCTTTGCACCATTCCAACAATAATTAATATTTCTGGAAAAAGTAGTGGCGAATCCAAAGTCAAACAGAACCGTTATCGCTGCCAGACTTTGGAATACACCCCACAGGCCGTATCGCTCCCCATCTAAGAAATAGACAACAAATGGGGTCATGATAATGCTTCCAAAAAGAGACAGGAACACTCCAATATAACTCCAGATATAGTCTTTTTTTGTAAGCTTCATTTCCATTATAATTGATCCTCTTTAATTATTGGCTCTCAGTTCCGTCGAATGAAATCACTGATCAAAACTACTGTAATAAAAGCTTTACTGCCTCTATTACAGCATCAGCGCTCACTTCATAGACACATTTTATTATTCCGTGTTCCTGAAAACATCTGTTGCATTCCGGAGCTCTTTTAAAATTCTTTTTCGCACAAAACGCACAGCTTAATGTCTCACACCTTATCATCCGCGGAATTCTGTCTGACTCTCTCAAAACTTCAGGCCGATACGGCAGCCACTTATCTGCAAATTTCTGTTCACCAATACAAACAGAATCCACCTGGCTGCATGCCGCTAAGTGGACAGACGCACTCTCATTGCAAACGACAAAGGCTGAATGTTGAATAAGGGAAATCCATTCATCCATAGAAGATTTGCCGGAATAATCCAAAATCCGGTCTTTATTATCTGCCCTTTCCTGTATGGCCTGTATGATTCCCTTTTCATTTTTACCGCCGCACATAACGATCAGGTAATCAGAGTTCTCTTCAATATAGTTAACTACAGCCGCATATCTTTCTGTCGGCCAGCATTTATTCGGTCCGCTGGCTCCCGGACATATACACACATATGGTTTATCTGTGGGATAGTTTCCCGCATCAATTCGGGGAAGCATGGGTATTATACTCTTATACTCTTTTCTGCCCAACTTCCTGATTAAATCAGCCTGAGATGTTAAATAGTCTAATTCGTCTAAGCCCGAAAGATCCTGTGTATACGTATGTTCCGAAAAATACTTTGCCCAAAAGCCCTTATGCTCAATTGGATATACCCTATAAATGATTTTCTCTTTTATTCGGAGGGAATAAATAAAAGCATCTTCTATAACATGGTTTTCCCTGACGTGAATGACAGTTTCGGCATTAAGCAGGTTCGCTTGTCGTACTCTATCCCGAAAATACGAGGATGATGTCTGCAGGTTTTCTCTGTTGACTTCAAAAAACTCGATACCTTCTACAACATTTGCGCTTTCAAAAAGAGCCCAGGCTTCATTGCGGCATCCTAATACTATTTTTTTTCCACGCTGCTGTATGTATAATGCCTTATATTCCTTAATTACATCCAAAAACATAACAGCATCGCCTATTCTTCCAAAAAAAAGCAGTAAGACTATGCCGCTGTTATCTGTTGCTTTGGTTAAATGTCTGCTATAAAAACAATACGAATATTTCAGAATACGATTAATTCTTTTTTTAATACTCATAATACAAATTCCATTCTCATATCAGTCGAAAATGTATTCCGCTTTTATACAATCTTCTGTCATTTTTCTTCCTGTAACCGTCATATATAACTGCTGCACGTCTCTCTCCAGATTTTGTTTTCCCTCCATATCAAGTACTTTCCATAATGCATCAACTGGCCAGACCGTTAACATCTCATTTTTATTCTCAACCATTTTTACTATGGAAAAAGTGGTTCTTGCAATTTGTTTGTCTTCAATGTACAAATGAACGGCTAACCCGTAATTGGGAAGATGTTCATGCAATAAATAAACGGAGTTTGGCGACATGCTGAAATTCCCTATTGAGTAGAAACAAGGGATGTTGTCAGTATATTCTGCCCTTTGTACAATGTGAGGATGAGATGCTACGATAGCATCCACGCCCATTATCATAGCCTGTTCAAACGTATACTTCGTAAAAGCGCCTGGATTAATATTAAATTGTCCTCCTACATGAGGATAAAAAAGAACAATATCCGCTTTGGATCTGGCTATTTCTATATCTCTCCGCAAGCTTTCGAAATAAGGCATTGCAGAATCCTTATCAAGATAGTCATCTTCCCTGGGTGTATTGTATGTTTTATGAAGTGACTTCAGTATCTTAATTCTCGTTTCCTCCTGCAGCAGGTAAAACAATTTAAGGCTCACCTTTTTGGGAAATGAGTGTTTCTTTGCAACAGTAACTTTCTTTTTATATACAGGCTCACTATACGGATGCAAAATACTGATACACTTCTCCTGATTCTCATTGAGCTGAGCGTGGTTAACAGCATAATTGGTACCGTACGTGGCTGATAAGACAGCTACTCTGCAATCCCCAAGGTCAACATATACCGCTTCTTTTCTGTCTTCCGGCTGTTTCCAGGTTCCAAAGCTGGGAATTCCTTTTTCCTCCAGCACTTTGACTGTGCGTATCAAACCATCCATTCCCCGGTCTAGACAATGGTTGTTTGCTGTTGTAACCAGTGATATCCCCGCGTCTTTTATCGCATCTGCAAAAGAATCCGGAGTGTTAAAAGAAAACAGCGAATTAGTATAAACTGCATTTTTTCCGGCTAAAGGGGTCTCAAGGTTGGCAATCGTATAATCGGAGTCCGTTATCATATCCCTCATATGATCAAATACACCATGAAAGTCATACTGCCCATTGGCCTTCTTTGCAGCTTTGAGCAGCAACGGTTCACACATTATATCGCCAAATATAGTGACTTTTTTCATGAAACCACCTCATTTGTATTAAGAAACTATGTTATTTCTTTTCCGCCTGTATCTTATCGATGAGCGGCTTATATTTATAGTACAAGCCTTCCTGCGAAGCAATCTGAAGAACATCATAATCCGGTATTGAGTTTCCTTCTATTAATAGAACATTTCCGGCATAGTCAATGGCAACATCCCATCCCACATATTTCATTTCAGGAAGGGCTCTGGCTGCCTTTTTTACTGTTGCCACAACAGCCTCCCAATTGGGAATAACGAATCCAACGATCTGTTTTCCAGTATCCGGATGGATAATAAATCTCTGGTGTTCAAAATTTACACCTGTACTTTTCACAATGCCGGTTTCAATATCAATACACGCCACAATGCCATGTTTATGAAAATTGTCTACAACCTCTTTTCCTGTACCGATTCTTAATGCCGCTCCCATTATATAAACATCGTCATGCAGTATTGTCGCAATACGCATCGTATTGACGGATTCAGGATGAAGGGCAGCCATCTCACTGTGCTGCCTGACCACTTCTTCCAATGTACATTTTTCACTCTTATACTGCTGATATAATTTTTCCAGCGGTAAGCTGCCATCATTGATGATTATCTCTATTCCTTTTCCACTGGCACCGTAAAAAGGTTTGCTAATATACTTGTCTACACTATTCACGAAATCGCAAAACTCTTCAAACGATGCATTTTCTGCATCCAGGAATCTCCTGTGCAGAAACGCAGCAAATCTTTTATTGAATTCTGATTTATCCCCGGTAATACTTCTTGCGGAAGCCGGGTTACAGATGTTATAAATCTCCTCCCCATATCTCTCGCCTACAAAACTTTCTTTGCCTTTATTATTTAACCTGTAAAACTCATATTGTTCGTATTTCGTAAAAGAAACACCATAACGATAATGAGATACTATATAGTCTAAAAAAATTGCCCACGTACTCATTGTTTTCAATGGAGTATCGTATGCTTTAGCCATATTAATCTGTTTATTTATTTTTCGGATTTTTCCAATTATACTCATTTAGTCGCCCCCTAAAAAAGGAATGAATCTGTTTTCACATGTCTTGCATTATTTTTTTTACTTCGCGTTTTATACCCCTCTGCCAAACCGTCTGGGGTCCGATAAACTGACTCATGCCATTGCCTTCAATTACGACCCAGCCAAAATCTCTGGTATAAGCCAGATCCCATCCAATATACCGTACACTTGGCGTTTGTGCGGCCATTTCCTTGCATATAGCCAGCGCTGTATCCCATTCCGGTAGTTGATGACCCATAAACTCTGTTCCTGAATCCGGGTGAGTTTTATAAATATTCCTCAGTTCATCATATCCGTCGGTATTAGTAATCCCGGTCTTCTCGTCCAGCCCCACCAGGATTCCTCCTGCACCGCCGTTATCGACAAAGAAACCTTTGCGTCCCACTTTCATAAAACAATACGGCGCGAGTATTCCATGTCCTGTATTCATTGTTATGCAGCGAATCGTATTTACGGTAGATTGATTGAATACTTCCGTAACAGGATTCTGAATAACAAGTTCTTCCATTACTACTTTCCCCTGTGAAAGAAACGACTCAAACAAATCCCTGGGCGTCTTCCCGCAAGTGTTCATATCAATTTTTTCAATGCTGTTTCCACATGATTCAAAGACCTGTTTCTTAACAAAAACAGGATGCTTGTCAATATAATTTAAAAAGCTGTTATAGTCTTTTTCAGAACTGACAGAGATTATTTGGCGGTGATAATACTTACCATACCGCTTATATGTTTCCATTTTGTCGTTAAATATGCATATATCCACCGGATCGTTCATCGAATATACATATTGCATATGCTCCGACTCGGAAATAAATTCCCTTCTTTCTTCTGGTGTCTTGTCACTAAAATGGTAGCAGACATACTCATCCGGCATGAATCCGTATGCAAACCTGCAAAACAGCATATCCTGACGGATTTCTTCCTGCTGCTCTTCAGGAAGCGCGCAGTAATCCGGTGCCTTTTGCATGATCACATCTATTCTGCTATTATCATTGCGCACTCTCTTTGCCCATTTGACAGAGGCTTCCGCAACAACCCGATTAATCTCATCTTTGTTGTTTTCGATTTTTCTGACATCTTCTTCCGGCAATACATGTCTTGTAAACCGGTGAATTTCATGATCTGATATGTACTTGCGCAATACGGGTATAGGCGGACACTTTGCTATGAGAATTGTTTTTAATTGTGATTTATTCATAGGTCATATTTCGATGTTGAAGAAAACATCCAAGTCCTTCCTTAATAATCCATCCCAGGATAATATTCCTGTTCTATATTTATTCTATCAAGCATTAGTTAGTTCGGCCCATCTCTTTTTCAACCCACCAGCTGTATCCTGCGGACCGCCAATTTCCCAGTCATCATTTCCTTCCAGTAATATCGGACCATCTTTTGTTATTACTACGTCCCAACCAATGGATTGAAATTCGTAAAACTGGAGATGCGCTCTTTTAATTAATTCGATGGTTTCCTGCCAGTAAGGAATTTGATAACCTTCGAATACAATGCCGCTCAAGGGATGCTTTTCTGCTTTGCCTCCAAAATGATCATGCTGGAATCCATAACGCATTAATTGTCCTGTTTCCAGGTCAACCCCAACTCCAAAGCCGCCCAAAGCTCTATTATCCACGAACGAGTCTTTATCCGCTCCTATACGGAAGAAAGCGTTAAATACTCCTATTGTTCCACTCTTGCCTCGAATAGTAATAATACGAATCGTGTTAACAGACTTGGTTCCAAAAACTTCAAGAGCAGGATGTTGTTTTACTACCGGTTGTATCAGCCATCTGGCATCTTTTAATATTTCTTTGGAAAAGCTTTCCAGATTCATTTTTTGTCCACTGGCAAATATCTCTCCATTACTAATTGAAATTAAATAAACTCCATCTCCGCACTCACCATCAATTACTTTGAAAACCCAGTTTCCATCCATTTCAATTAGTGTTTCCAGTTCAGACCATGTGTTTTTCTTTTTCAAAAAAAGTCTCCCGCGATCTACAATGCCAACAGATTCAACAACATATTGAGACCCGATCACGGCAGAGAGATAAGAAGCAAAAACATATTTATCCCTTAATAAAACAATATAGTTATAATCACCGGATTCAGTCAGCTTTAATATTTGATTGCCTGCATTTCTCGTCTTGATAAATGTCCTTTGTGGAATATAATCTTCCTGCCGGTGAAAATCATTAACATCAAGGCCATAGCTCGTATAATAGGCATTTAGGAGTTTATCCTTTAATAGCCATTCTACATTATCCATCCATCTCTTTAATCTTGTTTTGCGGGGTAATTCAGGATAATATGACGGCTTATTCACTATACGATTGATCTTAAAAAATCGCATAGGCAAGCAAACTATACTCTTAATTTCCTTTGCCAACTTAATAAGATTATATGCCAGTTCTTTCTGCATTACTGTTTATCTCCCCTGGAAAGCATTGATTCGCGGATCAACAATCACCCCGCGCCTTATTCCCATTGATTTAATTAACACCTCTCCCGGCTGGTCTACTATCAGCTGATCAAGATATTTGCATACTTCCTCAGAAATCCCCTGGCTTGCAGTCTTATAAAAGAGCGACGGGGTATGGTCTACAACATAATGCATAACGCCGTCTACCATGTATACCGGATCGTCAATAGTCGTCGGAATACTTGTTTCAATTGCCCCCGCCCGGTCACAGCTCACATCAATAATGAGCGCATTGGGTTTCAGACGTTTCAGGTCCTTCTTGTAGATGATATGGTCTTTTCTTGAGGTATCCCACAAAAGCGCATTAACGATCACGTTATACTTCTCAAGTTCTTCATGGAGCAGTTCTTCTGTTCTCCTTGAATACACAGTTACTTCTGCGCCAAGACAATTCAGAATCCGCAGCGCCCCGCTGGCAACATTGCCCCGGCCGATCAGTGCAACCTTTGTATTATATGGCATTTCCCCATAGCAACGAAAGGCATGCATGATCGCGGCTTCACCAGCCATCTCATTATTGCGCCAAAAGCTGTGCCGGCCTTTTTCATACATATCTTCCCAGCAATAGGTGGTCAGACGGCCTTTCATCACAGTATCGGTAATATCCCTGTTCTGCACAAGGTGCACCCAGCCAAAGATTGTCTGGTCATACAAGTCTCCAAGGTAGTCGGCATCTCCGATTTTAGCATCACAGATAACATCTTTTTGAAGTACTTCTTCTCTATCCGCCATATGCGCGCCATAGCTTTCATACTCCTGGTCTGTAAAGCCAAGCACTTCCCCATATCCTTTTTCGAAATAGAGCTGATCACAGTTTTTGACCCCTGCCAAATGCTCCGGAATCACTGCCCTGCGAAGTTCATTTTCTTTTTTGCTGATAGGTAATCCAATCGTTTTCATTTCTTCCTCCTGAAAAGAGAAACATTATCTCAGTTTATCTTTCTAATTCTGGCTGCAATCTTATCGTCAATCATCTTTGCCAAGATAGCAATAGCCACGGTCCATATTACAATTTTGCAAATCCCAATCGAATCCGGTATTCTGTCTTGTAAAAACCAACCGCAGAGTGAAATATGTATCAAATATATCTCTAAAGAAAAAGTCCCTATTTTTTCAAACAAATGATTGCCCGGTTCAAAAAACTCAGCAATAATCAGCATGTCGGCAACCAGAAGAGTATTTCCCAGAACTTTAATCCAATAGTTATCTATCAGGCAAGCCATTATAAATAACAAAGGAAAGGCGGCAAGGGAACCATAAAACCACAAATGGTTTCTTCGATTAATAACCCTGACAATATCTGTTTTATGCATTGCCACATAATACCCTAACGCAAAACACAAGGTGCTCTTCCACCATTCTTCGGCATATCCTAATTTATATAATGAATAAGATGATATGAAACTAAAACCGATCAACAGTATGCTTTGTATCTTGTACTCAAAGAACAGAGAAACTGTTAAAATGACATAAAGCAGAATTTGGACCTTGACATACCATGTAATGGTAAGCGGCATCCTAAGCCTTAATACTCCTCTGACCATTTCGCCCAGGCTCTGACTATACCCCTCTATCTGAAGAAAGATTGATGTCAGTACAAAGCAGATTATAAAGATATTCAAAATACTCAATACTCGGCGTATTAACCATGAAGTCTGCATTCTTAAAGATTTAATCCGTTTGGCTGAATAGTAATTGCCAAAACCGGAAGCAAAGAAAAACAGATTCACACCTATTCCCCCAAGAGTTGTACCTAAAACAACATAATATCTTGGAAATCCTTGAACGCCATATTTTATATAGGCCGCAATATGCGATATCACAATTCCCATTGCGGCAATGCCTTTAATTGCATCTGTATGTTCCCGTGAAAGAACGGTGTTCTCATTCAATACTTTATTCTGAGCAGCCCTGAACCTTCCTGCAAATATAAATAGGAGTATGCCGTAATACAGTGCTGTCAATGCCACAAATGCCGCCATATGATTGCTGCCCTCTTTTTAATTACAAATACCTTCAAAGTACTTGAATAATCTGATCCATCAATAAAACGCGTTTCTATTGCTCTGCTTGATGAATACTTCCTCCAGAACATCATCTGTCATATCCCCGAACGTCGGACCGCTTCCATTCTGGTTATCCTGAGGTCCTTCATTCATTTCAATAAACACCGGATCCCCATCTTCATCAATTCCAAAATCCCAACCAATAATGTTCATATACGGAATCTTTTTATGTTCTTCTTTAATGATCCGGATAACACGATCATAACTGGGGACAACAATGTCCTTGAACGGAATCCCATTAGGATGAACCGTAGCCCAGCCCAGACTGCTGACTGCACGCTCACTCAGCCTTCCGTCCGGCTGTATATTGCATGCATATCCTCCGGACGAATAGTTATCCACTCTGGCATCTCCGCTGCCCATCCTCAGCTGGGCGGACAGAATATGAACCTCGTCTTTAAAGAAAAACGACATGACACGCAAAGTGTTCAAAGAAGATGGATTAATCCGCTTAAGGTCTTCATGCTGTTTAACGAGTTCCTGAATCACAAAATTCTTGCCGAGCTGATCAAAAATCTTCTCGACACTCTCTCTGGTGATTTCCCCGCCAATCAGCACTACGATACCATGCCCGCCAAAGGAGCCTGTGGCACATTTGGCAATAAATGACTCCTGATTCAGGCATCTTGAAATGGCTTCTTCCCTGGATATCAATTCCTGGTTTTTGCCGTAATACCGCCCTGCAACATTTTTTATTACAATAGCCGGCATTTTCAAATCCCTGTAAATGATGTCATATGCGCATTTATCTACATAAGCCCTGCCCATGGTCACATTATTGAAATATGGCAGAACTGTTGTATACCACATGGAAAGGGGAATATATCTTGGATCCAGGCGGTCCTTTCCATCAGAATACATACGAAACCACATCATTTTAGGCCTTTTATGATATTTTGCCCAGTATTCCCTGACTGCTTTATATTCTTCTGCGGTTCCCTTATATCCGCCATGAAGAGATTTTGTTCTTTTGACAGCATCTTTATAGCTCGTATATGCCGGCCATAAAAACCGTAATTTCGCATTGATCCGATCAACCAACATCAACCAATTACTGCGCTGTTTGCTTCTAGCCATATAGTAAGCCTCCAATTAAAGTTGTCCATATTTAAGATATGTTCCGCTTCTGGTTTCTTTTTTATTTTTAGTATACTGTTAATCTTTGCCTTATTTGTTGTCCGAATATCAAAAAACTATTTTTTTATTTCAGGAATAGAGAATGGGACTAACAGATCCATCTCATCAATAAGATTTCTCAGTTCCTGCCTTTCGCTTTTCATAGTACTGCCTTGTACCAAAAAAGTCGGGGAAGTATTCACTTCAATAATTTCCCAACCATATTTGGGAGTATATGCCAAATCCCATCCCAGCCATTTGGCCCGCGGTGTCTCCCGGGCTGCTTCTGTCACCATGCCGAGAACTTTATCCCATTCGGGAAAACAGTATCCTATGACTTCTTCTCCAGAGTCCGGATGACTCAAATATCTGTAACCCAGTTCGTCAAAACCTTCGGAAACCACCTTCCCTTTTTCAGAATCAATTCCCCAGATGATCCCGCCGGATGCTCCGTTATCTACGATAGAGCCTTTTCTTCCTGTCTTGAAAAATCCATGTTTAATAACAATTCCGTTTCTGCAGTAATAACTTAGCAGCCGTACCGTATTCAGCGTATCAGGATTGAATTTCTTCAACGCCCCATCCTGTACAAGTTGTTCTTCGATCACGATCGGAGTATTCTCCGCCTCATCTAATAATTGTTTCAATTCCCTATTATCACTCAGTATCGCACAAGAATTGATAAGTGTGATTCCTCTTCCTCCGGATAGATTTTCAGGCTTCTTTATACAATACGGATACCGCTGAAGAAATGCCTTCAGACTGTCCGGATTGCTGCTGTCAACAATCAGAAAGCCTCGTTTATAGTATTTCTTCAGCCTGTTATAAGCTTTTGTTTTTGTGCTGTAATCGCCAAATGAATAATCATTGACTGCAAAGCGAAAAGTATGACGTTCTGTTTCGCTGATAAAACTCCTTCGGATCGCTCCGTCAGTATCTCTTTCAAGCTGATATGAGACATATTCCTCAACATGGAATCCATATGCATAACGACAGAACATCATATCGCTGATAATACTGTCCCTCTTTTCTTTCTCCATGTTTCCATAAATAGCGGAGGTTTTGAACAGCCTGTCGATATTAGCCTGAGTCTCCGCAGCCACCTTTGGATACTGAGCTTTATATTTTTCCAGAATGACCAGCCTTTTCTCTTCATCGGCCGCCGAAATCAGATCGGTTTCCGACATCAAACCCTCATTGATGGAATTTATTCTGTTCTTGGTGACTAACTTCCGGACAGCTAAAGGCAAATAGCCTGATACGGAACGCAGGAATTCTTTTTCTTTTTTCTTCATCATAACTCCTCCATGCATTTTCTCGCCGTGCTTGGGAACGGAATTACAGGTTTCCAGTTCGTATCGCCTGCAAATCTTGTGGAATCCATGCCCGCCCAAAGAGCTATGTCACTCTCTTCCAGATGAATATCCGGTTTTTTGTACCCGCAATATACTGCAGCTTCAGAGATTATTTCCGCCATTTCCGTCAGAGTATACCTGACCCTGTTCCATCCTACATTATAAACCGGTGCCCAGTCTCCTCCTGTCTGCAGCATCGCAGTCACTGCACTTCCGACATCCTCCGCATCGATAAAGGAAAACACCTGTTTGCCGCCCTTGAGATTTATCTGCCCCTGCTTAGCGCTTTTACAAAGCCCTTTAATGACATTCTGGCTCTGGGCCACGGGATCCAGACGCAAACTGGTATGGTGGGGGCATTCTTTCATAATATCGTCAAACAGCTTTTCCGCAGCATATTTCGCCATCGTATACTGTGTTTCCGGAGCGGGCACAGTGTTCTCAGTGCGTATTTCTTCTGTGTTTCCATATACGCCCTGACTGGACATATTAATTACACGGTCAATATGACTGTCTGCGAGTTTATGGAAAACTGCTGCTGCAAAATCAATACTTGCGGCAATATCCGCAGCAGGGCGTGTCCTTCTGGCAAACGCCAAATGGACCGCCCCGCAGACTTCTTTCAATTCTGTTTCCGGTTTAAGAAAATCCTGATTGGATAAGAAATGAATGCGGGTTCCATCCACATGCTCTCTTTCAATCATTTCAGAAACTTTTTCCGGTGAAGACGCTACAGCCAGTACTCCAAAATCCGTATCCTCAATGATTTTCTTTGTAATTTTTCCTCCCAGCAGCCCATTGGCGCCGGTAAGTAATATATTCATTGTTCTATCCTCTTAAAGGTCGTAGTTCAATCCTTTCAAAACCTCCGCAGTATCATGAGGTTTCAGCAGAACACTGTTTCCGTCTTTGTCCAGCATCTGGTACAGTTCATTAACTTTATCAATTCGTTCCATCAGTTCTTCTTTAGTATCCGCCATTACATGGATCCTTGTAGTATCCTGGACAAGGGTTCCTGCCGAATCTGCCGGAATTGTATGACCTACTCCGTCCCGACGGGCGATATGGATCAGCCATGGATAAGTGTTTAGTGCTTTTTCACCCCTGACTTCAGCGATCGTTGTGCCCGGAATGCCGAGGACATTGAGGGTGGCATACCACTTTTTGAATCTTGGATTGAACTCGCAATAATCCCCCATGGAACCGGTCAGAGCAAGTTCCATCAGATGCTCAAAGGTATTGTAGTCATTTTCATATTCCAGAATCTGATATGTTTTACACCCGTTCAATCTCATTCCGGCTTCATAACAGTACAGCTGGTCGCCGTGAACGACTGCCTGAATAAAGAGAGAGCCGTTTTGAATTCCGATCCCTTTCAGCATATCGATTATCTTTTTATTGTACTTTTCCAGAATAAGATCTGTATAGCGGCTGGGATAAATATAAAGATCCGGCGCCTTGGTAGCGCTCTTCTGTTCCGTATTGAAATAGCGGTCATGAATTGCCACAAGCTGTATATTTCCCGCCTGAGCAATGTAAGTCATGTTGATTTCATCATACGGGACATACTGCTCCACAATTACGTCGCCTGATTTAGACGCTTTAATTGCCTTTTCAAATCCCGCTTCCAGCTCGGCCTCGCTAAAACAGGGTGTGACGCCAACAGAGCTCGCGCTGTCTACCGGTTTGATAATCACAGGATAATCGATCAGCTGATTATGAATGTCTTCCCTGCTTTTCACCACATATTCCCTGGGGACCGGTACGCCGTACTTCATGCAGGTATGTTTGAAGTACTTTTTATTCGTGCTCATCTGAAGCTGTTCCACGGTAAACGGCGCAGCCATTCCCAGCCTGTCTGCCAGTTTGCGGACGATCGGGCCTAACCGCTCGTTAAATGCCGTAATAACTCCGTCAAAATGCTCTTCCTGAACCAGCCTGGCCATGGCATCTTCGTCATAAGCATTGACATCAAAGGCGTAATCAGCCAGTGATTTAGCCAGCGTTCCATGATTATAATCTGCTACGCCAACCGTTACGCCATTTCTATGAGCCAGGTCAATAAGATCCACTGTATTATTCAGCCCGCCCACAAGAAGCAGTTTTTTTCCTCTTAAATCTGTTTTGATCATATGTTTAACCTTCTTTAATAATGCATCTCACCCGGTTTATTCAGTCCATACGGTATGCTTCATAACGCTCTGCAAAATGAGCTCCGATTGCTATGTCTCCAAAAATGCACTCTTGTCCGTCCACGATCTGCATGGCATTCAAAACCGTGTTGATGCCCGCCATACACGAGTACATCGTACCCGCTGAAAAACGCGGATTGATTTCAATGATCTTATACCCGCTTCCTGTATCAAAGAACTCGATATTTACAACGCCGTTCAGATCAAGCCCTTCAATCAGCTCATTACATACCTTTTCGAGTTTCTGATCATGAAATATTTCTACCGCAATGCCGCATCCGTTTGCATTGCGAAGTAATTCCCGCCGCTGAATCTGTATTTTCTGTCCGGTCTTTTGATTTCTTACACAGTCTACCGTGATGTTTGTCCCCTGCACAAAATCCTGGACCAATATGGTTTTCCCGATTTCTTCAGCTTTGACTTCAGCACATAATTCCCCGAAGTTCCGGATTTTTCTGCAGCCGGTGCTGGCTACGCCTTCACTCGGCTTAATAAACAGGGGATACTGTGCATTGCGGGCATCGTCCAGGTTTCTGTATTCTCTGATGGCTATTTCGGGAATATGGTTTTCTACCCATTTTCCAAAGTCATTTTTAAAATGACACACCTTTGCAAATTCATAATTGACAACACAGAGCTTTGTCCCTACAGCCGCAAAAGCACTGCGGTTTTCCGAGATACTCACTACTTCCTTATCGATTACTGCATAGTAATAATCTACATGATGCTCTTTGCAGAACTGCACCGCAAACGGAATATAATCACTGTTTGTTGCATATGGGAATTGATGGAATTCATCCACATCAAGAGAAGTAGCAATTTCGTTCCGTTTATTGATATCAGCGCCAATAATGTAAAAACCGCCTGCTTCTCTTAGTTTCTTTACGATTGCAGTAGATGTCACTGTACCGATCGCCGTTACAAGAACAGTTTTCATACCGTTCCTTTCTCCTTCAATACTTCTTTATACTTTATCATGCTCATGGCATGACCGTCCTCATCATAGCCAACAAAATAGCTGACTCCTGATCCTGTCGCCTGCTCTCCCCGTTTTCCAAATGAAAAAACCATTTTGACAAGCAGGAGGACCATCCTGATATCCTGCAGGAAGCTGACATTTTCCACATACCAGATATCATTTTCAAATGTGCGCTGGTAGCGGCACGTGTCAACATAGTCAAGCTGTATGACACGCGGGCACTCCAAACCCGGTCTTACTGCCGTACGCATTTTGTGGCGTTCGCTCATCCTGTTATAAAAAACCAGAGGTTGAGGCCGGGGGCCTATAATGCTCATATCTCCCTTTAGCACGGACCAGAAATTCAAAAGCTCATCCAGGGACAGCTTTCTCATGAATTTGCCAAACTTCGTCACCCTCTGGGACGGCGGAAGCAATTTGCCATCCGCATCAGTATTGTTATTCATATTCCGGAACTTAACAAGAAGGAACGTCTTTCCGTCCTTGCCCACTCTTGTCTGTTTATAGAAAATGGGGCGTCCTACATCGAAGAATGTACAAATACCAAAAATTATATTGAACGGAAGCAGGATGATAAAAACAGGCAGAGAAATAAGAATATCCAAAAAACGCTTTCCATACCGGGTATAGAATGTATCTTTCGGATGGACAGCTGCGGATATGTCATTCGTATGCTGCAGATACTTTTCTCTTAGTAAATTCGCAACCTGTTCTTCCTCGTTGGAAACCAGACTTGCGTTTCCTACTACCTGTTCCATGGCTCACCGTTTCCTTAAAATGAATTGATCATATCAATGACAAATCCGATTTCATCATCCGTCATTCCATAGTACATCGGGATACTAAGCTCGGTTCTGCTTATTTCTTCAGCAACCGGAAAATCACCTTCATGGAATCCCAGGTCTTTATAGCATTCCTGTAAATGCATCGGGATCGGATAATGTTTGTTTGTCCCAATGCCTGCATCATTGAGATGTTTCTCCAGTGCTGCCCGCTCAGCACACCGGATACCGAAAATATGCCACACGGGGACCATATCTTCAGGTACATATGGCAGAATCACTTTCTCATTTTTAATCTCATCCAGATAGCGGTTTGCAATTCTCCGCCTCTCGACATTCATCTTCTCCAGATGGGGCAGTTTCGCAGCAAGGACGGCTGCCTGTATCTCATCAAGACGGCTGTTATTGCCTTTGTAGATATGATGATATTTATAATCAGATCCGTAGTTGCCCAAAGCCCTGACCTTGGCTGCCAATACTTCATCATCAGTCACAACAGCGCCGGCATCTCCAAATGCGCCTAAATTTTTTCCGGGATAAAAACTGAACCCGGCTGCGTCACCAAAAGTACCCACCTTTTTACCCTTATATGTGGCCCCGTGGGCCTGTGCGCAGTCTTCCACTACTTTTAAGCTATATTTCCGGGCTGTTTCCATAATAGGATCTATATCACATGCCTGTCCGTAAAGGTGCACCGGCATAATGGCCCTGGTTTTGGAAGTGATTTTCTCTTCAATATTCTTCGGTTCAATATTAAAAGTGCGGATATCAGGCTCCACAAATACCGGCGTCGCTCCGACATAGGTTACAGCCAGTGCCGTTGCAATATAAGTATTGGACGGAACAATTACCTCATCTCCGGGCCCGATGTCCAGGGCTTTCAGGACAAGCATTAACGCATCCAGCCCATTGCCCATGCCAATGCAGTATTTCGTGCCGCAGTACTCGGCAAAGGCCTTCTCAAACGCCTCGTCTTCCATTCCGCCAATATACCAGGAGCGGGTGAACACACGGTCAAAAGCATCTCTCAGGTCTTTTTCAAGTTCCTTCTCCATCGGGAGAAATGATACAAAAGGAATTTTCATTATATGTCCTTTCCGGCAAGCGCATCTGCGCTCTCTCTGTATTTCTTGCTGTAAGAAATAAACTCATCGTAGTTTCTTATGTATTCTTTGGCATCATAGTATTCTGAGGCCAAAACGCACAGGACTGAACCGCTTTGCTTCCATACCATTTCCCTCCAAAGTCCCGGCATCAGGATCAGTCCCTTCCCCGGCTCATCCAGAGTAACGGTAGTGCGCTCCTGGCCATCATCAAGAATAATGTCAATTGCGCCATACGGGCAGTACAGCAGCTGGCAATTCAGCTTATGCGCGTGGAAACCTCTGTGCAGGTCTGCCTCTGTTTCCGTAATCCAATAAACACGTCTGATCGGGAACGGAATATCCCTTTTCCCCTCCAGGAATGAAAGTGCTCCGTACTTAGGATCCTCATTCTTAATCGTTTTTACGTCTATGATCCGGTAATTGAAATCTACCAGGTCAAACCCAAGGCCCATCTCTTTGCAGGCTTTCACCAGGTATTCGGGAATCATCTGATGGTCAAGGCCGTAGATATACACCTTGTCCAGCATTTTCCAGCAGATAGCAGCTGACGCTTCTTCCCAGGTCCTTACCACATGGATATCATTTATCGTGTCCCGCTTCAGGTTTTTTAACAGATATAGATTTTTTACATCTACGCCAAGCTTGTTTAATTCTTCCAGGCCCTCATCCACAAACCGGTCTGTTGTCATGAGCATCGCTGTTGTATGCTCTTTATCTCTTCCAAAAAACTGAAGTACCGTTTTCCAGATAATATGAGAGCCCACAAATAAAACAAAATAAATGCTATATGCCAGGAACACAATTACACGGGAATAATCTGCACCGGCTTTTAAAGAAAACAGCACTACAGAGAGAAGAACAAAACTGGCTCCTACATGTTTCACGCCCTGTACAATTTCGCGTCTTTTTCGCCTGCGAAGAACCCGGATCAGCGTATTAAAGCCCACTGTTACAATAATATCGATGGCGACCATAATAAGCACAACAGGCCGGTAATTCTCATACGTATAACGCAACGCTCTCTGATTCAGATAAAACCAGGCCGCCAGATAATTGGCTGCAACCAGGCAGATAATATCCAGCACAACAAAGCTGATATATTTAATTTTACCGTATTGAAGCTCTACCGTCATTCTGTCTCACCTGCTGTCCGGATTCCGATTCGATATTTCAAGAGGTGATCAAAAATAGCGATTGCCGTTTGTGTCCTCTCTGTCCTCATTATCCTTATATATTTCTTTGGTATTGTTTACTATTTTTATCTTTTAGTTAGTATTATAGCTGCCATGCATAAACTTCAAGACTATTATAACGCTTTAGTCTTTCAGTGTGAATCTTAATGTACCCGCAGCGTTATCCCTATCCGCACACTCTGTCCGCTTATAGCATTTTCTTTTTTTATACCTGCTGCTTAACCGGCTTCGGCAACAAGAGGCAGCAGATACCGCTTAATCCTTGAGCCGACAGATTTTTCAGAAAACAGGTTCTCATAATTTCTGAATATTTCCGTGTCAAAAGGCTCTTTTCCTCTTTGTTTTTTTAAACCTTCATGGCTGTTGCTCAGCTTTTGCTGGACAGCTTCTCTCCAGGTCTCATTCCAATCCGTATTAACCCCCATCCCTTCGTCTTCCACCAGTCTCCAGGTGTCCCCGGGGATGTTATTGAGGATTGGCAATCCATAGCTCCAGTAATCGATGGACTTCATGGTGAGTCCTACGCAGACACCAGGCTTCATGAGATTCAAGCCGAAATCACATGACTGCAGGATTTCCTTTTTCCGCACTTCATTAAAAACCGCGCCGTGGTATGTATAGTCTATCCCGGCATCTTTCAGTGCTGTCAGGAATCTCTCCCGGCCTTCACCGTCACCGATGATTTCCATCTGTACTTTATATCCGGATTCTTCGCCCTGCAGTTCCTTACAGACCCGCACTATGCCGTCAATATCGATGATGTTATTGATGGCGCCGAGATACGCGAGGCGGATGGTATTCTTACATCCGGGCGCTTCCCGTTTTATTTCTGTATCAGACGCGGCGTATGTTTTCTGCTCGTATGATTTCCCCTCTGTTTGTTCTTCTGACTCGGACTCTGGTTCTGTATTCGTTTCCTTCGTATCCGCACTGCCCTGCTTGACCCAGTACAATGTCATTGATTTCTCCGGATCCAGCTGCAGCATTTCCCTGTATAAATCACATTCTGTTACGGCCAGATCTGCTGCCGGCAAGTACTTATCCCTCAGGTTTTTCCAGTAGAGGAAAGGCGGAGTTCCCTGAAGTGCTTTCAGTCTCCCTGTGCCCAGAGACTCCGGCCACAGGTCAATGATATCAAATACCAGCCTGGGTCTATCTGTTCTGTCCGCTTTGCCCTTTTTCCTGGCGATATCTTCCGCCGCTGCTTTCGCCAGGCTGTTGGCCGGAAGCAGCACATACAGCAGATCGTATTCCATACCGGCCAGCTTTTTCCGCATCTTCTCTGCGAAATCCATCTGGCTGCGGATCCGCGCAAGGGACAGGTTCTTCTGATACGGTAACGTCGGCAGGTAGATATGGTTTGGCTGTTTCCGATCCAGTTTTTTCTTTTCCCGATGGCTGAAGTCTGAATAGATATACGTTACCTCTATCCCCTCTTCTTCCAGGCACCGGCCTACCAGCTCCGCCCTCGGTTCGAAGTTCGTGGAGTTGGTGACGATTACTGCCCGTTTATTCACTTTGCCGTTGATCTCTGCCAAATTCGATGATTCTTTCCCGATATCTTCGCTCTGCTGTCTTTGTGCTGATGTCTTATTTCCGATGTCTTTATTCCGATAATCCAGCTCTGACATCCGGCTCTAAGGCTTTTATTGCGGTGCTTTTATTCCTGCTTCCCCGCGGCCCGTCCCGACATTTCCCTGGAACGTCCTTCGGAAAATCCTTCCGTACTCTCCTTGGTAAAGAGCACCTGGATGGTCCGGAGAATGATTTCCATGTCGAGGATGATGCTGTAGTTCTCGATATACAAAAGATCCAGCTTCAGCTTGTCATAAGCGGAGGTGTTGTATTTGCCGTAAACCTGGGCGTAGCCGGTGAGGCCGCCCTTGACC
>Ga0129307_1001435_pt1 | contig 25325 bp, 21 predicted proteins | sample P1105metagenome_FD_94437 | JGI IMG/M metagenome (GOLD analysis project Ga0129307, IMG submission 94437) | Capybara group fecal microbial communities from Wisconsin, USA - P1105 metagenome | ecosystem: Host-associated > Mammals > Digestive system > Large intestine > Fecal | place: USA: Wisconsin...
AAATGGTGCCTCCGGTCGGAGTCGAACCAACGACACGCGGATTTTCAGTCCGCTGCTCTACCAACTGAGCTACAGAGGCAAATGGCGACCAAGAAGGGGCTCGAACCCTCGACCTCCGGCGTGACAGGCCGGCGCTCTAACCAGCTGAGCTACTTGGCCGAATGCGTGGTGGGAACAACTGGACTCGAACCAGTGACCCCCTGCTTGTAAGGCAGGTGCTCTAACCAGCTGAGCTATGCTCCCGAGTCCACTCGCACCCGCGAACGGCAAGCGTTATTATACTAAAGCATGGCGTATCTGTCAACAGAAACTTTTGCGATTTTGAAATTTTTTTCGTTCACTTGCCGTTCGCCTTCAATCCGGCGATCATTTCGCGCAGCTCGTCGCCGCTGAAGCGGTGCACGCGGTCGCAGAACTGGCAGGTCAGCTCCGCGCCTCCCTGCTCGTTCAGGATGTCCTCAAGCTCGGCGCTGCCCAGCGACAGCAGCGCGCGCTCCGTGCGCTCGTGCGAGCAGTTGCAGCGGTATTCGATGGGCGCGGTCTCCAGCATCTCAAGCTCGAAGTCCGGCATCACCGTTTGCAGCAGGTGCGCGGGGTCGGGATCGTCCTTGAGGATGCTCGTGACGCTGGGCGCGGCGTAGATCCCGCCCTCGACGCGGGCGATGGTGTCCTCGGACGCGCCGGGGAGCAGCTGGATCAGATAGCCGCCGGCGGCCAGCACGCTGCGGTCGCGGTCGATCAGTACGCCCAGCCCACAGGCGGAGGGTATCTGCTCGGACTCGACGAAGTACGCGGCGATGTCCTCCGCGATCTCGCCGCCGAGCAGGTCGATCGTGCCGACGAAGGGCTGCTTGAGCCCCAGATCCTTGATGACGGTCAGGGTGCCCTCGCGCCCCACGGCGCCGCCGACGTCCAGCTTGCCGTCCGCGCGCAGGGGCAGGTCGACCGTCGGGTCGCCGACATAGCCGCGGACGTTGCCCTCGGAGTCGGAGATGACGAGCAGCGTGCCGAGCGGGCCGCCGCCCTTGATCTGGAGCGTGACGCTCTCGCCCTCGCCCTTCATCGCGTTGCCGATCATGGACACGCCCGCAAGCGCGCGTCCCAGCGCGGCGGTTGCGACGGGGCTGGCGTGGTGGATCGTGCGGGCGCGCTCGGTGAGCGCGCGGGTGCTGACGGCCGCCGCCTTCACGAAGCCGTCCCGGGAAATGGCGCGTACAATACAGTCGTTCATGGTAAACATCACTTTCTTCGTGCTGAAATGTAGATCCGCCCGTCGCTCCCGTTCGGGCGGCGCATCCGGCAGTCGCCGTAGGCGCGGATGTCGGTGAAGCCCGCCTCGGCGAGCCATTGGGTCAGCTCCTCCGCGCTGTACCAGCGCTGGCGGTGGTACTCGGTCTCCCGCGCCCACGATCCGTCGGCGCGGCGGTTGAACAGGTCGACGCAGTAGTCCAGCAGCCCGCGCCGGAACTCCGTGCGCCAGACGCAGTAGACGTCCTCGTCCTCGTCCAGATAGACCTGGCCGTCCATCGCCTCCAGCTTGCCGAGGGCGTGGACGTCGAACACCAGCGCGCCGCCGGGCGACACGAACAGGCGCAGCCGCTCGAAGGTGCGGCGCACATCGCGCGGGACGGTCAGGTAGTTGAGGCTGTCGAGGCAGCAGATGGCGGCGTCCACCGTGTCGTTGAGGTCGAGCCGCGGCATGGACTGATGCAGGAACAGCGGCTCGACGCCGCGCAGCCCCTGTGCCTTCTCCCGCGCCTCCATGAGCATATCCTCCGAACCGTCCACGGCGATGAGCTCGTAGCCGCGCTCGGTGAAGATGTTGGTCATCGTGCCCGTGCCGCAGGCGAGGTCGAGCATGGTATGCACCTCGCGCCGCGCCGCGCGCAGAACCAGCTTCTCGACAAAGTCCGCGCGGCGCGTGTAATCCGCGTCGCGCATCAATTCGTCATAGGAGCCGGCGAGAAATTCATAGCTTGCCATCGTCCATCCGCCCAAACACGCAGTCGTAGCCGCCGGTCGAGTCGTTGAGGGAGCGCGCGACGCGCGAGATGGTCGCGCTGGACGCGCCGGTACGCTCCAGGATCTCGTTGTACACCATGCCCTTCGTCAGCAGGCGAGCGACCTCGAAGCGCTGCTCGATGGCGCGCAGCTCGTTGAGCGTGCAGACGTCGCGGAAGAAGCTGTAGCACTCCTCCTCCGTCTCCAGCAGCAGGATCGCTTTGTAGAAATCATCGTTTTTCGCCTTTTTGCCGACACGTTTCCCCGGCGCTGCCATGGCGTCCCCTCCTCTTGATATTTTCGCTTTACAGTTTAACAGAATAAAGGCCGAAAGTAAAGAGCTTTTTCTCACACGTTCCCCCGTTCTGCCATACGATGATACAAACGATCGTCGGAGGGGTATCATGGAGCGCGAGGTGCTGCGTCTCGGAGAGGCGCTGAGAGAGGAACGTTCGTGGGAGACGGAGGGCGTCACGGTGCTGACGGCGTCCGTCACGCTGCCGCAGGCGGAGGGCGAAAGCCGCGCGGCAAGGCGGTTCAACCGCTGCTACCGCCGCTTTTGCCGCGCGTATTTCGCCTATTGCGCGCACATACTGGCCCCGTCCGCCGCCGGGGCGTTTTGCGCGGCGCGCGAGACGTCCGCCCCGTGGGAGCCGGCGCGCGCGAAGCTGGATCACCGCGTCAGCCTTCGCGCGGGCGCGGTCTGCAGCGTCGTGTGCGACGCGCAGGAGACGATGTACGGCGCGCCGTCGTTCCGCGTCCGCCGCGGCGACGTATGGGACATGGGCGCGGGGCTGCCGATGGCGCTGGGCGAGTTCTTCCCGCCGCGCACGCGCTGCGCCCACGCGCTGCTCCGCTTTGCGCGGGACGAGGCGCTGCGCCGCGTCGGGGACGGCGCGGCCTACCGCGCGAACTGGCGCGCCATGCTCCGCCGCGCGCTGGACACGCGCAGCTTCTACCTCACGGACGAGGGCCTGTGCTTTTTCTACCCGCTCTGCGCCCTTGCGGGCGCAAAAGAGGGCATCGTGACGTTCACGATGCCCTATGACGCGGAGAAAGGCCCCTTCCCGCCGGAGGCTTAACGCTCGCAGCGCAGGAACATGGCGGAATACGGCGGCAGCTCCAGCCCGCCGCCGAAATCGACGTCCCTGCCCGTCAGCAGGTCGGTCGCCCGCCCGCAGCCGTAGTCGCAATGCGCGCGGTAGGGCTCAGCGTCGGCGTTGATGGCGACGAGCACGCGCTCGCCGTCCACGCGGCGCTGGAAGATGGTCTGCCTGTTGGTCAGCACCTTGCCGGTGAAGTCGCCCCTGCACAGCGCGGCGCTCTCGCGGCGCGCGCGGGCAAGGCGCTCGATCCAGTCCGTCAGCTCCGTGCGGCGCGGCGCGTCGAAGGCGGGGCGCAGGTTCCAGTCGCCGCCGCTCTGCTTGCGCGCCTCCTCGCCCCACTCGCTGCCGTAGTAGACGCAGGGGATGCCGGGCATACCGAACAGCAGCGTGTAGATGAGGGGCAGGTGCTTCGGGTTCGTCAGGATGCTCGCCACGCGGGTCACGTCGTGGTTGTCGACAAAGCTGAGCAGGTGCTTGCCCTTGTAGAGCGTCCACGGCTCGGGGCCGTACTGGCGCTTGAGGGAGTGGACGATCTCGAACATATTCATCGAGTTGAAGCTCGAATACAGGCCCTTGTAGCACTCGTAATTCGTGCAGGAGTGGAGCAGCCCGTCGCCGACCCAGCGGTTGTAGTCGCCGTGCAGCGTCTCGCCGACAAGGAAGAACTCCGGCTTGAGCGTGTCCGTGAACGCGCGCAAGCGGCGGATGAAGTCGAGGTCGAGGCAGTACGCCACGTCGAGGCGCAGGCCGTCCACGTCGAACTCGTCCACCCAGAAGCGTACGGCGTCGAGCAGGTGGTCCACGACCGCGCCGTTGCGCAGGTTGAGCTTGACGAGGTTGTAGCAGCCCTCCCAAGCCTCGTACCAGAAGCCGTCGTTATAGGCGGTGTTGCCGTCGAAATTGAGGTGGAACCACTCCTTGTACGGGGAGTCCCACTTCTTCTCCCGCACGTCGCGGAACGCCCAGAAGTTGCGCCCGACGTGGTTGAACACCGCGTCGATGACGACCTTGATCCCATGCTCGTGGAAGGTTTTGACGACCTCCTTGAAGTCCTCGTTCGTGCCGAGGCGGCAGTCGAGCGCGCGATAGTCGCGCGTGTCGTAGCCGTGCTCGTCGCTCTCGAACACGGGCGAGAGATAGACGGCGTTCGTGCCGAGCGACTCGATGTGCGCCGCCCAGTCGCGCAGCTTGAGGATGCGATGGGCGGTTACGCCGTCGTTCTGCGTCGGCGCGCCGCACAGGCCAAGGGGATAGATCTGATAAAACACCGCGTTTTCCGCCCACATAAGTCGTTGTCTCCCATCTCAAAGATGGGTCTAGTATAGCGTCCGCGCGAAAAAAAGGCAAGCGCAAAGCGCCGCGCGTACCTCGTGCCGTCAAAGCGGACAAGAACGCCGCGTCCGTCTTGGCGAAAGCGCCTAATTTTGTGGGTTTCCTCATTTTTCGGTTGTGCTGAAACGTTTCTTTCGGTATAATGTTTCCGTCCATGTGGACACATTTCCATTCCAACCCGCGAGCGGTACTCCACCTCACGTAGCGCGCGCGGGAAAACAAAAAAGGAGGAAATCCCGTCCGACCGACGGTGCGGCAGTGTGGAGACCTGTCGCAAGGCGGCGCATCCCGCGCGGATGGCCGCGAGGCTCCGGTTTGCGGAGGCAGCGGAGTTACGGTCAAAGTGCTATGGCAGAGGTATTACTCAAGGACATCATGAAGATCTACCCCCACGCGCCCGGCGAGAGCAAGAAGAAAGCCAAGAAGGCTCTCGAAGAGGAGAAGAAGATCAACCTTCAGGTCACGGACGAAGGCGTTGTCGCGGTGCAGAAGTTCAACCTCGACATCAAGGACAAGGAATTCATCGTCCTCGTCGGCCCGTCCGGCTGCGGCAAGTCCACCACGCTGCGCATGGTCGCCGGTCTGGAGGAGATCTCCAAGGGCGAGCTGTACATCGACGGCAAGCTGGTCAACGACGTCGCGCCCAAGGATCGCGACATCGCGATGGTCTTCCAGAGCTACGCCCTCTACCCCCATATGACAGTCCGCGAGAACATGGAGTTCCCGCTCAAGCTGCGCAAGATGCCCGCTGACGAGATCAAGCGCCGCGTCGATCACGCCGCGGAGACGCTGGGCATCACCCAGTACCTGCCGCGCAAGCCCAAGGCGCTCTCCGGCGGACAGCGCCAGCGCGTCGCCATCGGCCGCGCCATCGTCCGCGAGCCGAAGGTCCTGCTGATGGACGAGCCGCTGTCGAACCTCGACGCGAAGCTCCGCAACCAGATGCGCGCGGAGATCATCAAGCTGCGCCAGCAGATCAACACCACCTTCATCTACGTCACGCACGACCAGGTCGAGGCGATGACGCTGGGCGATCGCATCGTCATCATGAAGGACGGCTTCATCCAGCAGATCGGCACCCCGCAGGAAGTCTTCAACCACCCGAAGAACCTGTTCGTCGCGGGCTTCATCGGCACGCCGCAGATGAACTTCTTCAACAACGCCAAGCTCATCGAGAACGGCGGCAAGTACGCCGTTGAGATCCTCGGCCACGCGGTCGAGCTGACCGCCGAGCAGAACGCCGCGCTCGCCTCCAAGGGCGTCAAGAGAATGGACATCGTCGCGGGCGTCCGCCCCGTCCATGTCACGCTGGGCGACGCCGGCATCGACGGCAAGGTCGAGGTCAGCGAGATGATGGGCTCCGAGCTGCACCTGCACATGAACGCGGGCGGTCAGGACGTCGTCGCGGTCGTCCCCACCACCGAGCTCGAGGGCAAGAACGTCAGCAACGGCAGCGCCGTCAAGTTCGACTTCTCCGCCAAGCTCATCCACCTCTTCAACAAGGAGACCGAGGAGAACCTGCTGTAAAACAAGAATAAAACAATATGCCCCCGCCCTTCGGGCGGGGGCATATTGTTTAAAATCTTCTGCCGGAGCCGGAGTGGCTGCGTCCGGACGAGCCGGAGTGCGAGCTGTGGTAGGAGCTCCTGCCCGAGCTGCCGCCGCCGGAGCTTTTCTGCTGCGGCGGGTCGTAGTGCCGCGTGGTCGTGGTGTAGAGGAAGTGGCTGCCCGCGTCGCGGATGCGCGAGGTCGCGGGATCGAAGTACGCGTCGGCGTCGCGGCTTTCGCGCGGGGGCGCCATCTTCGCTTTGGCGACGCCGAGCGAAACGCCGCCGAAGATCGAGCCGATCACGGAGCCGATGGCTGCGATGACCGCCCAGTACCCGCCCGAGCGCGCCACGCGCCCCGTGCGCAGCATATGATCCGTCTGGCTGAGCCAGCGGGACATCCCCTCGTAGTACGCGTGCTCGTTCGTCTGCGCCTCGCAGAGCTCGCACAGGCGCTCCTTGTTCGTTTCCGTCAGCTTGTCGGCGGCGGCGCCGAAGGCGGTGATCCGCGCGACGGCATAGTAGCCCTCCCGCTTGAGCACGGTCAGCAGGATGCCGTCATAATTGTCGCCGTAGCCGTAGCCCATGTAGCGGTAGTACTGCTCGCAGACCTCGGAATAGTTCATGCCGACGGGCGACGCCATGGTGTGAACCGCAACGTCCACGCCGCGCGCCTGCGCGATCTCCGCCGCCTGCTCGGTCAGCGCGGCGACCTCGGCTTCGCTCAGCAGGCCCGCGTCGTCCACCACGCGCGGCGAGGACGGATCGTGGGAGAATTGCGTGCCCTCCCCGTACCAATCCGGCGCGAAAGGCGTGCCCTTGACGTACAGGGTGCGGATGTTCTCGATCCAGTTGGCGACGCCGGAGCCGTACTCGCCCGCCGCCATGTACTCGTACAGCACGTCGTCGATCAGGTTGGCGACGTACTCCGAATAGAGGCTCTCGCTCTCGCTGCCTGTCGCGCTCGCCCACCAGCCGCGGTTTTCGGGGTCCATGTCGATGAACAGACACATGCCCTCCGCCTCGTCGCCGTAACCGTAGCCGTTGTAGTCGTAGAAGTCCTCCGCCATGGCGGCGTGCCCGAGGCCGTAGTCGGTCACATCGGTGTAGACGACGACGTCGCGCTGCAGCTCGCGGCGGATCTCGCCGATGCGCGCCTCCATCGCCGCCTCCTCTTCGTCGGTGAAGATGTCGGCGTTGTCCACGATGCGCGGCGCGGCCTCGTCATGGAAGAACGGGAAGTTCTCGGTGCTCGCCGGGTACCACGACGGCAGGACGGAGCCGTCCGCCGCGCGCTCGGCGGAGCTGTCGCCGCCGGACGCGGACTGCTGCGCGTCTCCCGCCTGATCCTCCAGATACTTGGACAGGTAGCCGACGCCGCCGTACAGCACGCCCTTCAGCCCGTAATCCGCCAGCATCTCCGGGGCTTTTTCGGCGGCGAAGTCGATGTAGTCCTGCGGGATCATCCCGTCCGCCGCGCCGAAGCAGAACAGCTTCATCTCCTCGGTGTCGACGTTGTAGATCCAGAGGAAGCCGTCGGCGTTTTCGCCGTAGCCGAACCGGCACTCGTCGAAGTAGTCCTTCGCCTGCTCCCGTCCGGACACTCTGTCCCAGTCCCCCGCCGTCACGGCGAGGACCGCGATGTCCACGCGGTGCTGCTTCATAAACTCGATGCAGCTCTCGTCCAGGGATTCGACCTCCGCGTCGGAGAGCTGGTCGGAGCTGTCGAACGCGCGGTAATAGTCCTCGCTCCACAGCGCGTCGGCGCCGGCGGGGACGACGCACAGCGGGACGCACAGAGCGAGCAGCAGGAACAGCGCGCAAATCTTTCTCTTCATCGTCGTCACGCTCCCATCATGTACTTGACGAAAAACGCCGCCACGAATGCCGCCGCGACCGCGCCCATCCGCGTCCAGAAGTACCGGCCGCTGACCGACTTGCTGATCGGCAGCTCGCCCACGACCTTGCCCGTTTGGCCGTTCACGGCGAAGGAGTAGTCCTTGCCGCCGTGGGAGATGGAGAACAGGTACACCGGCAGGAGCATATACCGCGCGCTGAGATTCGCGTGCAGCGAGCCGCCCGCGCGGCGAACGTTGCCGTAATGGTTCAGCGTCGAGCTGACGGCGTCCTCCGCCGAGGTGATCATCCTGCGCTGCGCGCGGTCCGACACGTCGCCCTTCTCGCGGTCGAAGCGGTCCGCCGTGAAGCCGGCGAGGTAGCGCATATCAAAGGGCTTGGCGTCCGACGTGTCGAAGGGCTCCAGCGAATCCATCAGGCTGTCGGCGATGCGCCCGCTCGCGTCCACGGGAACGTCCCTGAACGAGAGGTCGGCGTCGCGCACGAGCTGGTAGTGGTGGGTCTGCGTCACCCGATAATCTCCCTGGCGGAAGGTGGATATCGTTTCGCCGCGGAAGCGCAGCACGCCGCCGATGTGGCCGCTGAACATCCAGAACGGGACGTACACGCCCGTGACCTTGCCCATGGCGTTGTCGGAGAAGAAGTTCTTCGGCAGAAGCGCCTTGCCCTTGTAGAAATTGTTGACGGCAGCCGGAAGCTGCTTCTTGTCGATGCGGAACGGGATCAGAGCGTCGGGGCGCAGCTTACCCGCCACCTTGTCCGTCAGAACGATGTTGTTGCCGCAATAGGGGCAGGTCGTCGCGATCTGCTCTCTGGGCGCGATGACCTCCGCGCCGCAGGACACGCAGTTGTAGACCGGAAGATCCTCCGCGTTTTCGTCCGTCGCATGGCTGGTCATGGCGTTGAAGTCGAAGCCGTCCAGATCGACGTCGCCGATCTGAAGCTCCTCGGGGATCGCCTGTACCGCGCCGCAGGCGTCGCAGACCAGCTTGCCCTTCTCGGGGTCAAAGCGCAGCGGCGCGCCGCACGCCGTACATTTTTGCTCCATCACTTGTTCCATACCATCGCCTCCTTAACTCCAGTTTACCACATCCCGCCGCACTTCGCAACTTGAAAAAGTGACGCCCCGACTTGCGTCGGGGCGTCATAATATGGGTTATCTTCCGTAGCGCTCGGCCATCTCCGCGATCTTCTTCGCCAGCTCCGCGCTGTCCTCGCCGGGCAGCATACGCCACTCCCAGTTGCCGGAGGCAACGCCGGGGGTGTTCATGCGGTTGTACTTGCCCAGCTCGAGGTAGTCCTGCATCTGCGCGATGAACAGCTTTGCCACCGAGCCCATGCCGCCGCGGATCACGCCGAAGTGGAAGCCCTCCTCCTCGTTGAGGCCGAGGTACTTCTTCGCGTGGTCGATCTCGTTCGTGTCGCCGTCCTCGAACCACTCGCCCAGCGGGGCGTTGTCGTGCGTCCCGGTATAGCAGACGCAGTTCTCGGTGTAGAGGTGCGGCAGGTAGTCGCTCGGTTCGTGGGGATTGAAGGCGAATTCCAGCACCTTCATGCCGGGCAGCTTCGAGTCCTTGAGCAGCGCCGCGACCTCGGGCGTGGCGTAGCCGAGATCCTCAGCGATGAACTCCAGATAGTGGAACCACCCGGTCAGCGCGCCGACGAGCTTCATGCCGGGGCCCTTGACCCACTTGCCGTTGCGCGCGGTCTTCTCGCCGTAGGGCACCGCCCAGAAGCTTTCAAAGCCGCGGAAGTGGTCGATGCGGATCACGTCGAACATCCGCTCCGCGCCGCCGACGCGGCGGATCCACCAGCCGAAGCCGTTCTTCTCCATCGCGTCGTAGTCGTACAGCGGGTTGCCCCAAAGCTGGCCGTCGGCGCTGAAGTAGTCCGGCGGCACGCCGGAGACCTCGGCGGGGAAGCCGCGGGAGTCCAGCTTGAACATCTCCGGCTCCGCCCAGACGTCGGCGGAGTCCATGGCGACGTAGATCGGCAGGTCGCCGATGATGCGGATGCCGAGGCCGTTGATGTACTTCTTCAGCGCGCTCCACTGCTCGAAGAACAGGAACTGGATGTAGGTAAACAGCTCCACGTCCTCGCGCAGCTCGACGCGCCAGCGCTCCACCGCCTCCTTGCGGTGGGCGCGGACGTCCTCGGGCCACTCGAGCCACGCCTTCATGCCGAAGTGGCGCTTGAGCGCCATGAACAGCGCGTAGTCGGGCAGCCAGCCCTCGTTCTGCTTGACGAACGCGGCGACCTTCTCGGCGTCGCGTTCCCAGCCGCGCGCCTTCGCCTTGGCGAGCAGCGGATTGCGACCCTCATAGATCTTGCCGTAGTCCACATAGCGGGGATTCGCGCCCCACGCGTATGCCTCGACCTCCTTTTTGGTCAGGAGCTTATCCTTGATCAGCAGGTCAAGGTCGATGAAGTAGGGGTTGCCCGCGTAGGTCGAAAAGCTCTGGTACGGCGAGTCGCCATAGCTGGTCGGGCCGAGCGGCAGGAGCTGCCAGTACTTCTGGCCGGCCGCCTTGAGGAAGTCGGCGAAGTCGTAGGCCGCCTTGCCGAAGGTGCCGATGCCGTAGGGCGAGGGCAGCGACGAGATCGAGAGCAAAATACCGCTGGAACGTTCCATAGTGTGTTATCCTTTCACGGCGCCGGCCGCGACGCCCTTGATGATGTACTTCTGGCACATGAGGTAGAACACGATGACGGGGATGATGCTCAGCAGGATGAGCGCCATCGTCGCGCCGAGGTCCACGGTGCCGTAGCTGCCCTTGAGGTACTGGATGTGGATGGGGATGGTGCGGTACTCGTTGATGTCCAGCACGAGCACGGGAAGCAGATAGTCGTTCCAAACCCACATGATCTCCAGAATGCCGACGGAGATCAGCGTCGGCTTGAGCATCGGCAGCACGACCGAGAAGAAGGTGCGGATCGGGCCGCAGCCGTCGATTGCCGCCGCCTCCTCGATCTCCACGGGGATGGATTTGACGAAGCCGACGAACATGAAGATGGCAAGGCCCGCGCCGAAGCCGAGGTAAACGACGGGGATCGTCCACGGGGTGTTGAAGCGCAGCTTATCCGCCGTCTTGGAGAGGGTGAACATGACCATCTGGAACGGCACAACCATCGAGAACACGCAGAGGTAATAGATCGTGCGGCAGAACACGGAATTCACGCGCGCGATGTACCATGCCGCCATCGAGGTGAAGAGCAGGATGAGGAACGTGGACAGCACGGTGATGAGCACGCTGTAGAGCACGGACTTGATGAAGGGATAGTTGCCGAAGGTCATGCCCTTGACAAAGTTGTCGAAGCCCGCCCACATCTCGCCGCGCGGCATGGCGAAGGTGTCGGTCTTGACGAAGGTGTTGATCTTGAACGAGTTGAGCACCACCGCAAACACCGGCAGGACGTAGACGACGCAGATGGCCGCCAGCACGACCGAAAGGATCGTTTTGCTGCGGCGCTCGGAAGCGATCGACTGCTGTTTCATTACTGCTGCACCTCCCTCTTACGGGTGTAAGCAAGCTGGGCGAGACCGAGACCGGCGACCAGAATGAAGAACAGGACCGCCTTCGCCTGCGCGACGCCGGGGTACTTCGCGTTGGAGTTGTAGAACGTGCTGTAGATGTTCAGCGCCAGCATCTCGGTCGTCTTGACCGAGGAGCCGTCGGGCTGGATGACGATGGGCATACCGCCCGTCAGCGCGAGGTTCTGATCGAACAGCTTGAAGCCGTTCGTCAGGCTCAGAAAGGTGCAGATCGTGATGGAGGGCATGACGTTGGGGATCGTGACCTTGAAGAGCGTCTGCCACTTGCTTGCGCCGTCGATCTTCGCCGCCTCGTGCAGCTCCTCCGGCACGGCCTGCAGGCCCGCGATGTAAATGATCATCATGTATCCGATCTGCTGCCAGCAGACGAGGATGACGAGACCCCAGAAGCCCCAGGTCTGGTTCTCGACGATGGACGTGCCGTAGCGATGGAGGATGCCGTCGAAGATCATCGACCAGATGTAGCCCAGCACGATGCCGCCGATGAGGTTCGGCATGAAGAACACCGTGCGGTAGAGGTTGCTGCCGCGGATGCCCTGCGTCAGCGCGTAGGCGACCGCAAAGGCAAGCACGTTGATCAGCACCAGCGAGACAATGGCAAAGCCCGCCGTGTACCAGAACGCCGAGCGGAAGGTCTGATCCTGCAGCGCGGTGAGGTAGTTGCCGAAGCCGATGAACTGCGCGTCACGGATCAGGCGGAACTTGCAGAACGAAAGGTAGATGCCCTGAATGAACGGCCAGACGAAGCCGATGGCGAACGCCGCGACCACGGGCCCCATGAAGAGCCATGACCACTTGCGCGTCTGCCGCCGCGTCGAATTGCCGCCGCTGATTTTCTTGCTCAACAAAACCAACTCCTTCTTTTCACACACTTGATGCCGGTCGCACCCTCCCCGCCTCATGCGGTCGGGAGGGTAATGTTGAAGACGAGGCGGGCGAAAGGCCCGCCCCGTCAGGTTGCCGATGTGGTGTTGTTTTAGCCGTTCTGCGCCTTGTACTGGACAGCCCAGCCGTCGATCATGGCGGTCTTGACGGTCTCCCAGTTGGCAGCGCTCTGGTCGGCGTTGTAGGCGTTCAGAGCGGAGACCAGCGCGGCGCGGTAATCGTCGACGCCCGGCTGATAGTTGGTCGCCCAATCCATGACATAGCAGCCGTTGGCGGCGTAAGCGTCAGCCGCGGCGAGGAACTTGTTGGTGGACTCCTGCGCGTTCTTGTACGGCATGGCGCCGAAGCTGTCGACCGCGATGCGGGACGCCTCGGGATCGGTGACGAGCCAGACCAGGAAGTCCATCGTCGCCTGCTGATCCTCGGCGGAAGCCTTGGAGTTGATCGCCCAGCAGTTCTCGGTGCCGCAGTTCAGACCGGCCTTCTCCTCGCCGGCGACGCCGCAGTAGTAGGGGATCATCGTCGCGTTGGGGATGGTCTCGGACACGGCGCCGAACTCCCAGGAGCCGTTGACGAAGAACGCGGCCTTGCCAGCCTTGAACTCGGCCTCGGCGTCATGTCCGCCGGTGGCGAGCGCGGTCGGGTCGGTCAGGCTGTTGTTGATGCACAGGTCATAGAGGTTCTTGTAGTTTTCAACATAGTCGTCGGTCAGGGTCGGCGGGCACTCGGTCCACTTGCTGCCGCCGTCGCGCTCCTGATAGTAGTAGACGAGGTTGACCATGTGGCCGGTGAAGCGCCAGGAGGAGCTGGAATCCATATCGCAGGAGGAGAACGCGTCAAAGCCGAGGGTGGAGGCGTTGGCGTGGATGTCCTCGGCGACGGCCTTGAGACCCTCAAAGTTCTTCAGCTCGTCCATGCTGTGGCCGGCCTTCTCGATCAGGTCGGGGTTGACGATGATGCCGTAGCACTCGAAGCAGTAGCCGATGGAGACCAGCTTGCCGTTCTCATCGTAGAGGTTGTAGGCGTCGGTGTTCAGCTCGTTGGCGATGGGGGTGCCCGTCAGGTCGAGGGCATAGTCGCTCCAGTCGCGGACGGAGTTGGCGTTGCCGACGACGTACAGCGTCGGGGGATTGCTCTTATCCATCTCGGCGGTCAGGGTCTGGCTGTAGGTGCCGGAAGCGGCGGTGACGACCTTGACGTCGACGCCCTTCTTTTCCTTGTACAGCTTGGCGATCTGCTGGAGCGCGTCGTCGGACTCAGGCTTGAAGTTCAGCCAGTAGACCGAGCCGGTCTTGCCGCTGGCGGCGGGCGCCGCGGCGCTCTCGGAGCCGGAGCTGGCCGGCGCGGTTTCGGTCTTGCTGCCGCAGGCGACGAGAGCCAGGGTCATGACCATTGCGAGAACAAGTGCAAGAATCTTTTTCATGACAAATCTCCTCATTTCATTGATTTATATAAACGGCGTGCGCCGTCTATATCGCTTGGATGGATGCGCCGCGGCGCAGACGCGTCGGCAGCGTGAGCTGGGCGTGCGCGCCGCAGCCCTCGATGTTGGCGAGCAGCAGCTCCGCGCTCCGCGCCCCCAGCTCCTCCCCGGGCTGGCAGAGCGTGGTCAGCATCGGGTGGATGTACTCCGAGACCGCGATGCCGTCGATGGCGATGACGGAGCAGTCCGCGGGGATGTCGCGGCCGTGCTCGCGCAGGGCGCGCATCGCGCCGATCGCCATCTCGTCCGCGATGGCGAAAAGCGCCGTAAAATCGTCGTTTCGCGCCAGATGCTCCGCCATGGCGCGGTAAGCGTCCTTGATGGTGAAGCTGTCGCCCGTGGAGATCACCAGCGCGTCGTCCAGCGCGATGGCGTGCTCCTGCAGCGCGCGGCAGTAGCCGCGGTAGCGCAGCTCGCTGATGGCGCCGTCGTCCTTTTCGGCGACCAGCGCCGCGATGCGCCGGTGGCCGCTGCGGATCAGCTCGTCCACCGCGTCGCGGGCGGCGCGCTCGTCGTCGATGGAGACGGAGGAATACGCCGCCTTGTCCAGCGTCCCGAAGGCGTTGGTGTAGGAGCAGAGGACGAAGGGCACGCTCAGCTGCGCGACCTCCTCCGGCGTGTAGTTCGAGCGCCCGCCGAGGAAGATGATGCCGCGCAGGCGCTTTTCCCGCTGCATCACCGCGCCGATGGCGACCTCGTCGTCGCTGAAGCCGATCTGGCGCACGACCATCGTGTAGCCGGCGGCGTACAGCGCGCGCTCGATCGCGGCAATGATGTCGGTGAAGAACGGGTTCTGCACGCCGCGCACGATCAGGCCGACGGCGTCGGAATTGATGCGCACCAGATCCCGCGCCGTGTTGTTGGGGACGTAGTGGTGCGCCTCGATCACGGCGCGCACGCGGCGGCGGCTCTCCTCGCTCACGTCCGGACGCTCGTTGAGCACGCGCGAAACGGTGCTGACGCTCACGTTGGCAAGCTTCGCAATATCCTTGATCGTCAGCATCTGTTCTCACCTTGTCTTTCGCGGCACGGCGGTTCTCTCGGATGTGGAAAACGTTCTCGGTAATGTTTCCGGTAACGTTTCCGAATATGAGCCTATTGTACCAAAGGCACAAGGTACCTGTCAATCATCTGCACATAAATTCGCCCTTTGCAACGAAACAGGCTAACATTTTTTTAGCAGAACACACAAAAAAAGAAGCATCGCGCCGCGCGGCGCGATGCTTCTTTTTTACACCATGTTTTCGGGGTGGAACACCTCGTCGAAGCGCTCCCCGGTCAGGTACCCCAGCGACACGCAGGCGTCTCGCAGGGAAAGCCCCTCCTCGTGCGCTTTTTTGGCGACTTTTGCGGCGTTTTCGTAACCGATGGAGGGCGTCAGCGCCGTGACGAGCATCAGCGAGCGGTGCAGGTTCTCCGCCATCTTCCCGCGGTCGACGCGCAGGCCGCGCAGGCAGCGCTCGTCGAAGGCGGCGATGGATTCGCTCAGCAGCCGCGCCGATTGCAGGAAGTTGTACGCCGTCACAGGCAGGAAGACGTTCAGCTCGAAATTGCCCTGCGAGGCGGCGAAGCCGATCGCGGCGTCGTTGCCGAAGACCTGCACGGCGACCATCGTGACCTGCTCGCACTGGGTCGGGTTGACCTTGCCCGGCATGATGGACGAGCCCGGCTCGTTGGCGGGCAGGATCAGCTCCCCCAGCCCGCAGCGCGGGCCGCTGGCAAGCCAGCGCACGTCGTTGGCGATCTTCATCATGTCCGCCGCGAGCGCCTTGACCGCGCCGTGGGCGAACACGATCTCGTCGAGGCTGGTGAGGGCGTGGAACTTGTTCGGCGCGGTGACGAAGGGCTTGCCCGTCAGCGCGGCGACCTCGGCGGCGGCCGCGGCGTCAAAGCCCGCGGGCGCGTTCAGCCCCGTGCCGACGGCGGTGCCGCCCAGCGCCAGCTCGTACAGCCCCGGCAGCGCGGCGCGGAGCTGGGCGCAGTCGCGCTCGACGCTCGCGCGCCAGCCGGACGCCTCCTGTCCGAAGGTGATGGGCACGGCGTCCTGCAAATGCGTGCGCCCCGACTTCACCGCGTCGGCGTACTCCGTTTCCATGCCGCGCAGGGTCTCGATCAGCCTCTCCGCCGCGGGCAGCAGCCGATCCACCACGATCAGCGCCGCGGCGATGTGCAGCGCGGCGGGAAAGGTGTCGTTGGACGACTGGGACATATTGACGTCGTCGTTCGGGTGGAGCAGCGCGGGCCTGCCCGCCAGCTCGCTGCCGCGGCGGGCGACGACCTCGTTGACGTTCATGTTGGTCTGGGTGCCGGAGCCGGTCTGCCAGACGACCAGCGGGAACTCCGCGTCCAGCGCGCCGCCGCGCACCTCGTCCGCCGCCGCGCAGATGGCGGCGTGCTTCTCCTCCGTCATGCGCGCGGGGACAAGCGCACGGTTCGCAGAGGCGGCGGCGCGCTTGAGCACGCCGAACGCGCGGACGATCTCCGTCGGCATGGTCTCGATCCCGACGCCGATGGGGAAATTGCGGCGCGAGCGCTCGGTCTGCGCGCCCCAGTACCGCCGCGCGTCGACCTCGATCTCGCCCATGCTGTCATGCTCAATGCGATAATCCATAGCGTTCTCCTTTTCCACAAGAAAGCCGCAAACAGCGTTTGCGGCTTTCTGTTTGCCGCCCGCGGGCGGTAAATCGATCTGAATCGTTTTTTCCGACGGCGTGTACGTCGGATAAAACACCTTGCGCGGAGCAGCTGTGCGGGCGCGGCCTTTTGCTCCGCCTCTTGTTTGAAAATCAGAGCGTCGCCGCCATGACCGCCTTGATGCTGTGCAGGCGGTTCTCCGCCTCGTCGAAGACGATGGAGCGCTCGCTCTCGAACACCTCGTTCGTGACCTCGAGGCACTCCTCGCCGAACTTCTTGTAGATGTCCATGCCGATCGTGGTTTCCAGATCGTGGAACGAGGGCAGGCAGTGCTCGAACTTGCACTGGGGGCCGGCCGCCTCCATCAGCTCCATCGTCACGCGATAGGGCTTGAGGTCGCCGATGCGCTCCGTCCACGCCTCCTTCGGCTCGCCCATCGACACCCAGATGTCGGTGTAGATGACATTCGCGCCGGGAACGGCCTTCATCGGGTCGGTGATGAACTCCAGCGTCGCGCCCGTCTCCTTCGCCACCGCCTGGCACTGGGCGATCAGCTCGGGATCGGGGAAGTACTTCTCCGGCGCGCAGGCGACGAAGTGCATACCCATCTTCGCGCAGCCCACCATCAGCGAGTTGCCCATGTTGTAGCGCGCGTCGCCCATATAGACGAGCTTCTGGCCCTTGAGCGGGCCGAAATGCTCCTGCATGGTGAGGAAGTCGGCGAGGATCTGCGTCGGGTGGAACTCGTTGGTCAGGCCGTTCCAAACCGGCACGCCGGCGTACTTCGCCAGCGCCTCGACGCGCTCCTGCCCGAAGCCGCGGTACTCGATGCCGTCGAACATCCGGCCCAGCACGCGGGCGGTGTCGGCGATGGACTCCTTGTGTCCGATCTGGCTGGCGGAGGGATCGAGATAGACCGCGTGCATACCGAGGTCGAACGCGCCGACCTCAAACGAGCAGCGGGTGCGGGTGGAGGTCTTCTCAAAGATCAGCGCCACGCTCTTGCCCTCGCAGTACTTGTGGGGGACGCCCGCCTTCTTCTTCGCCTTCAGGTCGGCGGCGAGGTCGATCAGGTACTGGATCTCCTCCGGGGTGAAGTCCAGCAGCTTGAGAAAGTTTTTACCCTTTAATGAAATCATCGTGTTATCCTCACTTCATTTGTTCTTTGACGAATGCGATCTGTTTTTCCACCGAGTCCGGCGAGGTGCCGCCCTCGGAAATGCGGGTCCTGACGCAGGTCTGCAGGTCGATGGCGGCGTAAACGTCGTCCTCGATCAGCTCGCTGTACCGGCGGTAGGTCTCCAGCGTCAGCGTTTCGAGCACCTGTCCGTTCCGGATGCATTCGCTCACCAGCTCGCCCGAGATCTTGTACGCCGAGCGGAACGGCAGGCCCTTGCGCACCAGATAGTCCGCGAGGTCGGTGGCGTTGATGAAGCCGCTCTGCGCCGCGCGGTACATCGTGTCGGCGTGGACGGTCATGCCCTCGAGCATCGGCGTGAAGACGTTCAGACACATCTTCACGGTGTCCAGCGCGTCGAACACCGCCTCCTTGTCCTCCTGCATATCCTTGTCGTAGGCAAGGGGCAGGCCCTTGAGCATGGTCAGCAGCGCCATCAGGTCGCCGTAGACGCGCCCGGTCTTGCCGCGCACCAGCTCCGCCATGTCGGAGTTCTTCTTCTGCGGCATGATGGACGAGCCGGTGGTGAACGCGTCGCTGAGGGTGACGAAACGGAACTCCCAGCTCGTCCAGAGGATCAGCTCCTCGCTCAGGCGGGAGAGGTGCATCATCAGCAGCGACAGCGCCGAGAGCAGCTCCACGCAGAAGTCGCGGTCGGACACGGCGTCGATGCTGTTGCGCGCCACGGCGGAGAAGCCCAGCATCTTCGCCTCCATCTGCCGGTCGGTGTCGTAGGTCGTGCCCGCCAGCGCGCAGGCGCCGATGGGCGACACGTCGATGCGCCTGCGGCAGTCCCTCAGCCGGTCGAGGTCGCGCAGGAGCATCATCGCGTAGGCGAGGATGTGGTGGCTGAACAGGATGGGCTGCGCGCGCTGCAAATGCGTGTAGCCGGGCATGATGGCGGTCTTGTTCTCCTCCGCGACCTTCACGACCGCGGCGATCAGCCCCTTGAGCTGCCCGGCCAGCGCGTCGGACTCGTGGCGCAGGTGCAGCCTCATGTCCAGCGCCACCTGGTCGTTGCGGCTGCGGGCGGTGTGGAGCTTCTTCCCCACCTCGCCGAGCCGCTCGGTGAGCACCTGCTCGACGAACATATGGATGTCCTCCGCCGTCCAGTCGAAGGCGAGCGTCCCGTCGTCGAGGTCGTTGAGGATGCCCTGCAGGCCGTCGATCAGCGCGTCGGCGTCCTGCTGAGAGAGGATGCCCTTCGCGGCGAGCATCGCCGCGTGCGCCATGCTGCCCACGATATCCTCGCGGTAGAGGCGGCAGTCAAAGCGGATGGACGAGTTGAAGTCGTCCGCCGCGCTGTCGGTCACGCCGGACGTCCGTCCGGCCCACATCTTTGCCATGGTATTGCCTTTCTTAAAGCTTTCCTTGTTCTCTGAGCGCCTGCACCTTGGTGGGCAGGCCCCAGCAATCGATGAAGCCCGCCGCCTGCGCCTGGTCATAGTCGCTGTCGCCGAAGGTGACGAGGTTCTCGGAGTAGAGGGAATACGGCGAGGTCATGCCGGCGGGGATGATGTTGCCCTTGTAGAGCTTGAGCCTGACCGAGCCGGTGACGTACTTGTTGCTCTCGTTGGCGAAGGCGGACAGGCACTCCTGAAGCGGGGTGTACCACTTGCCGTTGTAGATGAGGTCGGCGTAATCCACCGCCAGCTTCTTCTTGACGTGCAGCGTCTCCTTGTCGACGGTGATCATCTCCAGATGCTCGTGCGCGTAGTAGAGGATGGTGCCGCCGGGGGTCTCGTAGACGCCGCGGTCCTTCATGCCGATGAGGCGGTTCTCCACGATGTCGATGATGCCGATGCCGTGCTTGCCGCCGAGCGCATTGAGCTTACGGATGACGTCGCTCGCCTTCATCTTCTCGCCGTTGACGCCCACGGGCGCGCCCGCCTCGAACTCGACGGTGACGTACTCCGGCTCGTCCGGCGCCTGAAGCGGGGACACGCCCATCTCGAGGAAGCCGGGCTTCTCAAGCTGCGCCTCGTTGGCGGGGTCCTCGAGGTCGAGGCCCTCGTGGCTGAGGTGCCAGAGGTTCTTGTCCTTGGAGTAGTTCGTCTCGCGGGAGATCTTCAGCGGGACGTTGTGCGCCTCGGCATAGTCGATCTCCTCGTCGCGGGACTTGATCTCCCACTCGCGCCACGGCGCGATGACGGGCATATTGGGCGCGTAGCGCGCGATGGCAAGCTCGAAGCGCACCTGGTCGTTGCCCTTGCCGGTGCAGCCGTGGGCGATGGCGTCCGCGCCCTCGGCGAGCGCGATCTCCGCGATCTTCTTGCCGATGACCGGGCGCGCGAACGCGGTGCCCAGCAGATAGGTCTCGTAGTTCGCGTCCATCTTCAGCGCGGGGACGATGACCTCGTCCACCATCTCGTCGGTGAGGTCGGCGATGATGAGCTTGCTCGCGCCGGTCTTGAGCGCCTTCTCCTCCAGGCCGTCCAGCTCGCCGTCGCCCTGTCCGACGTCCGCCGCCACGGCGATGATCTCGGCGTTGTTGTAGTTCTCCTTGAGCCAGGGGATGATAATGGACGTATCCAAGCCGCCGGAATAGGCGAGAACGATCTTTTTGATCTTGCTCTTATCCATGATATGCCTCCAAAAATGAATAAAAATGTAATCCCACGGATTTTCGTGGGATTACTATACTTCAAATCCATAGTATTGTCAACATTTTTGCCGCCGACGCGCCTGTTTTATACGAATTATACTGTATATCTATGCGCCCCATCGCCGGTTTTATGTATTATTACACCCCGAGGTCGGGTACGCGCACCGTATAAGTATCCAGACCGTCGGTGAAAACCAGCTTGTCCGGCTTTTTCGGCGGCTCCGCCGCGGCCGCGGCCAGCCGCCGCTTCTGCTCGCGCAGCGCAAACGGCACCGCCGCGCAGGAGAGGACGACGAAGAATCCGGCGGAGAGCACGACGTCCTTGATCTGTGCATAATCTTCCCACGCCGCGGCGAACACCGCGTCCGCGACGGCCAGCGCCGACGCGCCCAGCGCCAGCGCGACGAGGCTGCGGCGGTTCAGGAGCTTTTTCACCGGCAGGTCGGGGAACGCCGCCTTCGCCGCAAGCAGGAACGACCCCGCAAGCAGCGCGAGCATCAGCGCCCAGCCGGCGACCTTGCCCAGAGCCGGCGCGAGCAGCGTCCACGCCGCGCCCGCCGCCGCGAGGATGGCGCTGCCAAGCGCCCAGAGCGGCAGCACGGCCAGCAGCCGCACCGCCAGCGGGAGACGCAGGATGCGCGCGCGCAGCGTCGCGCGGACGCCGCCGCGCTTTCTGGTCTCGTCGCTCTCGTCCTGCTCCGCGCCCGCATCGTCGTCCGCGCCGTCGAGATCGACGGTGACGGTGTAGGCGGACGCGGGAGCGTCGTTCGACAGCAGCGCCGCCGGCGTCGAAAACAGGCTGCCGGTCGTCACGCTCGCCGCCGTCAGCAGTGCGAGCGCGGATACCGTCGCGGTCTTTTTCAGTTTGCCCGTTTTGGGCTTGTTCTCTTTCGTTTCCATCTCTGTTCCTTTTCTGTTAAAGCTGCGCGTGCAGCTCCCAGCGTTTGACCTTTCCCGTCGCCGTGCGCGGGAGCGGCTCGCTCCGGCGCGCAATGGCGGCGACGCGCTGCCCCTTGGCGCGCGATCTCTGATACGGCTCGATGGCGGCGAGGATCGCCTCGTCGGAGCGGGCGTCGCCGTAGACGGCGAGCGTCAGCCGGTCGCGGTGGAGCGCCAGTGCGACGTCCGCCTCCGGCAGCAGGCGCGCAAGCTCCGCCTCCGCCTCCGGCAGGAAGAGGTTCCCGCCGTCGTGCAGCACCAGCATATCCTTCTTGCGCCCCGTGACGTGCAGCAGACCCTGCTCGTCCAGCCGCCCGAGGTCGCCGGTCCTCAGCACGCCGCCGTGCAGCACCGCCGCCGTCTCGTCCCGGCATTTGTAATAGCCCTTCATCATGCAGGTGCGCACGCGGACCAGGATCTCGCCGTCGGGCGCGATCGTGACCTCGTCGTCCGGGCAGACCGTCATGGCGCTCGGATCGTCGCCCAGCGAGAGCGCCACGCCGGAGCTGGTCTCGGTCAGCCCGTATCCGAAGCTGACACGCGCGCCCGTCGCGCGCGCGAGCGCAAGCAGCTCGTCGGAGCAGTCGCCCGCGCCGACGAGAATGAGCTTCAATTCGCTGTTGAACGCGCGGCGGCGAAGCTGCGCGCTGAGCAGCAGCGGGACGAGGGACACCGCCGTCGGGCGGAAGAGCGCATAGTCCTCCGCCGCGCGCGACGGCCCGCGCCCCAGCGCCACGCACGCGCCGCAGGACAGCGCCCACAGCATACCGCACACAAAGCCGAACACATGGCCCAGCGGCAGCGCGCACAGCAGCGTGTCCTCCGCGGTGAGCGGCAGCAGCGCGCCGCCGTTGTACGCGCTGGCGCAGAGGGTCTTCTCCGTCAGCACCACCGCCTTGGGGCGCTGTGTTGTGCCGGAGGTGAAGAACAGCACCCGCCCCGCGCCGCCGTGAACGCCGGAGGCCAGGTTGGGTGTCAGCTTCGCGCAAAGCGCCTCCCCGCCCCAGAGCAGGTCGACGTCGGTGTACGGCAGCAGCCCGCGCAGGATGGCGGTCGGCGCGCTCCGGTCCAGCATGACGACCTGCATCCCCGCGCGCACGGCGGCGAACAGCTCGACCACACAGGGCAGGCTGCCGTCGGCGAAGAGGCCGAGGCAGGTCTTGCCGGTTTTCTGCAGCTCCGTCGCGCGCTGTCCGACCGCCTCATACAGGCGCGCATAGCTCATCGTCCGCACCTCCCCGTCCTGCTCCCAGCGGAACGCGGGCGCGTCGGGCGTGCGGTCGGTGTACCAGCGGAGCATCTCCGAAAAGCTCAGATAGCGCAAAGATTTCACCTCATGTTGTCTTGTTCCGCGTGACGCGTCAATTGACGACCGGGCGACCGTCCGACCAGACGGCGCGGATCGCCTTCTTGTCCATCAGATAGATACTGCGCTCGAAGCGCTCGCGCAGCGTCAGCTCCCGCACCGGCTCGGCAAGCACGCTGTCGTCCACGACGATGGCGTGGAGCGGCTGCCCGACGGCGAAGCCGCCGTCCGCGCCGAAGTAGCGGTGTCCCGCCGTCGAGCCGAGGTAATACGCCTCGTCCACGGTGAGGAACTCCGCCTCGCCGTCGGTCTGCATATGCAGCACCTTGGACGCGCGGATGCTCATGGCGATGACGTGGTTCATCCCCAGCAGCGCGCCGCCCGCGATGTCGCTGCCCAGCGTCACCCACACGCCCTCGCGCAGCATGGTGCGGATGGGCGCGACGCCGGAGCAGATGTTGATGTTTGACCCGGCGCAGTGCGCCACGACGACGTTGTGCCGCAGCAGCGCCTCGCGCTCGCGCGCGTCGGAGTGGACGCAGTGCGCCATGACCGTGTGGTCCTTCCACAGGCCGTACTTGGCGTAGGTCTCCCAGTACTGTGCGCAGTCGGGGTGCAGCTTCCTGACCAGCTCGATCTCGCCGCCGTTCTCGGACAGGTGCGACTGGACGTACAGCCCCCGCTCCTCGCCGAGCTTCCCCAGCCACGCCATCAGCTCGTCCGTGCAGGACGGCGTGAAGCGCGGCGTCAGGATCGGCTTGACATGGCGGAAGCGCGCGCACTCGTCCAGCCAGCGCAGCGTCTCGCGCTTGCTCTCCTCGGTGGTCTCCCTCAGCACCTCGCCGCTGTTGCGGTCCATGTTGACCTTGCCGACATACCCCGTCACGCCCGCGCGCTCCAGCTCCTCCATCAGGATGAGCGTCGCGTCCGTGTGGAGCGAGGAGAACATACACACCCGCGTCGTGCCGCCGGTGATGAGGTCGCGCGCAAGGCGGCGGTAGGTGCGGCGGGCGTAATCCGTGTCCGCGAAGCGCGCCTCCGTGCGGAAGGTGTAGGTGTTCAGCCAATCCATCAGCGGCAGGTCCATGCCCATGCCCAGCATCGGGTACTGCGGCGCGTGCAGGTGCATATCCACGAAGGACGGCATGATGAGCGCGTCGCCATAGTCGATAAAGCTCGCGTCGGTATGCTCCGGCGCGGCGGGCAGAACGTCTAGCACCGCGCCGTCGTCAGAGAGCGCCAGCGCGCCGTGCGGCAGCGTGACCAGCTCGCCGAGGCGGGGGGAATATACGAGATTACCTTGTATGATTTTCACAAACACCACTTCTTTTCATATGTCGTCATTGTCATAGTAGCACAGGCATTCTCATTTTGCAAGCTCTCATATTTTTGCGCTCTGTCTCATAGGTTGTCCGTGAGGTGATGAACAATGAAGCTGCGGCTTCGCCGCGCTCTGCGCGGCGGCAGTTCCCTTGTGCTGGCGGCGGCGACGCTGTGGATCGTGGCGGCCGCCGCGCCGCTGGGCAGTCTGGACGAGGCGGCGCGCTCCCTCGGCGGCGACGCGATGGCTCTGGCGCTGCTGCGCTTCGAGCGCGGCGACGGCCCGTCCGGCCTGTCGCTGCCCGCCGCGCTGGCGCTGAACGTGACGCCGCTGCTGCTCCCGATCCGGGACGAAGCAGGCGACGCGACCGAAGCGCCGCCGGGGGAACCGCGCGAAGCGGAGCCGGATGAACCGGCCGCCGAAGCCGTGCCGGCGGAACAGCCGGCGCCCGCGGCGCGCGACAACGGCGTACCGTCGACGACGCTGCGCCCCTCGGACGCCTCCGGCTATCTGGTCAGCGGGAAGATCCGCGTCCACAACACGTCCTCCGCCGCGCTGACGCAAAGCGACCTGAGCGCCGATTTCTCCGCAAAGCTGACGGAGGACGCGCCGCAGGTGCTCGTCGTCCATACGCACGGCTGCGAGGCGTACACGATGCCCGCGGGCGAGGAATACGAGGCGTCGGACGACCACCGCACGCTGGACGAGCGGTATAACGTCGTCCGCGTCGGCGACGAGATCGCACGGGTGCTGGAGGACGCGGGGATCGGCGTGGTGCACGACCGCACGCTGCACGACTACCCCAACTACTCCGGCGCATACAACCGCTCCCTCGCCACGGTCGAGCGTTACCGCGCGGAGTACCCCTCGCTGGTCTACATCCTCGACGTGCACCGCGACGCAGTGGCGGACGCCGACGGCAGCCAGTACAAGCTGCTGTGCGCCGAGGAGCCGGGCGCCGCGCAGCTGGAATTCGTCGTCGGCTCGAACGGCGGCGGGCTGAGCCACGACCGCTGGCGCGACAATCTGCGCCTTGCCTGCGCGGTGCAGGCGACGCTGCTGGACGACTATCCCACGCTGATGCGCCCGATCATCGTGCGCAACTCGCGCTACAATCAGCAGGTGAGCACAGGCTCGCTGCTGCTTGAGGTCGGGACGGCAGGCAACTCGCTCGACGAAGCACTCGCCGCCGCGCGGCTGTTCGCAAAGGGGTTTGCGGAGACGATCAAAGGATAAGAGGGGGTGGTTTTGCGCCCTGCCGAGCGCGGGCGGGGTTTTCTGCGCCCGCCCGGCGCGCCTTTTGCCTCCCCTGAAAGGGGAGGTGGCAAACGCCGTCCCCCGCGAGGCGTTTGACGGAGAGGTTTTTCTGCGCCCACCCGGGCGCGTCCCTTGCCTCCCCTGAAAGGGGAGGTGGCAAACGCCGTCCCCCGCGAGGCGTTTGACGGAGAGGTTTTTCTGCGCCCGCCCGGCGCGCTGGGGAGGGGTTCCGCGCCCTCGGGCGCGGGTGACTTTTTCGCCGCCGAAAAAGTCACCAAAAAGCCGCCAAAACCAATGGTTTTGGAATCCTTTGGGGATGCGA
>Ga0129307_1001436_pt1 | contig 25305 bp, 23 predicted proteins | sample P1105metagenome_FD_94437 | JGI IMG/M metagenome (GOLD analysis project Ga0129307, IMG submission 94437) | Capybara group fecal microbial communities from Wisconsin, USA - P1105 metagenome | ecosystem: Host-associated > Mammals > Digestive system > Large intestine > Fecal | place: USA: Wisconsin...
AGGCCTTCAACTCTTTCCTAATGTTGTCGAGCAAGGATTCGAACCTTGACAGGCAGAACCAAAATCTGCAGTGCTGCCATTACACCACTCGACATCATTCCAATTCTGAATGCGGGTGCAAAATTACGATTTTTTTTGATATAATATATAAAAAATGAAAAAAATATTTTTTTGGCTTCTGTCTGTAATATTTGTTTATTTTTGCAGTTTTAAAACAAAATAATTTTCAAGATAAGCATGAACTTTAAAAAACTTAACAACATAGTCGGTTGGGGCGTGTTTCTGATTGCCACAATAGTCTATTTGCTTACGATGGAGCCAACCGTCAGCTGGTGGGACTGCGGCGAGTATATTTCAACGGCTTACAAATTGCAGGTCGGCCATCCGCCAGGAGCGCCTATGTTCCAGCTCATCGGCCGTTTCTTCACCCTGTTTGCCTTCGGCGATGTCACCAAGGTGGCAATGATGATCAACATCATGTCGTGCCTCTGCTCGAGCTTCACGATTTTGTTCCTTTTCTGGACTATCTCGATGCTTGCGCAGAAGATTTGGATGCGCGACGGTGAAAAAGCTTCAGACAATAACAAACTGGCAGTGCTGGCAGCTTCGGCAATCGGAGCCTTGGCTTACACATTCACCGACTCGTTCTGGTTCAATGCGGTTGAAGGCGAGGTTTACGCAATGTCGTCGTTTTTGACAGCCATCACATTCTGGGCGATTCTGAAGTGGGAACAGGTTTCGGACGAACCCAATCACTATCGCTGGCTGATTTTCATTGCTTACGTCATTGGCTTGTCAATCGGTGTGCATTTGCTGAATTTGCTGACAATTCCCGCGATTACTTATATAGTATATTTCAAAAAATACAAATTCACTTGGAAAGGTTTTATTTGGTCAGGCATCATTGCTGTGGCTATCACTGGTTTTATCCAGGTGATTCTGGTTCCGGCTATTGTTTCGTTGGCCGGCAAGTTTGAGCTGTTCTTTGTCAACTCAATAGGCCTGCCGTTCAATTTTGGCACCATCTTCTATTTCATTCTTCTGATTGCGTTGATTGTCTGGGGATTATGGTATACGACAAAGCGAAACAAACCGATATGGAATACGGTGATTCTGTCGTTCATGTTCATCCTGATCGGCTATTCATCGTTCTTCATGCTTGTGATTCGTGCCAACGCCAACACGCCTATCAACGAGAATGAACCAAACGACGCTGTTTCGCTGCTGTCATATCTGAAACGTGAACAGTACGGCAGCTGGCCTTTGCTTTACGGACAGTATTACACTGCCAAGCCTTACGATGTGACAGAGGGCTCACCTATATATTATAAGGACCACAAGAAAGGCAAATACGTGGAAGTGGCCAAAAACTTCGGTGAATATGTTTACGACAGCAATGTGATGACTATTTTCCCTCGTATGTGGAACGGCTCAAAGAAGACATTCACCAACACTTACGAGCGTTACATCGACAAGTCGAAGATGCATGTCACCACACAGAAAAAGGCTAACGGCAGCTCTGAACGTGTCATGATTCCGACTTTCGGCCAGAATCTGCGGTTCTTCTTGGATTACCAGTGCGGCTGGATGTTCTGGCGCTATTTCATGTGGAATTTCGTCGGTCGTCAGAACGATACCGAGGGCCAGGGCGAGATAGAAAACGGCAACTGGGTGAGCGGCATCGGATTCATCGACAATCCGCGCTTGGGCAACCAGAGCGATTTGCCGCGCAGCAAGCAGAGCCCGGCCAACACCAAATACTATTTCCTGCCGTTGCTGCTTGGCTTGATAGGTTTGCTTTATCAGGTGAAGTACGACCCGAGGAACTGCTGGGTGGTGTTCCTGCTGTTCTTCATGACTGGTTTGGCAATCATTATCTACCTCAACCAGACACCTTATCAGCCGCGCGAACGCGACTACTCATATGCTGGCGCGTTCTACGCTTTTGCGATTTGGATTGGATTCGGATTGCTGGGTATAATCAACGGTCTGCAGCAAGTGGTTAAAAACAGGTCGGTTGTCTTGATTGTAGCTACCGCCGCCTGTCTGTTTGTGCCGATTCTGATGGCTGCTCAAGGATGGGAAGGCCACAACCGCGCGGGCAAGACTTCGGCCTTGGACTGGGGTAAGAACTACCTGACTGAATTGCCCGAAAACGCTGTGATTTTCACACGTGGCGACAATGACACATTCCCGCTTTGGTATGTGCAGGAGGTGGAAGGCTATCGCACCGACGTGCGTGTTTGCAACTTCATGCTTTCGTCGGGTTATTGGTATGTTCACCAGATGGGCCGTAAGATTTACAAATCGGAGCGCATGCCGCTTTCGCTTACACCCGAGCAGTACGACAACGGCATTCATGAGAATGTGTTTATTGAGAGCGTGTTCGAGGGCCCTGTCGAGTTGAAAGACGCCATCGACTTTGTCCGCAGCGACAATCCGCGCACCAAAGCCACCGACGGCAATGGCAACCGTGTCGACTATCTGCCTGCGCGCAAACTGAAGATTACCGTCGACAAAGCGAAGGTGGTAGCCAACGGCATAGTGCCTGAAAGCATGAAAGACCAGATTGTCGACGAGATAGTGTGGACTATCCCTGACAAGGTGTCGTATCTGACCAAAAACGAGCTGATGTTGCTCGACTTCATGGCGACCAACAATTGGGATAGATGTGTTTACTTTACCAGTTTGAACGATATTTCCAATATTCTGGGTATTGACAAATACTTGCATCAGGAAGGATTGTCGCATCGTTTCATGCCGGTGTTGGCATCTGATTATCATGCCGGTGCTGGTGGAGTGTTCGTGGATGGCTCGTACGACCTGCTGGTCAACAACACACGCTGGGGCAATCTCAACGATCCAAAGGTTACCATCGACCCTGAAAGCGCTCGTAATGTGCCTTACGTCAAGATGGCATACATGCGCCTTGCACAGTCACTGGTCAACCGCAAGAGATACGACGAGGCTGTCACTGTGATGGATAAATGTCTGGAATTCTTCCCCGACGAGAGAATACCTTACGGTTTCTACTATGAGGGCTATTTCCCCGACTTCTATTATCGTTGCGGCGCCACCGAAAAAGGTGACGATGTGTTGAAAAAGATTGCGGCCAACGCCATCGATAATCTGCGCTACTACAACACGCTTGAGCCGAAGTTCATAGAGTATTACAAGGACGACATACATGAAGACCTGTCGTTGCTCAACACTATGGCCGACACTGCAAAGCGCAACCGACGCTACGACATACAGGACGAATTGGACAAAAAAGTTGATGAATACTTGGATGTCTTTATGAAGTACTTGTAATTAGAAGCAAGAAGTAAGAAGTGAGAAGCAAGAAGTTAATTTTTGCTTCTCACTTCTTTTTTGTAGCTGCGGATCATGTAGTAGATGCCGGCTATCAGTAACGGAATTGAGAGCCATTGTCCCATGTCGAGCACCATGTTGTTTTCAAACTCCACCTGCGGCTGTTTGATGAATTCTATAAGGATTCTTGAGCCGAATATCACTGTGCAGAACAACCCGAAGAAAAAGCCCTGACGACGGTTGATGATGTCGGTTTTGCGATAGAGATACATCAAAACTATAAACATCGCCACGCAGAACAATGCTTCGTAGATTTGGGTGGGATGGCAAGCCGGAATCATCTCCAACGGTGTGCCGGGAGCCCAGTCGCGTACAAATTTGAAGCCCCACGGCAGGGTGGTGGGGTTGCCGTAAATCTCTGAATTCATAAGATTGCCTGTGCGGATGAAAGCACCTCCGATAGATACCGCTATCACCACTCGGTCGAGCAGCCAGAGCATTGTTTTCTTGATTTTTCTGGAATAAATCCAAAGGCCGAGCAATATGCCTATGGCTCCGCCGTGGCTGGCCAGGCCACCTTCCCAAATGTACAGTATTTTAACGGGATTGGAGAGATAATAATCGGGTTCGTAAAACAGGCAGTGCCCCAAGCGAGCGCCTACTACGACGAAAACCAGCATGTACATTACGATTTTGTCGACCCATTCTTCGCCTATGCCTTCTTTGCGGTAAATCATCCTCATGATGTAATAACCCACCACAAATACCATAGCCCATAAAAGGCCGTACCAGGCTATCGGGCGTCCGCCAAGCAAAGGGAAGCCATCTGGAAAAGTGAAGATGAAAGGGTTAACGTCCCATACGATGTAGTTTAAAGTCATTTTTTAATGTTTATTGGTTATTGTTAATTGGTTATAGAGACTATAGATGAAGGTCTAAAACATCATTGTCGTTGAATCTTTCTCTGATGTTTATTTTTGGAATTTTGACCTTATTTAATTGGAAATCACTTTGTTTGCACCAATTGAAACAGCCGGCTTCGCTCAGATGCCTTGCCAGATACTCTTGCTCGGTTTGGCCGGGGGTAGGCACTAGGTAGGCGTTTCTGCCAAGCCGGATGAGATCCATCAGCGATGAATAACCGCCACGGCAGATGATGTTCTCGGCGCTGTCAACCAACTGTACAAACATTTCATCGTCGACATGGTTGAACATGCTGACATTGTCTGAAATGTCGCCAGGAAGATCGTAAGAGTCGGGTTTAGCTCTGAGAATCAATACATTGTCTTTGATTTGAGCGGCTTGTTTCAACACTATGTCTTCAAACATGGTTCTCTGAGGTTCGGGCCCTGACAGAATCACCAGATATTTATTGTCTTTTTCGGTTTCGTCCTGATTGCGCGGCTCAAAACGGCTCAACAAACCGATGTATTTGGTTTTGAACCTGCGGATGGCTGGATGCGACAGCTTGCCCGACAGCGAAGGCTCGTCGGCCTGATCGGGCACCCAAATCTCATCGTACTTTCGTAAATAGCAGTTGTTGAACCAATTGACCAGCGGCATCGTGAACCGCCAAAACTTTGGCACTTGAATGTGTAACTGGTGAGTGATGAAAACCGACGGCACTTGTCGACTCCAGCAACCGAAACGATTGTCGGAAATCACCATGTCGATACCGTGGCTTTTGACAATCTGCTCCACAGCTTTGTGGTCTTTGCGAAAATCTCTCAAAGCCCCCGGGAATGCTGTCATCAGTTTGAATACCTGCGAGTTGGAGCGACTGTATTTGGGCGAGAATCCGGGCAGTTTTATGAAATCCATGTCGGGAAATTCCTTTTGCAAAAATGCCAGCGGACCTTCGTCGGCGGCAACAATCACCCTGTGTCCTTGACTTGCCAAAGACTTAATGATTGGAACACAACGTGTTGCGTGCCCCAACCCCCAGTTCAAAGGACATATCAGAATGTTTTTTCCCAACGGTTTTTATTTTTTGCAAAGATAATGCTTTTATTAATATGGTATGTCCATTTTGAGATGTTAATTTTTTATTACAAAGTAATGTTTTTTTAACAAAAATGTTAATAAAAATTAACATAAAATATTGAAAATCAATGTTGTACGTATTAAAATACTTCTTATCTTTGCGGCATGGAAAGACGTAAATTATATGAAATCGCTCTCACGCTTTTGCCCGGAATAGGGTATGTGAACAGCAAGAAGCTGGTGGCCTACTGCGGTGGTGCCGAAGCAGTGTTTTGTGAGTCGAAAAAGGCTCTGGAACAGATACCGGGCATCAAGCCGGAAACTGTTGACAGTATTGTGTCGCACAAAATGTTTGACCGAGTTGAACAGGAGTTTGTTTTTATCGAGAAAAACGGTATCAAGCCGTTGTATTATCTTGATGCTGACTATCCGAAACGGCTGCAACACTGCGCTGACTGTCCGCTGGTGCTATATTACAAAGGTAATGCCGACTTAAACGCGGCAAAGGTGATGGGTATTGTCGGCACCCGTAATATCACCGATTACGGACGATTTATGGCCGAAAAAATAATCGAAGAGCTTTCAAGCAATAATATATTGATAATCAGTGGATTGGCGTATGGTGTGGATGCCATGGCACACAGCGCCGCCTTGAAATATAATCTTGCTACCGTGGGTGTGCTGGGACATGGAATGCAAACTATTTATCCGGCAAAAAACAGAAAATTGGCAATTGAAATGCTTGAGAAAGGAGGTGTTTTAACTGAGTTTATGAGCGGAACGATGCCGCTGCGCGAGAATTTTCCGCAACGCAACCGAATTGTGTCGGGTATGGTCGATTGTCTGGTGGTGGTTGAAAGCGCGATCAAAGGCGGAGCAATGATAACAGCTGACATAGCCAACTCCTATGATAGAGAAGTGTTTGCCGTGCCAGGGCGGATAGGCGATATCTACAGTGAGGGGTGCAACATGCTTATCATGACCAACAAGGCGCATCTGGTGACAGGTGCCGCTGATATCAGCCGTGTGATGAATTGGGACATCGACACCAAGACTGTGGCCAAGCAAATGCGTCTGTTCCGCGATTTTAGCGACGATGAGCAAAAGGTGATGGATGTATTTGCCGATAAAAAGACTGTACAGCTCGACGATATCATAGTCGGAACCGATCTTTCGCCTTCAAAAATAGCGTCGGTGCTGCTGTCGCTTGAGTTCGACGGGGTGCTGACGGCTCTTCCGGGAAAACGTTATCAAAAGTTGTGACATAATTCAATAAAAATCCGTACCTTTGCATCGAATTTTTCAAAAACGATGCCGATAGGAAGAGTTATCAAGTCAACTGGAAGCTGGTATGACGTTCAGGACGATGCCGGACAGGTGGTATTGTGCCGCTTGAGAGGCAAGATACGCCTTGACGGATTGCGCACTACAAACCCAGTGGCTGTGGGCGATTTGGTTAATTTTGAAAAAGAACGCGACAAGGATACTTGCGTTATCGACAAGATTTTGCCTCGCAACAACGTGATAGTCCGCAAGTCGGTCAATCTGTCGAAAGAATCGCATATCATAGCTGCCAACGTTGATCAGGCCATACTTGTGGCCACCATAGCACAGCCACGCACTTCGACAGGTTTTATCGACCGTTTTACGGTGACTGCCGAGGCTTATCATATCCCTGTTGTCATAGTGTTCAACAAATGCGATATCTATGATTCAGAGCAGGTTGCGGCAGCTGAAGAGCTGATGCGTGTTTATAACGGAATCGGTTACGAGTCGTTTATGATATCGGCCAAGACAGGCTACAACTGCGACCGCTTGAAGGATTTGATGAAAGACAAAAGGAGTATGTTTTCGGGTCATTCGGGTGTAGGCAAATCGGCATTGGTCAACCGATTGGATCCCAGTTTGAATCTTCGTGTGGGTGAGATATCCGAGGTGCACGAAAAAGGGAAGCATACCACCACATACGCCCAAATGTATCCGCTCGGCTTCGGCGGTTATATCATCGACACTCCTGGCATCAAGGAATTCGCTCTTTTCGATATGGAGAAGGATACTTTGGCGCAGCGATTCCCCGAGATGCGCGCCGTGATGCACGACTGTCGCTTTAACAACTGCACGCATTTGCATGAGCCTGATTGTGCTGTAAAAGAAGCTGTAAATCAGAATGTTATAGCCGATTGGCGTTATGAGAACTATTGTAACATGATGGATGATTAGCGGCCTATGAAGAGATTTTTGACTATACTGCTCATCCTTTGTTGTGCCTCCGCTTTCGCGCAGGACGACAACGGCTGTTTTGTGGTGTCGAAGATTGATCTGCAAGGCAACAAAGTCACCAAGTTGTCAACAATTCAAAGGGAGATGCTCTTTTGTGAGGGCGACACCATCTGCGATATGGATGTGGTCAAGCAAAGCCGTGAAAACTTGCTCAACACAGCTTTGTTTAACTTTGTCGATTTTGATTGGGTGGATGATGGTGTTGGATCTAAAGCTTTGACAATCAGTATGGTTGAGCGCTGGTATCTGTGGCCTATACCTTATTTGGCGTATGCCGATCGCAATCTGCGTTCGTGGTGGGAGGCCAAGGATTGGACGCGCTTAAGCTACGGATTCGATTTGGTTTACGGCAACCTTTGGGGGCTGAAACACGAACTCGACCTGACTGTAATTGGAGGTTACAACCAAAATTACGGTTTGACATACGATATTCCCTATCTCACTGCCAGACAGCGGCTCGGGATGAGGTTGTCGTCGGGATTCACACGCGACAGGGAAGTGGCCTACATCACCGAAAACGACAAAATCAGCTATTTCAAAGGTGATTCGGAGTATGCACACGAGTCGTTTTACGCCTTTTTGATGCCGTATTACCGCTTCGGCTACCGCAACACTTTGTATATGCAGTTGAAATACGACAATCGTTTGTTCAACGACAGTTTACCCGAGTTGAATCCCGATTTCAGCAACCCTGACGGCACTCGTTTTCAGTATTTTACGGTCACAGCCATATTTAAAAACGATTATCGCGACGATCATAACTATCCCTTGGACGGTCATTATCTGGAATTGGAGCTGACCAAGATAGGCTTAGGGCTGTTCGATTATTCGCCCAACCTGTTTTATGGAAAAATCACAGCCGATTGGTATACTCCGATTGCCGGAAGGTTTTACTGGGCCTCGAATGTCACAGCCAAGTTGTCAGACAGCAATACGGCCCCTTATTTCCTATCGCAAGGATTGGGCTACAAAAACGACTATGTCAGAGCATTTGATTTGTATGTGGTGGACGCTTTGAATTACGCTATCTGTAAGAATAACCTCAAGTTTGAGATACTCAGGCCGGTTACAAAGCATTTGCCTCTGATCAAAAACGACCGGTTCGGAAAGATACATTTGGCTTTGTACGCCAATTTGTTTTTCGACTTTGCATACACCTGGAATGTGCCGATTCCCGATGGAATGTCAACAAAAATAGCCAACGAGTGGATTTTCGGCACGGGTGTCGGTATAGATTTTGTAACATATTACGATAAAGTGCTGCGTTTGGAGTACGGTGTCAATGCCTTGGGCGAGACAGGGTTTTTCGTACATCTGGTGGCTCCGATATAATTAAAAAATGAGCTTATGAGAATAGCATTGTATGGCAGGACATTTGATCCTGAATATGAAGGACTTATGAAAGAAGTCGTTGACGTGTTGCATGGCGCGGGCGTCGAAACAGTGAAGTTCAACTCGTACGATCAGTTGAAAGGTCAAGTTGACATGTTGTTCTCGTTCGGCGGCGACGGCACTATGCTCGACACTGTTGAGCTGGTCCGCGATAGCGGCATCCCTGTGCTCGGCATCAATACCGGACGCTTGGGATTTCTTTCGGGCATAGCACCCGACGAAACCATTGACGCTGTGCATAAGATTCTGGCCGGTGAATACGAGATTGAAAAGCGCTCGCTGGTGAGATTGGTGGGGCAGGAGAAGCTGTTCAACGGCATCAATTACGCTCTAAACGAGATGTGCGTAATGCGTAAGGATGGCAGCAGCCTCATAGTCATTCAAGTTTACGTCGACGACAAGCTGCTCAATACTTATTGGGCCGATGGTCTGATTTTGGCCACACCCACGGGTTCCACAGCCTATTCGCTTAGCGTTGGCGGCCCGATTGTCGCTCCTGACAACGACAGTTTCCTGATTACACCTATAGCGGCGCACAATTTAAGCATACGCCCGATTGTCATTTCGGGCAACAGTGTGATTAAGATAAAAGTGGACGGACGCTGCGACGAGTATTCGCTCAGTCTGGACACACGCCGCCATATGGTCGACAAACATCTGGAACTCGAGATTCGCAAGGCTGAATTCAGCTTCAACATGGTCAAACTGCCCGAGAAGGACTTCTTCTCGGCCATCCGTAACAAGCTGTTATGGGGCAATGATGTTAGAAATTGAAAATTTTTTAACATTGTTATTAAATAAAAATGTAAATTTGTCGTTTTATTAGGGTGAAAATTAAATGGCTGACTATCAAGAGGGAAGAATAATAGACGAATGAAAAATTTGAGAAAGTTCGGTTTAGTTGCGTTGATATTCTTTATTTGCGGGCAATTTTTAGTCCGCAATGAGGCTTCCGCACAGGTAGTTGAAGTGGGCGGATCAGTCGGTTTGTCGTACTATATGGGCGACATCAACCCCAAGATTCCGTTTGTTCAAAGCAAGCTTGGCTGGGGCGCAATAGTGCGGTTTTACAGCGGTACACGCTGGGCATTCCGCTTTGCCTATTCCAATCTGCAGCTGGCTGGCAGCGACGAGGCTTCAGGCTATCGTCCTGAAAGAGGCCTTTCGTTCACCGACAATGTTAACGATTTTGCCTTAACGGCCGAGTTCAACTTTTTGGATTACTTCACCGGCAGCCGCCGCAGCGGCCTGACTACCTATATATTCGGCGGTGTTTCGGTGCTGACTTTCAATCCTAAGGCCGAAGACGGTACGGAATTGTGCAATGTGCTGACCGATGTCGATTACGAAGGCGTAGTGATTATGAATGGCGAAAGCAAATACAGCAAGCTGGCTGTTTCAATCCCATTCGGCATTGGCATGAAATACAGCTTGTCGCAACGTATCGGGATGGGCGTGGAGTGGCGCTGGCATCTGGCACTCACCGACTGGCTCGACGATTGCCATGCCTACTATCCGACGGTCAACAACCAGTATAGTGACCCTACCAATTTCACGGGCAATTCGGGCGCTGAATACATACAACGCGGCAATCCCGACGATCTCGACTGGTATGGTTACCTCAACCTGTCGCTGACTTATAAATTCTTGCTTCCGACAGGCAAGGATTGTAACGTTAAAGGCAAATATAAAAACTTTGAATGATGGAGAGCTTGAAAGATAAGATTATAATGGAACGCCTGCCTCAGCACATAGCTGTCATCATGGATGGCAACGGTCGTTGGGCCAAGCAGCAGGGCAAGATGCGTATCTTTGGTCACCAGCATGGCGTTGAAGCCGTGCGTGCCACCACCGAAGCCTGCGCCGAACTCGGAGTAAAATATCTTACTTTATACGCTTTCTCCACCGAAAACTGGAATCGTTCGACAATTGAAGTCGATGCTTTGATGTCACTGCTGACAAGCGCTCTAAAAAATGAGCTTAAGACATTGAACGACAATAATATACGTTTAAATGCCATAGGCGATTTGAAGCGTCTTCCAAAATCGCAGTACGATGCCTTGGTGTACGCTATCGACAACACCAAAAACAACACCCGCATGACGCTTACCCTTTGTCTCAGCTACTCATCGCGTTGGGAGTTGACCAAGATGGTTAAGGATATAGCCGCTGAAGTCAAGCAGGGCAAAATTAACCCTGAGCAAATTGATGAAGCATTGATAGACAATCATTTGGCAACAGCCGGTATGCCTGATCCCGACCTGCTTATCCGCACCAGTGGCGAGGAGCGAATCAGCAATTACCTGTTGTGGCAAATAGCTTATTCTGAACTTTATTTTACAAAGACATTTTGGCCCGATTTTTCGAAGGAAGACCTTTACGAGGCAATTGTCGATTATCAGAACCGTGAACGCAGATTCGGCAAGACAAGTGAACAAATTAAGAAGTAGACAATGACATTTTTGAAGAGATATAATTTTTTGGCCGCAGCCCTGTTGTGTTTGACTATAATCACGACGGGAACTGTGGCGAATGCTCAGATACAGGTTGGCAACGACCTCTCTGACATCGACTATTCTTTTCCGCGTGAATACGAGATTGGCGGTATCACCGTCACCGGAGTGCAATATTTCGATCCGGCTATGGTGGTAATGGTTTCGGGCCTGAATGTCGGCATGAAGGTGAAGGTGCCTGGCGATAAAATCTCGGACGCTATCAGAAAACTGTGGGAGCAAGGCTACTTCGAAGATATTCAGATAACATCGACACAGAAGGTCGCTGGCAAAATATTCCTTAACATCGACTTGAAGGAGCGGCCTCGCATCAGCAAGTTCTCATTCAAAGGTTTCAAAAAGTCGGAGGCCGAAGAAGTGAGAAAGAAAATCAATCTGACACGAGGTGACGTCGCCACCGAACACACCTACAACAAAACTCAGCGCATCATCAAGAATTATTTTGCCGATAAAGGTTTCCTAAACGCTGAAGTCAGCATAGCTCCGGTACCGGATACTACAATGAACAACTATGTGACTCTGATTATCAGTGTCGACAAGAAATCTAAAGTCCGCATTGGCGAGATTGTGGTCAACAACAACGAGGTGCTTAGCGACGCACAAGTGAGAGCGGCAATGAAGGATACCAAGCGCCGCGGCAGATTCGACCCCTTGCGTCCGTTGGGAGCAACCATCGTCAATACGGTGTGGGATTTGATCACTCTGAAACCAGTCGATGCTGAAACTGAAGTCATAGAATACGCTACGGAATACGTCAGCCCTCGTATATTCAAGTCGTCACGCTTCAACAAGGATGATTACGAAACCGACAAGAGCCTTATCATCAAGAAGTATAATTCCAAAGGCTATCGTGATGCCAAGATTGTCAAAGATTCAGTCTACGTGATGGATGACAGGAATATCGGAATAATGCTAGATGTCAGCGAAGGCGATAAATATTATTTCGGCAACATCACATGGGTGGGCAACACCAAATACGACACCGCTACACTCAACCGGGTGCTCGGTATACGCAAAGGCGATGTCTACAACGAAGAGCTTCTTGAGAAAAACCTGACCTATACCGAGGGCGGTTACGATATTTCGTCGCTCTACATGGACGACGGTTATCTCTTCTTCCGTGTGGATCCGGTGGAAATCAGAGTCGAGAACGACACCATCGACCTGGAGATGAGAATGGTTGAAGGCGATCAGGCTACAATCAAGCGTGTCACCGTCAAGGGCAACACCAAGACCAACGACAAGATTATACTGCGAGAGATGTATACACGCCCGGGTCAGTTGTACAGCCGTAGCGATATCATCAGAACCATACGTGAACTCTCGGCTTTGCAGTATTTCGACGCCGAAAAGCTGCAACCCGACATTCAACCCGATCCGCAGGACGGCACGGTTGATATCAACTACATAGTGGAGGAGACACCTAACGATCAGGTGGAGGTTTCAGCCGGATGGGGCTACAACCGACTGATGCTGTCGTTGGGATTGAACCTCAACAACGTTTCATTGCGCAATTTCTTCAAAAAAGACGCTTGGCGCCCGATTCCTCAAGGCGACGGACAGAAGCTGTCGTTCAGAATCCAGACCTACGGTACCACCTATATCAACTACGGCGTGACATTCACCGAGCCTTGGCTTGGCGGCAAGAAGCCTAACGCTCTCACAGTGTCGGTGTACCATTCGTCGTACCGCAACACCTATATCGAAACAACCGGAAGGTTTATGCAGACCGGTCTTTCGGTGGGTATAGGAACCCGTCTGAAATGGCCTGATGACTATTTCACACTCTACAATGGTGTCAACTTTATCAAGTACAATCTTGACAACTATAAGAGTGTCTTCAACTTCGGTACAGGTAACGGCGACTTCAATTTGATTGGATATAACATCACTTTCGGACGTAACTCGACCAGCAACCCGATTTATCCACGCTACGGTTCGGAGTTTGTGCTTTCATTGGAACTCACCCCGCCGTATTCGCTCTTCGACGATGTCGACTACTATGCCCAATATCCTGATGAAGACGAAAGAGAAGACGCCATGTTCCACTGGGTGGAATTCCATAAATGGAAATTCAAAGCCGCTTTGTACACCGAGCTCGCCGATAAACTCGTGTTGATGACACGTGCACGCTTCGGCTTGTTGGGTTATTACAATCCTGATATCGGTGTCACCCCGTTCCAGCGTTTCTGCTTGGGAGGCGACGGACTGACCGGAGCATATAACTTCGATGGACGAGAGCTGATAGGCATGAGAGGTTATGCCAATACATCACTGACGCCTACCTATTCGCTCAACGGCAACGAAGGCGGTAACATATTCGCCAAGTACACAATGGAGTTGCGTTATCCGTTGTCACTCAACCCGTCGGCCACCATCTATGCGCTGACATTTGTTGAGGCTGGTAACTGCTGGCTCGGATTCGACAAATTCAATCCGTTCGAGCTTTACCGTTCGGCCGGTTTGGGCGTCAGAATTTACCTGCCGATGTTCGGAATGCTTGGCCTCGACTGGGGTTATGGTTTCGACCAGGTGCCAGGTGCCGCCGACGCTTCGGGTAGCCAGTTCCACTTCTCGATTGGTGGTTCAATTGATTAAAAATGAATAAATTAAGAAATATGAAAACAAAAGCATTATTATTACTTGCATTCTGCATGATGTTGGGTGTCAGCACTGTCAAGGCGCAGGGCAATCAGAAGATAGCATACGTCGACACTGAGTACATTTTGCAGAACATCCCTGAATACGGCGATGCTCAGGAGGAGATAAACCAGATGTCGGTGAACTGGGAAAAAGAAATCAGAGACTTGCGCACCAAGCTCGACAAGATGAAACGCGACTATCAGACTGAATCGGTGCTTCTGTCTGACGATATGAAAAACAAGAAAGAAGCCGCAATCGCAGCCAAGGAGCAGGAGATGGCATCGCTTCAGATGCAGTATTTCGGCCCCGACGGACAGTTGTTTGCCAAACGTACCGAGCTGATTCAGCCTATTCAGGAAAAAATCTACAATGCCATCAACCAGGTGGCGCAGATAAAAGGCTATGCGTTTGTGCTCGACAAAGCCGCCGGCACCACCATTCTTTACTGCACCGACAAATTCGATATCAGCGACGACGTTCTCGATGAAATAGGCAATGTGATGCAAACCGTGCGCCGTCAGGATAGAAAGCGTTCAAGCAACGCGGGCGGCGGCTCCGAACCTAAGAAGAAATAACATCCAATAGGAAAAATATTACTGCTGTTAAAGAAAAAATAGTATCTTTGCGGCAAAATTTGAAAATAATTAAAATTAAATAGAAATGAAAAGATTAACAAAAGTATTGGCATTGGTTGTGTTGGCGCTCGGTATCAGCTTCGGCGCAAACGCACAGGGACAGAAAATTGGTTATGTTGACTCACAGAGCATCATCGACATGATGCCGGAGGGAGCCAAGATTCAGCAGGATTTGCAGGCTTACTACAGCGAGCTTCAGGCTGAGCTTCAGGCCATGGCAACAGAATATCAGAACAAACTCAGAGACTACGAGGCTAATTCAGCCACAATGTCAAACATTCTCCGTCAATCAAAGGAAAAGGAAATACTTGACCTTCAGGGTCGTATCCAGGATTTCCAGAACAACGCCGAGAGCGATTTCGCCGCTAAGCAGGAAGAACTTTCAAAACCTATGCTCGACAAGATTAAGAAAGCTATAGACGATGTTGTTAAAGCTAAAGGTTTGGCATACGTGTTTGAAAAGACCGTCATCCTTTCAATTGGTGACAGCGCTATCGATGTAACTGCCGACGTCAAAGCAAAACTAGGTCTCAATTAGTTGAAAGTTGAAAGTTAAAAGCGAGGGACTCACACCGTGAGTCCCTCGCTTTTTCTTACTTCTATTTCATCTTCTCCCTTGCGAACCGGAAGGCTTTGGTTATGAATTTCGGAAGGGGCTTGTAGTCGTCGCGTTTCTTCAAACTCACGCCGAAACTCTTGAAGATCGGTATCTTGAATGTTTCGACAAACTCAATCAGTGCGCCGTCGGGGTCTTCCACATAAGTGAAACGTCCATTGGCGTTGCCCATGTCGAAATTTTCGCCGCTGTCGCACACAAAATCGTGACCTAAAGCCTTGGCGTCTTCACGCACCTTCTCCATGTTGCGGATATCGAAGCAGAGATGTATGAATCCGGGGTCGCCCCACCAACGGCCTTCAAGGGTCTTGCGGCCTTCAATCTCAAAGTTCTGCACCAATTCCAAGTGTGACGGGCCCATGATGTCGCTCAGAGGTCCCAATATCTGCTTTGAGCGTTTAAGCTCGACGCGGCGCATTTTGCAGCTGCCGCCGTTGAGGCATTTCAAATCGTCGAAAACATCGGTTTGGTCGAAGGCTACGATATCGTAATCGAGTAGCTTGCTGTAAAACTCTATAGATTTGTCCATATCCGAAACGCCTATCACCACGCCGTTCGATCCGCCTGTCAGCAAATCCACATTCATGAAGATGTAACCGTCTTTCTCAATCTCGAAGATGTTATCCCACGGATCTTGGATGTAGAAATGCTCCACACCGAGAGGAGAGAGGTTGATTTCGCTCAATATCTTGATGTCGTTGTCTTTGAAATACTGATACGCTTTCTGGACATCGGGGCATTTCACCTTGCAGATGTTGATGCCATAGTCGCCTATACGCAAAGCTTCCTTTGGATAAACCACCTTGCGTCCTTTGGGCTGCCAGATTTCAAATCCGCCGCCGCCGCGCTCGGCCAGCGCAAGTATGGCGTGTCTGGGCTGAGGCTTGCCGCCGGTGTAAGGGAGCATACGTTCGGCCACACCGTCGTCGTCGACAACTTTAAGTCTGATGTTGAGATGTTTGTTGTACCATTGCCAGGCTGTCATGAGATCCTCGACCCCTATGCCTACCTGCTGTATTCCGCAGATAACCTTTTCTTTCTGTTGATCTTTCATATTATGATTTCCAAATCAGGTTGGAGATATTTTGTTTGCAATCTTGTAATAAAGCCAAGGGATATACCTATTAATATAGGCCATCAGCAGCTCGCCTTTGCCAATAAGCTTGCGGTGACGCTGACGTTTGATAGCCTTGACGGCTCTGGCTGCGGCCTTGTCGACATCCAAACCTTTGGCTTGGCCCGGATCCATTTTGGCATATTTTTCGCCATTGCCCATCAGGGCGCTTTTGCTGATAGGAGTGTTGATTCGCCCGGGGATAAGGAATGTGACGTGTATGTTCGGATATTCCAAATCAAGCGACTCGAAAAAGCCGAACAGGGCATGCTTTGAGGCACAATACGAAGTGCGAAGCGGGAATCCGAACAGCCCGGCCAGAGATGTCGTCACCGACATGCTTACGTTTTCTTTTGCCAGTATCTCGTCTTTGAACTGCTTGACAAGATAGACGCTGCTCCAGTAATTCACCTGCATTATGCGCTGGTCGATGGTAAAATCGGTGTCCAGCCCGCGGTCGCGTTGCGAGATGCCTGCGTTGAGAACGTAAAGGTCGATGCTGAAGCCTGTCGACTTTATCTCATTCACGAGTTCGTGGATAGAAGCAAACTCGCCGAAGTTGCATTCCTTGTAATAAACTGTGACACCCTCTTGCTCGCATGTCTCTTTGGTCTGGCGCAACTGATCCTCGCCGAGCCCGGTAAGGAAAAGGTTGCATTTTTCTTTGGCCAGACGGCGCGCAATGGCAGCCCCGATGCCCGAACTGGCACCGGTGACTAAAGCGTTTTTATCTCGTAAATCAATCACTTTTGTACAAATAGGCTGCAAAATTAAGAAAAAAATTAAAATACTTGTGTGTCGTTCAAATTTTTGTAAATATTTTTACTATTTTTGCGATGTAAATAAAAATATCAACAAATGGAAATTTTTGAAAGAATAGCTCATGATTCAGGTGGTCCGATCGGGCAGTACATGGACCACATTCACGGATATTTCGCTTTCCCGCGTCTGGAAGGTGAACTTGGACCTCACATGCGTTTCAACGGTATTGACGTTTTGTGCTGGAGTTTAAACAACTACCTCGGTTTGGCCAACCATCCCGAGATTAGAAAAGTGGATGCCGAGGCAGCAGCCCGCTGGGGCTTGGCTTACCCTATGGGCGCCCGCATGATGAGCGGTAACACCCGTTTGCACGAACGCCTTGAGCGCGAACTGGCCGACTTCGAGCGCAAAGAAGACGCTTACGAGTTCAATTTTGGTTATCAGGGTATTGTTTCGACCATCGATGCTCTTTGCACACGCAACGATGTCATAGTTTTTGACGCTGAGGCTCACGCCTGCCTGATTGACGGTAAACGTTTGCACATGGGACAATCATTCCACTTCAAGCACAACGATATTGAAAGCTGTGACAAGATGTTGGCACGTGCCACCGAGGTTGTCAAGAAAACCGGCGGCGGCATTTTGCTCATCACCGAGGGCGTGTTCGGCATGACCGGCGCTTTGGGTATTCTCGACCAGATTGTGGAATTGAAGAAGAAATATAAATTCCGCATCTTGATAGACGACGCTCACGGCTTTGGCTGCATGGGCCCGACAGGACGCGGCACATCGGAGCACTTCGGTGTGATGGACGAAATCGACCTTTACATCGGCGCATATGCCAAGTCGATGGCCATCATCGGAGGTTTCGTGGCAGGACCTAAATATGTCATCGATTACCTGCGTTACAACATGCGTTCGCAGATGTACGCTAAATCGTTGCCGATGCCTATTGTCGAAGGCTGCTTGAAACGTTTGGAAATCATCCGCGGACCAGAAGGCGATGAACTGCGTAAGAAACTCTGGACTGTGACACGCACTCTGCAGAACGGTTTCCGTGAACTTGGATTCAACATCGGACCGGCAGAGGCATGCGTAACGCCTATCTTCCTGCCTGGCAATGAGGTTCAGGCTGCTTGGATAGCACGCGACTTGCGCACCAACTATAAAATCTTCTGCTCAATCGTCACTTATCCGGTCATCCCTCGCGGCATGATTATCTTCCGTATCATTCCGACAGCTGCACACTCACTCGAAGACGTGCAATACACACTTAATGCCTTCAAGGAAATTAAGGAGAAACTCGCAGCTGGCGAGTACGACAATCCTGAGATGCCTCAGATGGCAATTTTATAATTGATTGATGATTAAATATTTTAAAGATAAGGTTATTATCATAACGGGAGCCAGCTCTGGAATAGGACTGGCTACCGCTCGTTTGTTTGCTTCGTTAGATTCGAAAGTGGTTATGGCGGCACGTTCTTACGAAAAGCTTCTGGCTTTGCGCGACGAGATGCCTAATCCCGAAAATGTGATGTGTGTCAAAGCCGACGTGGCTGTGGAAGCCGACTGCAAAAACCTTATCGCCAAGACTGTCGAGCAGTTCGGCCGCATCGACATTCTTGTAAATAACGCCGGCATCTCAATGAGAGCCATGTTCAACGATCTCAACCTGGATGTCATACGTAAACTGATGGACACCAACTTCTGGGGGACCATCTACTGCACTAAGTTTGCCTTGCCGTATCTCCTTGAGTCGAAAGGCAGCGTGGTGGGCGTGATTTCCACGGCAGGATATCTTGGTCTGCCTGGCCGAACAGGCTATTCCGCATCCAAATTCGCCATCAGAGGTTTTCTGAGCACTTTGCGTGTGGAGCACCGCTATGACGGGCTGCATGTGATGGTGTTCGCTCCCGGATTCACGGCATCTGATATCAGAAACAAGGCGTTGCTGGCCGATGGATCGCAACAGGGCATGACGCCTCGCAATGAAAACAAGATGATGACAGCTGAGCGAGTGGCTCAAAAAATGGCATACGGATTGAGATTCCGCAAAAAAGAGATGCTCCTCACACCTGTCGGGAAAATAACAAAGTTCTTTACATATGCGCTGCCGTGGTTTGCCGAGTGGTGCGAATATAAAATAATGGCCAAAGAACCGGAAAGTCCGATAAAAAAGAAATAAAACTGTTAAGATTATGATGCTCATTAAAGAAATTGCGGTCTATATCAATATTCTCAATTCGAGAATAAAAAAGTGTTTTTTTGATAAGCTTCAGGAAAATGGCATTAACATGACGCCCGAACAGTATCTGGTGATGGATATTCTATGGGGCGAACAATCGATTTCCCAACAAAAGATTGCCGATATTATCAAGAAAGACAAGAATTCGGTGACAAAATTCATCGATTCGCTTGAAAAAAACAATCTTGTGCGCCGCTCAATCGACAGCAAAGACCGCCGTATCAACAGAATAGAGCTGACCGATGAAGGGATGGCTCTTGAAAAGACCTCCACTGAATTGGCGATTGGTTTTATGAATGAAACCATTAACGGCATCGATCCGAAAGACCTCGACACATTTGTGAAGGTCCTGCAACGGATTAGCAATAATCTGGACGGCATCGACGTTACTGTTAAACAAGATAATAAATAATTTTATGCGTACAATCAAACTTTTAGGCATATTGTGCATTGGCGTCATGTTGTTGTTTTCGTGCAACCGTAGCGAGGGCGAGGGCGGCACAGGCGCAGTTCAGGGCTATGTGATGCTGATCAATCATCCCGACGATGACTACACTCTTCCGGCCGACACCACAGTGGCTGCCAAGACTGACGTGTTCATTGTTTATGGCGATGACGACTTCTATGGCGACGATGTTGAGACCGACGATAACGGTTTCTATAAATTCAAATATCTTACCAAGGGCAACTATACGGTTTTCACGTATTCCACTCTGCCTTCGGGCGAACGCATTCCGGTAACCGCATCGGTGACTATTGGCAAGGGCGAGACCGGCCATGTTGACACTTTGTATATACATTCAGGCAAAGCCTATGGCACATCAATTCTGAAAGGTAAGGTTTATGCCCTGTATTTCCACAACAGCACATACCGCGGTCAGGGCTGGGCTTACGAGCACCGTGTGTATATCCGCAATCTAGGCGACGCCTATCATTTTGACGATGTGCGTGTGGGCCTTGATGGTGTTTTCGCTTTCCAGAAGTTGCAACCCGGTGATTACGAGGTGTTCACCTTCACCGAGACTGAAAATGAGATTCCTTATCCTATGATTGACACGATTTCGATAGAGAATATCGGCGAAATCATTGAAATGGAGCCAGATACAACATTTATTGTTAGAATTCAAGTTTGATTTACCGCATACAAATTAAGATGAAAAAAATAATAGTTTTATCGTTTTTGTTGGCTTTGATAATCCCGGTGTTTGCGCAGCAAGTGAAGCCCGAAACGCTGATTAAGCGTCAGCAGCGCAAGGGCTTGACTGTTAAAGAATGGAATACTCCGGCGGGCTCGAAACAAGCCGTTCTAGACCATGTTACCACTTTCGACAGCCTGGGTAGGAAAATCGAGGAGATAGAATATGCGTCATACGGCCAAAAGTCGCGCATTGTCAGTGAATATGTCGATCCGTTGGATCCAGCCTCAAAAGTGCTCCGCGAAATCGAGTACAACGACCGCGACAAGGTGACGCGCATCCGAAAATTTGAGTACAACGAAGACGGAAGCAAAAAGTATCAGTATAATTATTATCCCAACGGGAAACTTGAGTCGGTTAAGACGTTTGAGTTAATCTTCAAAGATTGATGAAGCCGTTGGATGACATATTGAACGAGATGGAACCCATCAGTCTTGATGACATGAGCGCCGTCAAGATGATGAACCGCATCGACACCAAATATGTAGCCGACGACCTGACGGTCAACAAACTGTTTGAATTGATAAAAGACGAGTATTACGTGCAGGAAATCGACGGCAAGCGCATATCAGCATACGATAGCGTTTATTACGACACCGCCGACAATCACATGTATATCATCCATCAGGATAAGAAACTGAAACGCGACAAACTCCGTGTCAGAAATTATGTTGATACAGGCACTTATTTCTGCGAGGTGAAGCATAAGAACAATCACGGACGCACCAAGAAAAAACGTATTGAAGTGGGAGAGGGCGTTTTTGCCGACCTGAAGTCGGATGCCGCCACACGTGAATTTGTTGAGAATCAGTTGCCGACATACGATTTTGACGGCTTTGTGAAGAAACTCTCGACGTCGTTTGAGCGTGTTACGGTGGTCAACAAGGGCAAGACTGAACGCATAACCATCGACTTCAACGTGAGGTTTCATAATTTTGAGAATGGCAACGAGTGCGGTATAGCGCCGCTGGTAATCATCGAGCTGAAGCGTGACGGGCAGTGTGAATCGTTTTTTCAGAAAACCTTGTTTGAGTTGAGGGTGAAGCCGTTAAGTATCAGTAAGTATTGTATAGGTCGGGCTTTGACCGACAAAACTTTGAAACAGAATCGTTTTAAAAAGAAGATTATTAAACTTGAGAAATTAAAAAAACTTAGAGAATATGCTGTTACTTCAAACAATGCAGAACTTTGACCCCGACATCGCCCGCGAATTCGGTGGCGACGCCTTTGAGTCGGGATTCCTTGGGGTGCCGCTCGTCGATATGACCAGCCTGTGGACTCTTTTGGTGCGTTTCGCATTCCATTTTCTGGTCTGCTGGGTCATAGTGAGATGTTTTTACTACCCGAAGAGCCGCCGCAACGACTATTATTTCACTTTCATGCTCTTCGCGGTCACTATTTTCCTGCTAATCATTCAGATGGACAACATGAAGATGGCGATAAGCTTCGCATTGGGGCTCTTTGCAATCTTCGGAATGATTCGTTATCGAACGGAAACCCTGAAGGTGCGCGAGATGACGTATCTTTTCATCATCATCGGCATCTCAATTATCAATGGTTTGGCGCTTACGGTGAGTTATCTCGAGCTCGGTGTCACTAACCTGTTGTTTATCATGTCGATATGGCTGTTTGAGAGCGGCCTTTTCACAAGAAAACGCACCGAGACGAAAATCGTTCTTTATGACAAAATTGAAAATGTGAAACACGGCAGGGAAACTGAACTTATCGCCGACCTTAAGGAACGCACAGGTCTTGATATCACTGAGGTTGAGGTCGGGCACATCGATTTTCTGCGCGACGTGGCGTTTGTGAAGGTGACATACAAGCCTTTCGCCAAGACACACAACACCATCAACAGCATCACGAAACTGAAAGATTTTTAATGAAATTAAAACAGCAAATATTAAAATTGCAACGTAATTGTAGAAACGATGTGCACGTCGTCTCTACAATGGCAGTTTTATTGTTGTTTCTGATTCCAAATATTACAACCGCTCAAAATTCGACCGATTTCGCCGGAATGCTGACGGCTGAATATCAGCATGGCTTTGGCGACCATTGGGATGTAAATGTGAAGGAAGATTTGCGTTTCGACCACGATTTTTCACAATATTCACGGTCGAAAACCTCAGTTGGAGTAGATTACAAGTTCAAACGTAATATGCTTGAAGGCCTGAGGTTGGGCGTTTATTTCGATTTCATTAACAGATATACCGACAATCATATCTACCGTAACAGAGGCCGATTGTCATTCAACATCACATACAAATATCCATTCAGAAACTGGGAATTCGCATTCAGAACCCGTTATCAGATGATGGGACGCGACGAAACCACAGGCTATTACAACTTAATGATTCAGCATGTGTGGCGTAACAGACTATCGGTTGATTATCATATGAAAGGAAGCCGTTGGAGATATGGGGTCTCGGGAGAATTGTGCTCGGAGCTGGATCAAGACAACAAACTTTTCTTGGAGAGAATTCTTTTTGTAGGCAATATCGATTATCGTATTACCCGATATCAGTATCTCTCAGTATTTGTTAGAGATTACAGAGATATTTACATTACAGATGACCAAATTAGAACGATATATTTCGGTCTTGGCTGGAAATTTAAACATTAAAGTATGAAAAAATCATTGTTATTTGCTATTTGCCTGATTGTCAGTCAGTTGGCAATGGCTCAATATGCTCCTGCAGGAGATAGTTTGAAAACAAGATGGGCTGCGGAAGTCACACCTGAAAACGTTTGGAAAGATTATCCGCGTCCGCAGATGCAACGTTCTGATTGGATGAACCTCAATGGCTTGTGGCATTATGCCATTCGTCCGAAAGGCGAGAATACTATTGGTGAGTTTGATGGAAATATTTTAGTGCCCTTTTGCATAGAATCGTCGCTTTCAGGTGTTCAAAAATATGTTGGAAAAGACAATGAACTTTGGTATCAGCGTGAATTTGAGGTGCCTTCGAAATGGAATGGCAAACGTGTCCTGTTGCATTTCGGGGCTGTCGATTGGAAGTGCGATGTCTGGGTGAATGATATTAAAGTCGGTTCGCACACTGGAGGTTACACTCCGTTTTCAATGGATATAACTCAAGCTTTGAAGAAAAAAGGCAATGTTTTGAAAGTTCGAGTATGGGATCCGACAGACGAGGGTGAACAGCCATGTGGCAAACAGCATGTGAAGCCTCATGGAATCTGGTACACACCTGTCACGGGAATATGGCAGACTGTGTGGCTTGAGCCGGTAAACGAGAATCATATTGCTGATTTGAAAATAGTGCCGGATATTGATAATCATAGGGTTATAGTTAAACCTGAAATCACTGATGTTTCTGCTGATACTAAGATTGAAGTTCTTGTGTCAGAATTGTTTACAGATGTGGCAAAAGCCTATTCAATAAATGGAGAGGACATTGAGGTTCCGATGCCTGCTGATGCGAAGCTGTGGTCACCCGATTATCCGTTCCTTTATGAAATGAATATCACTATGTATCAAGGTAATAAAGTTGTTGACCAAGTCACAAGTTACTTTGCGATGCGTAAGTTCAGCACAGCAAAGGACAATAACGGCATTATGCGTCTGATGCTTAACAATGAGCCAATCTTCATGTTTGGTCCGCTTGACCAGGGCTGGTGGTGCGACGGTCTCTACACCGCTCCGTGCGACGAAGCTCTGAAATACGACATTGAGAAGACAAAAGATTTTGGCTATAACATGATTCGCAAACACGTGAAAGTGGAGCCGGCAAGATGGTATTACCATTGCGACCGTCTCGGCATCATAGTGTGGCAGGATATGCCATCGGGCGGAAAAGGCCCAGGTTGGGTGACAGATCGTTATTTCGACGGCGCTTTGAGCAGACGTGATGCGGCATCAGAGGCGACATACAAGAAAGAATGGAAAGAAATCATCGATTATCTTTATTCTGTGCCTTCGATAGGTGTCTGGGTGCCTTTCAACGAGTCGTGGGGACAATTTAAAACCCCTGAAATCGTCGAGTGGACAAAGAGTTACGACCCATCGCGTTTAGTCAATCCAGCATCTGGCGGTAACCACTATCCAGTGGGCGATATCTTGGATATTCACAACTATCCTGACCCAGATATGTATTTCTACGACGCATCACGAGCCAATGTACTTGGCGAATACGGTGGAATCGGCAGGAAAATAGAGGGACATACATGGGTTCCGTCGCAAGGCTGGGGCTATGTGGAATATGATTCCGAAGAAAAAGTCACTGATACCTACGTGGAATACGCTGACAAACTTTTGAATCTGATTCCACGCGGTTTCTCGGCGGCGGTGTACACCCAAACCACCGACTGCGAAGTCGAGCTCAATGGCTTGATGACATACGATAGGGAAGTGATTAAGCTCAACGAAGAACGGATTCGCGAGATAAACCTCAAGATTTCCAATTATTTCAAGAAATAAAAAATGGTCGGCAAACTGCCGACCATTTTTTTGCATTAACACACTGTGTGTATTAGTCCTCAACGATAGCTTCGTTAGGGCAAACGCTTGCGCATGTGCCGCATGAAACGCAGTTATCAGCGTTGATTGAATAGATGCTACCTTCTGAAATAGCGCCGACTGGGCACTCGTCG
>Ga0129307_1001438_pt1 | contig 25277 bp, 26 predicted proteins | sample P1105metagenome_FD_94437 | JGI IMG/M metagenome (GOLD analysis project Ga0129307, IMG submission 94437) | Capybara group fecal microbial communities from Wisconsin, USA - P1105 metagenome | ecosystem: Host-associated > Mammals > Digestive system > Large intestine > Fecal | place: USA: Wisconsin...
AAGCCCGCGCAGACGATCATCGGCCTGCTGCCGGTGGATTCGATCTACACCCCCGTCTACAAGGTCAACTACACGGTGGAAAACACCCGTGTCGGCAACATGACCGACTTCGACAAGCTGACGCTCGAGGTCTGGACGGACGGTACGATCACCCCGCGCGACGCGGTCTCGCTCGGTGCGAAGATCCTGTGCGACCACTTTACGCTCTTCACCGATCTCAGCGACACGATGAGCACGCGCTCCACCGTGGTGGAGAAGGCGGAGGCGCAGCACGACAAGGTCCTCGAGCTGACCATCGAGGAGCTCGACCTGTCCGTGCGCAGCTTCAACTGCCTCAAGCGCGCGAACATCAACACCGTCGCCGACCTGATCTCGAAGACCGAGGACGACATGATGAAGGTGCGCAACCTTGGCCGCAAGTCGCTCGAAGAGGTCATCAACAAGCTCGCTATGATGGGGCTCTCCCTCGCAAGCGAGGATAACAACTAAGACCTCTCAGCCAGCGCTTCGCGCTGTCAGCTCCCCTTTCCGGGGAGCCTAAGAGGAAGATTTATAATGATTTCGATTCCGTAAGGAGGGAAACGATATGCCCGGAACTCGCAAGCTCGGCAAGACTACCGATCAGCGTATGGCGATGCTCCGCCAGCAGGTCACCGATTTCCTGGACAAGGGCAAGATGGAGACCACCGTCACCCGCGCCAAGGAGATCAAGCCCCTCGCCGAGAAGATGATCACCCTCGGCAAGAAGGGCGACCTGGCTGCCTACCGTCAGGCCATGGCGTTCATCACCCGTGAAGACGTCGTCAAGAAGGTCTTCAAGGAGATCGCCCCCGGCTACGCGGAGCGCAACGGCGGCTACACCCGCCTCGTCCGCACCGGCGTTCGCCGCGGCGACGCTGCGGAGACCGCGATGATCGAGCTCGTCTGAGCCGATAGAGCCAACTGAATGAAAAGCCCGTTTCGATAGCCACAGGAGCGCTATCGAAACGGGCTTTTTTTGCGCCGCGGCGCATAGAATGGCGGATGAGGTGAGTTTATGAGACATTCGCACCGGCTGTGCCTGCTGCTTCTGCCCCTGCTCGCGCTGCTCGGCGCGCGGGAGACGGCGCGTCCCGCCGTCGCGCCGCAGCCGAGCGCGTACGTCGCCCTGACCTTCGACGACAGCCCGAACGCCGCGTCGACGGAGCGCCTGCTGGACGGCCTGCGCGAGCGGGGCGCGCACGCGACCTTCTTCCTCATCGGCGAGCAGATCGCGGGGCAGGAGGCCCTCGTCCGCCGCATGGCGGAGGAGGGGCACCAGATCGGCAACCACACCTACACGCACCGCCGTCTGGACAACAGCGGCGCGCTGGGCGTACGGGAGCTGGCGCGCACGGAGGCGGCGCTGTCGCAGACGCTGGGCGGCAGCGGCTACTGGGTGCGCCCGCCGTGGGGCTTCGCCAGCGCCGAGACGCTGCGCGAGGTGGACGTCCCGCTGATCTACTGGTCGCTGGACACCGAGGACTGGCGCGTGCTGGACGCGGACAAGGTCGCGCGGCGCATCGTAGACGAGGCGGAGGACGGGGACGTCGTGCTTCTGCACGACAGCTACGAGAGCAGCGTGGACGCCGCGCTCCGCGCCATCGACGCGCTTGCCGCGCGGGGCTTTGCCTTCGTCACGCTGGAGGAGCTGTTCGAGCGCATGGGCGTCACGCCCTGCACCGGCTGTCTGTACTGCCGTCCGGACGAGCTGAGGCGGGTCGGCTGATCACGCGTGCTCCGCGAGCCACGCGCCCACCGCCGCGCCGATCTCGCGGATCGCGCCGTCGTCATAGGGCAGCTTCAGCCCGGCGCCGTGGGCAAGCTCCTCAAAGGTTTTGGAGCCGCCCTGATCGACGAAGGCGAGGTAGCGCGCCCACGCTTCTCGCGGCTCGCGCAGGTACTGCATCCAGAACTGGAACGCCATGGTCTGCGCCATGCAGTAGTCGATATAGTAGAGCGGGTAGAGATAGATGTGGAGCTGGCGCTGCCAGAGCGCGCCGCGCGAATAGAAGGGCAGGCCGTCAAAATCCGTCCACGGGCGATATTTCTTCTCAAGGTCGAGCCAGGTCGCGTTGCGCTGCTCCGGGGTCAGGGTCGGGTTTTCGTACATCAGGTGCTGGAATTCGTCCACCATGCAGCCGTAGGGGATGAAGGTCAGCGCCTCCTCCGCGTGGGCGACCTCGTAGCGCGCCGTGGCGTCGCCGAAGAAGAGATGGTGGTACGGCGCGGTGAGGAACTCCATGGACATCGAATGCGTCTCCGCGCCGTCCATCGTCGGCGTCATCAGCCGGCGGGGATAGCCCCGCTTCATCGCGCGGAACGCGGCGAAGGCGTGGCCCGCCTCGTGGGTCAGCACGTCCACGTCGCCCGCCGTGCCGTTGAAGTTGGAGAAGATGAACGGCGCGCGGTGATCGTAGATCTCGGTGCAGTAGCCGCCGGGCGCCTTGCCGTCCTTGCTCAGCACGTCCAGCAGCTCGTTGTCGTACATGAAGTCGATGAACTCCGCCGTCTCCGGGCTCATGGCGCGGTACATCGCAAGCCCGGCGGCAAGGATGTCGTCCGCCGTGCCCTGCGGCGTCGGGTTGCCGTCGGGATAGAGCAGCACGTCGTCGTAGAACTTCAGCCTGCCCACGCCGAGGCGCTTCGCCTGCGCCTCCTTGACCTTCGCCACCAGCGGCACAAGCTCCTGCGCGATCTGGGCGCGGAAGGCGGCGACCTTGGCAGGGCCGTAGCAGTTGCGGCCCATGCGGTCGTAGCCCAGCGGGATGAAGTTGTCGTGGCCCAGCAGCCTGCCCTGCTCCGTGCGGATGTGCACCAGCTTGCCGTACAGCTCGTCCAGCTCCTCGCGGTGCGCGTCGAAGAACGCCGCCTCGGTCTCGCAGGCGCGGCGGCGCGTCGCGCGGTCGGTGCTCTGCTTGAACGGCGCCAGCTTGGGCAGCGGCATCTGCGCGCCGTCGAACTCGACGACGGCGGAGGCGTAGAGCTTCTGGTAGTCGCTCTCCAGCTTGTTCTCCTGCTGCATCGACTCGACCATCTCCGGCTTGAAGCTGCGCGCCGCGATCTCGAGGTCGAGGAAGAACACCCTGCCGTATTTGCGCTCCAGCGCCTCGCGGTAGGGCGATGCGAGCAAGGCGCGGTTGACGCGCTGGACGTCCTCCTCCAGCAGGGGGAGGTTCTCGTCGATGAAATCGTTCTCCTTGTCGTAGAACGCGTCGCGGGTGTCGATGGTGTGGCGGATGGACGCCAGCGACGCCATCGTGCCGAGATGGCCCTCGACGGCGTTCAGCTCCTCGACGGCGGCGATCTGCGCCTCGGCGCTGTCGGCGGATTCCAGCCGTTCAAGCACCGCGCGCAGCGCGGCGCGCGTGCCGTCGACGTCGGGGCGTACATAGGGCATTTCGGAAAATTTCATGGATTCGGCTCCTTTTGCGGTAAATGATGATTGTAAAGCCTAGTATATGCCTGCCGGAGCGAAAAATCAAACCGCAAAAAAACATCCGGGCCCGAAGGCCCGGATGCGCCGGTTCACGCGCTTATTCCTTGGGAGCGCCGAAGACCTCGTCGAGCGTCGGCTCGTGCTGCTCGCCGAAGAGGTCGGTCAGCGTCGGCTCCGGATTGTTCGCCATCTCCGTGTAGAAGGTCGGCTCCGGCTGGTCGTTCTGCTGACGGAAGACGTCCTCCATCGCGGACTCGTAGTGCTTGCCGAAGACGTCGTCAAGCGTCGGCTCGTGCTGTCCGCCGTAGACGTCGTTGATCGTGAACGCCGCCCGCGACGCCGCCTGCGGCGCCTTGCGCTTCTGCTCATCCTCGCGCTCCTGCGCGACGAGATCCTTGTACAGCATACGGAACGCGAGATAGCGCTCGATCGCCTTGTTGTCTCTGGAGAGCGTATGGCTCTTCGCCCAGCCGTCCGCGGTCTTGGCGACGACGATCAGCTCGCGCGGATCCTTCATCAGCTCCACGCGCACGTCGGGGAGTTCTTCGTACTCGGAATACATACCGTATGCGATGCCGATCTGCTTGAGCGTGGCGAGCGCATCCGCCGTCACCGCGATGCCGCCGCGAAAACCGAAGCTGACTTTGCCCTCCTGAAGAATGATCTCTTTGCCCATGCTCTGCCCCCTCCTGCCGGTCAGTTGAATGATACGAAAGGTGATAGACCGACCTATTATTTTTCATTATACACGAGCGGGCATCCTTGTCAAGATGGGCGAGGAATGAGAATTATAGACGAAGATATTTGTGTAAACAGTACAATACAAGAGATGAAAAGATGTACCAATTCAGTCGGCAAGCATCTCCATCAGCTCCCGCATTTTCTGCTCGAACGACTCGGCGGGGATCATGGCGATGCCGTTCTCGTCGCTCACGACGATGAGCCGGTCGCCGCCCTTGAGCGCGAAGCGGTCGCGCGCGGCCTTGGGGATGACGATCTGCCCGCGCTCGCCGATGGTGACGGAGCCCCAGATGTTCTTCCCGCGCGGCGCGGGCGGCAGGATGCCGACGCCGTCGGCGGTCTCCGTCTTCATCAGGCCGTCCAGCGTGACCCCGTAGAAGGCGGCGAGGCGCGCCGCCTTCTCGACGTCGGGAACGGTCGCGCCGCTCTCCCACTTCGCGTACGCCTGACGGGAGACGTTGATCTCCTCGGCGATCTGCTCCTGAGAGCAGCCGTTGAGCTTGCGCAGCATCACCAGATTGTCCTTCAGCATACGCTTCCCCTCCTTACAGGTCGATCTTCTCGAAGTCCGCGCACGCCCTCCGATACGACAGAAGCGTCAGCGCGAGGTAGAGCGCCGCCCCGGCGAGCAGCAGCGAGAGCTGCAGGCCGATGTGGTCGAAGCCGAAGGCGTTGAGCGCGCCCAGCCCCGGGACGTGGTGCAGCGCCTCCGCGACGCCGATCGTCGCGAAGGAGACGGCAATGTAGATCACGAAGTATTTGCCGAGCTTGTAGGCGGTCTTGAAGAAGCCGCCGAGGAAGATCGCGTTGAACAGGCCGAAGATCAGCAGCGCCATCCCCAGAAAGAACGGGTTCGCGTTCATCAGCGCGTTGCGCCGGTACACGGCCGCGTCCGCCAACGCCGTCATGCGAAGCACGGTCAGGATCGCCATGATCGCAAAGCCGCACAGCTCGATGCATACCGTGAACAGGTATTTGCCCTTGACCACGTCGCGCTTCGCCACCGGCAGCAGCGCGGAATAGACGATGTCGTTGGCCTCGCGCGCGCTCTGGAAGCTCTGGAAAACGCCCATGGTGATGAAGAACACGCCGCAGAGGATCGGATACCCCGGCACCAGCGTCATGAAAGCAAAGCCAATGAACAGATACGTCAGAACCAGCGCGCTGAGGCGCAGCTCCTTCTTCATAAGCGGGCTCATGATCTCGCCTCCTTTTCCAGTCTCAGGAACAGCTCCTCCAGCGTCTCGCCCGGCAGGGCGAAGCGCTCCATCAGCTCCGCGCGCGGGCAGGACGCGCGGATCTCGCCGCCGCTGATGTAGACGATGTTGTCCGCGCAGCGCTCCAGATCCGAGGTGATGTGCGTCGAGAACAGGATGGTCACGCCGTGCTCCTTCAGCGTCCGGAACAGGTCGAGCAGCTCGTCCCGCGAGAACGGGTCGAGACCGCTCGTCGGCTCGTCGAGGATCAGGACCTCGGCGCGGTGGGAGAGGGCGAGCAGCAGGTTGAACTTGACCTTCATGCCCTCCGACAGCTCGATCGGCTTTTTGGTTTCGTCCAGAGCGAACAGCGAGAGATAGCGGCGGTAGGCGTCCTCGTCCCAGCCGGGGTAGAACGACTTCGTCACGGCGACGATCTCGCGGATCGGCTTTCTCGGGTACCAGCTCACCGTGCCGGTGGAGTAGCCGATGCGCTGCTTGATCTCGGTTTCGTGCGTGGCGAGCGGCAGGCCGAAGTAGGTGATCTCCCCGCTGTCCGTGTGCACGAGGTTCAGCATGGATTTGATGGTCGTGGTCTTGCCGGCGCCGTTCCGCCCGATGAAACCGGTGATCTCTCCGCTTTCCAGCGAAAAGGAGACGTCCTTCAGGCGGAATGCCGGGTACGTTTTGCAGACAGACGCAAGCTCTACAATACGCATAGCAGCCTCCTTGTTGAATGATTTGTATGACTATTGTAACATTCGGTTGCGCCGCTGACAACCAACCGGAGATAACACATATTGTCCATTCTGGTTGCATCCGGGGGAGAGCGGGATGTTGCTTGCGCCGCATTCCCCGTGCAGGATGTGCTTGCTTTCGCGCGCGGACTGTGATATAAAATACAGGAAATATCGTCAGAAGCAAGCGTTCTGCGGTATACACTTATGAGTCATCGGGGCAGACCCCGAGAAAGGAACGGATGGAATTATGAAAGGTTGGGAATTCACTGGCACGCATCAGCCCCTGAAAATCGTTGAAAAACCGGATCCGAAGGCAAAGCCCGGCTACGTCGTCCTCAAGACGCTGGCAGGCGGCCTCTGCCACTCGGACGTCTCTGCGCTGGATATCGAGTCCTGGATGCCGCAGTTCAACGTCCCCGTCATCATGGGACACGAGGTTTGCGGCAAGATCGTGGAGATCGGCGAGGGCGTCGAGGGCTTTGAGATCGGCGACGTCGTTGCGGTCTGCCCCCTGTACGCGAAGGACGGGACGACCCCCGGCTACACCAGAGACGGCGGCTACGGCACCATGACCACCGCGCCGGTCGAGCAGCTGGTGAAGGTTCCCGAAGGCCTGCCCCCCGAGAAAGCGGCCGCCGCGACCGACGCGGGCGCGACCTCTTACCACGCCGTCTGCAACGTCGGCGGAGCCAAGGCCGGCACCAAGGTCGGCATCATCGGCGTCGGCGGATTGGGACAGTTCGCGGTGAGCATCGCCGTGGCGAAGGGCTGCGAGGTTTACGTCGCCACGAGAAAGCCCTCCGCGCAGCAGCTGGCGCTCAGCCTCGGCGCGAAGGAAGTCAAGGCGAACATCCTTGAATTCGCTGACAAGAATCTGGACGTCATCGTCGACTTCGCGGGCGGCGGAGCCACCACGGACGACGCGCTCAAGGCCGTCCGTCCGCACGGCAAGGTCGTTCTGGTCGGTATGGCGAAGGACACCGCCACCATCTACACCTATTCCATGATCTTCAAGGAGCTCACCTTCGAGGGCTCCATGGGCAGCACCACCGACGACCTCAAGGACTGCATCGATCTTCTGGCGAGCGGCAAGCTCAATCCCGAGATCCACACCTGCAAGTTCGAGGACATCGCCGACGGCATCGACCAGCTCCGCGAGGGCAAGGTGAGTGGCCGTCTGGTCTGCGTTTACGACTGATTCTCGCAGATCATCGAAAGAACGATATGAAAGGTTCTGCCCCGGATAATAGTTGATAATTGCATCGCTATATAAAATGCAGAAAAGCACAACTCTGATTGCAACACTCATAAATCGTATCTGATGGGGCGCTTCTTTTCGGCGGAGGGCGCGGGCAAATGAACGAAGCAGGGATCGAAACAAGGCTTGTATACGGATTTCTGGACGCGGGGAAGACCTCGTATATTCAGGATTGCGTTCAGAACGATTTTTTCTACAAACGCGGGACCACGCTGATCCTGTGCTTCGAGCAGGGGGAGCTGGCTTTTGACGAGGAAGCCCTGGCAGAGAGGAACGCGTCCGTCGCCTATTATGACGGGGCGGAGGACGTGACCGCCTTCTGCACGCGATGTATCGAGGCGTTCCGCCCGGATCGTATTTACGTGGAGATGAATACGATGATGCAGGACCTGCGTGCGCAGCTTCCCGCCTGTATGAGGGTCACATACGCCGTCACGTGGATCGACTGGGAAACCCTCCCTCTGTATTTTGCCAACTTCACGCAGATGATCAATCAGATGGTCTCCGCGTCGCAGCAGGTCGTCTTTCGGGGGTGTCCGTCAAAAGATCGGCTGGAACCATACAGTCAGGCGTTTCGCCTGATGAACCAGCGGGCGTCGTATTTGAGGCAGGACCCGATGGGCTATCACGAGAAGGCGTTCGACCTGTTTCTCCCGTTTTCCCTGAATGACGACGAGATCGCCGTCACGGGGGATCGGTTCGTCCCCCTGTGGCTGGACGCGCTGGATCATCCGGAGCACTACGAGGGGAAGAGGCTTCGCTTTACCGCCCCGCTGGAGCTGCGCCAAAGCGAGGAAAACGGCCGCTGGCGCGCCGGGCGGGTCGTCATGGCCTGCTGTATGGCCGATCTTCAGTTCATGGCGTTCGAGCTCGCGGCGGACGGCCTGCCCGGAGGCTGGGCGATCCTCGACGCGACCGCCCGGTCCGGGACGGACGAGCGCGGGCAAAGGAAGCTGATACTGAAGCCGGACGCCGTCCGCCTCGTTCCACCTCCGAGCACGTCGATCATAGACCTGAGAAGGATATCGCAGGAAAATGAAGAGGCTGTCTCACTAAGATGCCCCAAATAATCAAAAATGACGGCAGCCGGCTCTATGAAAGAGTCGGCTGTCGGCGTATAATTGGTTTGTGAGAAACACCTGAATCCGTGGAACTCGGTTAGGGCAGAGCCCTGAAAAGAGCCACAAATAGCAGGATAGAATCATTGCCTGTGGATGCAAATCGAGGGTCATGGGTGCAAATGAGGATGCGTGGATTCAAAGCAAGCGTTTTGTTACGTTGATTCATTTTTTTGCGGTCTTTTCCCGCTTTTTGTCCGTTTCGAGCACAGCTTCCGCGACGTTTATGCCGATATCTGCCATGCCGGCGGCGTATTCGACCATTTTGCAGAAATCCTGCGCGTCGTATTCTCTGCCCGTGATCGATGTGATCGTTTCGCCTCTGCTGAAAGCGTTCAGAACGTCGAACGGGTCGAAGGCATTGTGCACGGCCGTCCTGCAGCCGTCCTTATCCGTGATATACAGGCACGGCTCGTACGGCTGGCAGGTCAGCGCCAATCTTTCGCCGTTTGCGATCAGATACGGACGACCGTTCTGCTGACCGAGCGTGTAGCGCCCGTCCCGGTAAACGACGACGGCTTTATGGACGTCCCACGGCGGGATAAAGGGCGCTTTCATTCTTTTGATCAGGTGTTCCCGATCATTCGGCGTTAATTCGCCCTGTTTGATCGCGCGGTCGAGAAGCTCGGCGTACTCGCGCTCGTCGATCTCATAAAAAGCCCGTGAAAACCTGTCGCTGTTGTGTTGGTCGAGATTCGTCCAAACCATCAGAAAGAGCTTGCCGTCGTCGGCTCTGCCGACGGCCTTTTCAATGCGGTATCGAAGCATTCCGATCTTCCACTCGCCCTCGAACGCTTCTTTATCGACCCAGAACCACGCGTGCCAGCCGTATCCGGAGTTTACTTTATATTCTTTCATTTTTCCTCAAATCCCGATTTGTCCTCTGGTTTACCAGTCATCGTCCAGCAGCGCGGACAGCCCTTCGTCCACGCCCGCTTTTATCATAACACAAAGAACAAAGCAAGGCAATTCTATCAGAATTACCTTGCTTTTCTGGTGGAGGCGAGGGGAGTTGAACCCCTGTCCGAAAGCGCTTTAACAGGACTTTCTACGGGCGTAGTCAAGTTTTAGGGATTCCCCCCGCGCAAGGGCACTTGACAGACCTTGCGTTTCGGTAGAGTCATGATGCGTGGGCGGGGCAACTCTTACCCGCCTCACGGACGCCGCTAAACGACGCCTTCCCCAGGCCGCGGCCCTCCTGGTTCAGACGGCTGCTGCAATCAGGCAGCAGCAAGAACAGTATTGTTGTTGTTCTTTAATTTATAAGTTGCCCGTTTTATGGCGGTCAGGCGCCGCCGCCCGCTTATCCTGCCTCCACACCCCCGTCGAAACCGGTACGCCCCCGTGATCGTCGGCGTGGACTTCGTATCGTTCGGCGCGGCGCGAGCGCCACGCCTCATTCACTCCGTCACGCCTCCTCTTCCCATCGAAACCGCTTGCGCTGGGTTTCGATGGGAGAAAAAGAGGTATCCCTTCGGGATGGTCTGGCACGTTATGTTTTCGTCAGCTTTACCATCAGCGCCTGCGGGGTGATCTTTGACAGGACGCGATAGAACTTGTAGAACGCCTTCGGCGTGTAGAACGCGCGCCCCGCCTTGGCGGAGAGCAGCGTCCCCTCCGCGACGCTCGACGGGTTGCAGTAGGGCAGGACGTCGAACGTTTTGGAGCGGCCCTTGATGCCGCCGACGGCGATGAACTCCGTGTCCATCGGGCCGGGGCAGACCGCCGTGGCGGTGATGCCCTTTTCGCGCAGCTCCTCGCGGACGCCGCGGGAGAAGGACGAGACGTAGGCCTTGGTCGAGCTGTAGACCGTCATGCGCGGGTTGGGGCAGAACGACGCGATGGAGCTGACGTTGACGATGCGCGCCCCGCGCGCCATGTACGGCACGCAGAGGTTCGTCACCGCCGTCAGCGCCGTGACGTTGAGCTTGGTCATGCGCGTCTGCAGCTCGGTGGGCAGCTCGCCCACGTTGCCGAGGTAGCCGCAGCCCGCGTTGTTGACCAGCAGCACGATCTCCGGCGCGTCGTCGCGCAGCTTCTCCGCAAGCACGTCGAAGCTGGCCTCGTCGCACAGGTCGAGCGCCATGCACGCGACCTGCCTGCCCGTCAGCTCGGCGGCAAGCTCGCGGAGCTTGCCCTCGCGGCGGGCGATGAGCCAGAAGCACTCGATCTCCGGGAAGATCGTCAGCGCGTGGCGGGCGAATTCCTGCCCCATGCCGGCGGAGGCGCCGGTGATGATCGCAGTTTTCATCGCTCGACCAGCTTTTCCGGGTCGGGATAGGTCTCGCCGAGGGTGTCCACGCGGATGCTCCGGATGGTCTGCGGCTTCTTGGGCTTGTCGGTGAACATATCGCGGTTGACGCGGCTGATGGCCACCGCCTTGTCCGCGTTGCCGGTGATCTTGCCGAAGGCGGCGTACTGCCCGTCGAGGTGCGGCGCGTCCGCGACCATGATGAAGAACTGGCTGCCCGCGCTGTCGGGGATCATCGTGCGCGCCATGGACAGCACGCCCAGCGTGTGCTTGAGGTCGTTTTTGAAGCCGTTGGCGGAAAACTCGCCGCGGATGCAGTAGCCCGGGCCGCCCGTGCCGGTGCCGCTGGGGCAGCCGCCTTGGATCATAAAGCCGGGGATGACGCGGTGGAAGATCAGCCCGTCATAGTATCCGCCGTTCGCCAGGTGAATGAAGTTGTTCACCGTGTTGGGCGCGATCTCGGGGTACAGCTCGCCGGTCATCACCTCGCCGTCTTCCATGGTGATGGTCACAATCGGGTTACTCATGGTGCATTCTCCTTTACAAAACGATTTTTGCTCAGTAGCGCTCGCGCATGGCGCGGTCGATCTGGCGCTTGGCGTCGCGCTGCGCGGCGGCCTCGCGCTTGTCGTAGTTCTTCTTGCCCTTGCACACGCCCAGCTCGACCTTCACCCGCGCGTCGCGGAAGTAGACGGAGAGCGGCACGAGGGCGTACCCGTCCTGCGCGGCGAGCGCGGCGAGCTTGACGATCTCGCGCTTGTGGAGCAGCAGGCGCTTGGGACGGTCGGGGTCGTGGTTGAAGATGTTGCCCTTGTCGTAGGGGGAGATGTGCATACTGTGGACCCACGCCTCGCCGTTTTTGGCGATGACATAGCTGTCCTTGAGGTTGAGCGTGCCGGCGCGCACGGACTTGACCTCCGTGCCCTTGAGCTCGATGCCCGCCTCGTACTTGTCCTCGACAAAATAATCGTGGAAGGCCTTGCGGTTGTTCGCCATGACCTTGATTCCCTTTTTCTCCGCCATGACGATCACATCCTTTCGTGCGGAGAATTATTATAGCACAGCTTCCCCGCGCGCACAAGAGAAGATTGGATTTGTTATCAAACTGTAATATTATTCTGCCCGCGCGGCGCAAGTTTCAGTAGAAATTTTCCGCATTGTATGGTATGGTATCATAGATATGGTATATATCTATCGGGAGGTGCGCCGTGGAAAAAAAAGAATTTGTCCCGAGCGTTCTGTTTTTCAAGCGGATGATCGCGGCGACGCTTGCGTTCATCATCCTGTCCCTGACGACGCTGAACATCGTCAACGGCGTCCGGCTGCACCGCGCGCACGTCAAGATCCGGGAGTTCGAGGCGGCGGAGGAGCGCAGGCGCGCCGAGGAAGAGGAGGAGCGCGCGCGCAACGCGATCCCGCCGGAGAAGGAGAAGCCGGCCGGCGAGGAGGACGCCGCGTCCATCCTCGCGGAGAACCGGGTCATCGCGCACGCGCTGGGCAGCGTGGACGGCGTGGCGGGGCTGAACTGCCTGGAGGCGTTCGAGCAGAATTACGAGGCGGGCGTCCGCGTGTTCGAGGTGGACTTCCGCCAGACGAGAGACGGCTTCGTGGTCCTTCGCCACGACTGGCGCGCAAACTGGCAGGACGGCATCAGCGAGGCGAAAGTTCCGACGCTTGCGGAGTTCCTCTCCCAGCCGATCCTCGACAAGTACACGCCGCTGTCGTTCACGGCGCTGCTCGAGCTGATGGAGCGTTACCCCGACGTGTGCATCATCACGGACACCAAGTTCGTCGAGCCGGAGACGGTCACCGCGCAGTTTACGGAGATGCTGAAGGAGGCGGAAAAGCTGGGCCTTTCCTACCTGTTCGACCGGATGTATGTGCAGGTCTATTCGATGGTGCACTTCCAGAACGTGAACGGAATCTACCACTTCCCGCACTACATCTACACGCTCTATCAGGACAATTTCAACGGCACGGAGGAGAGCTTCCGCAACAAGGTGAGCTTCTGCGTGAGAAACGGCATCGAGGCGATCACGATGAACGACTTCCAGTGGAACGAGGAATGGCGGCCGATTGCCGAGGAACAGAACATCAAGATCTACGTACACACGGTCAACGATCTGGAAGCGGCAAAGGATCTGCTGCTCCGCGGCGTCAGCGGAATCTATACCGACACGCTGCTGCCGGGCGACATGGAGGAATGAACGATGGATATGACAGAGAAAAAGATCTCATCCCAGCTGGTCTATGACGGCAGGATCCTGCGCCTGCACGTCGACACCGTGGAGCTGCCCAACGGGCAGCAGGCGCTGCGCGAGGTGGCGGACCACCCCGGCGGCGTCGCCATCGTCGCCATCGACCGCGACGACTGCGTGCTGACGGTGAAGCAGTACCGCTACGCGTTCTCCCGCGTGATCGAGGAGATCCCGGCGGGCAAGCTCGAGCGCGGCGAGGATCCGCACGACGCGGCGCTGCGCGAGCTGAAGGAGGAGACCGGCGCCACGCCGGAGCGCTTCGAGAAGCTGGGCGAGCTGATCGTCTCCCCCGGCGCCTACGGCGAGGTGCTGCACCTCTACCTCGCGGAGGGGCTGGAGCTGGGCGAGACCTCGCCGGACGAGGACGAGTTCCTCGAGCTGGCGCGCACGCCCTTCGACGAGATGCTGTGCCGCGTGATGGACGGCGAGCTGACCGACGCGAAAACCGTCGCCGGCGTGCTGAAGGCGCACGTCCTGCGCAGCCGGCGCCAGTAAGAAGCCGAACGGAAAAGGAGGCGCTTCCATGGGCGAGAAAAAACGCATCCTCATTGTGGAGGACGAGAAGAACATCGTCGACATCATCCGCTTCAACATGAACCGCGAGGGCTACGACACCATCGAGGCGTACGACGGCGAGGCGGGCCTTGCGCTGGCGCGGCGCGAGAAGCCCGACCTGATCCTGCTGGACGTCATGCTGCCGAAGATGATCGGCTTCGACGTGTGCCGTGCCCTGCGCGAGGAGGGCGACAACGTGCCCGTCATCATACTCACCGCCCGCGAGGAGGAGGAGGACAAGGTGCTGGGCCTGGAGATCGGCGCGGACGACTATATCACCAAGCCGTTCTCCATGCGCGAGCTGATCGCGCGCGTCCGCGCGAACATCCGCCGCACGGCGATGAACGCCGCCGCCGAAGACGGCGGCATGAGCGCCGGCGGGGGGCTGACCATCGACCCAGCGACCAATCAGGTCTACAAGCACGGCGCGCTCGTCGAGCTGACGCAGCGCGAATACGAGCTGCTGACCTTTCTGGCAAGCCATCCGGACAAGGTGTTCTCCCGCGTCGACCTCATGGAGCAGGTGTGGAACTACGGCTTCGTGGGCGACGACGCGCGCACGGTGGACGTGACGGTGCGCCGCCTGCGCGAGAAGATCGAGGACGATCCCGGCAGCCCCGCCTATATCATCACCCGACGCGGCGTGGGCTACTATTATTCGGCGCACTAAACTGAAGGAGGCCGCGCATGTTCCGTTCGCTGCACATGAAGCTGGTCATGATCCTCGTGCTGCTCATCACGTCGCTGATGGCGGTGGTGGGCGCGTTCCTCATGACCAGCGTCACCAACTTTTACATCGACGAATTTTATACGCAGATGAACGAGACGTTTTCCGACGCCTCCTTTTTCTCCGCGCTTGAGACCGAGGCGGCGCAGGAGGACGGCGCGCAGCGCCTCCAGTCTCTGTTGGAGCTCTACGCCGGCTCGCTGGGCATCGACTCCCGCAACCGCAACTACTACATCCTCGACGCGGAGAGCGGCGCGTTCCTCGCCGGGAGCGACGAGGCGGCGGGCGCCGCGCTGAGCCAGACGGCGAACATCCTCTCCGCGCGCAACGGCTCCGTCGGCGCGGAGAGCGACCTGACCGCCCATTACATGGACGTGGCCGTGCCCGTCTCCGGCGGGGACAACCGCTTCATCGTCTATATCCGCGACAACCGCTCCGCCGTGTCGGAGCTGAACAACGAGCTGCTGGTCATCATCATGCAGGCGCTTCTGGTGGGCATGCTGGTCTCCGTGCTGCTGAGCTTCCTGCTTGCCAAGACCATGATCGACCCCATCGAAAAGCTGACCGAGGGCGCGGAGCGCATCGCCGGCGGCGACTTCGACGAGGTGCTGGAGGTGGAATCCACCGACGAGATCGGCATCCTGACCACCACGTTCAACGACATGGCGAGCGTCCTGCACGATACGCTGGACGCGGTGGAGAACGAGCGCAGCAAGCTGGACGCGCTGTTCCTGCATATGACGGACGGCGTCGTCGCCTACGACGGCAGCGGCAAGCTGATGCATTGCAACCCCGCGGCGGTCGCGCTGCTGGACCGCTCGCCCGAGGAGTGCGTCTACGCCGAGCTGTTCGAGCCGATCTGCCCGTTCTCCCGCGTGATGGCCATGCGGCGCGACGACTATGTCGAGTCGGAGCTGACCGTGGGCGAGCGCTCGGTGGAGCTGTACTTCGCCACCTTCGCGGACGAGGAGGCGGGCGGCGTGCTGATCGTGCTGCACGACGTGACGGAGCGCCGCCGCACCGAGGAGCGACGCAAGGAGTTCGTCGCCAACGTCTCGCACGAGCTGCGCACGCCGCTGACGAACATCCGCTCCTACGCCGAGACCATCCGCGACGCGAACGGCGACATCCCGCTTGAGACCGAGAACAGCTTTCTCGACATCGTCATCAACGAGGCGGACCGCATGACGCACATCGTGCAGGATCTGCTGACGCTCTCGCGCCTCGACTCCGGGCGCACCGAGATGGTCATGGCGCGCTTCGCCTTCGGCGACGCCATCGACGCTGTGCTGCGCTCGATCGCGCTGGACGCCCGGCGTCACGGGCACGAGCTGACGCACGAATACGCCGACCACCTGCCCCTCATCATGGGCGACCGCGGCCGCATCGAGCAGGTCATGCTCAACATCCTGAGCAACGCCGTCAAGTACACGCCCGACGGCGGCCACATCCGCGTCACCGCCGGCGACGCGGGGGATACGGTCTGGATGGAGGTCGCGGACGACGGCATCGGCATCCCGAAGAAGGCTCGCGGCCGCATCTTCGAGCGCTTCTACCGCGTGGACAAGGCGCGCTCGCGCGAGTCCGGCGGCACGGGCCTCGGGCTGTCCATCGCCACCGAGATCGTGCAGCGCCACAACGGCTCGCTTTCCGTCGTCGACCGCGATGGCCCCGGCACGACGATCCGGCTCGAGCTGCCCGTCCGCCAGAGCGACGGACAGGAGGCGTCGTCATGACCCGGCAGGCAGACAGACGCGCGCGGCGCGTCGACCGGCTGCAAAACCTGACGATCCTGCTGCTGACGCTCTCCATGCTGCTGCTCATCGCCGGCCTGCCGGTGTTCGGCGCGCTGTCGGACAGCAGCCTGATCGAGCTGGCGCGCGCGCGACGGCGCATGGAGAATGCGCCGCTTGCCGTGGAGCGCAGCGGCGTGTCGCCGCTGGTGTTCCCGGTGCGCATCGTCTACACGAACGACTTCGCCCGCGTCGGCACCGACGCGCTCACCACCGTCAGCGACGAGTTCGAGCGCGCGGGCACCTTCCTCGGCGAGGCGCTCGGCTCGGCGGCCGCCGCCGTGCCGGTGCGCGACGCGCAGTTTCTCAGCGCGCTGACGGGCGAGGGCGTCTACTTTGATTTCACGGCTGCGCTGAGCGCCGAGGTGCTCTCGGAGCTGCTGGGCGTGTCCCCGCCCGACGAGACGATCGGCGGCGTGCGCCGCGTGCTGCTCTCGCCCGAAGACGAGCCGGAGGCGACGCTCTATATGCAGGACGGCGCGGGCCGGAGCTGGTGCTGCGCCACCGCCGTGAGCAGCGCGGAGCTGACGGAGTTCCTCGCCACGCGCAGCGGCAGCGGCGCAGAGTTCGCCTTCCTGCTGGGGGACGCCTTCGCGCAGCTCTCGCCCTACACGGTGATCCTCAGCGATCCCGCGCCGCGCGCGGCGCTCTCCGCCGCGAACGTGCTGAGCGAAAACGAGGACACGATCCTGCGCCGCGCGGAGTTCAACGCGCACACCGAGAACCGCTTCACCGAATCCTCCGGCACGGTCATCGTGCGCGAATCGTCCAACGCGCTGTACCTCCGGCCGGACAGCGTGGTGGAGTATCTGGGCGGCGAGGCGACGCGGGAGTCCGTCTATTACGTCGCCTCGGATACGGGGACGCCCACGCTGGCGGAGTGCGCCGCGGCGGCGCAGAACTTCGCGGTCACGCTGCTGCAGGGCCTGCTCGGCGACGCTGCGCTCTACCTCAGCGGCGCAAGCAGGGACGGCGAGCGCACGGAGGCCTGCTTTGACCTGATGGTCAACGGCACGCCGCTGCGCCGGTCCGACGGGGCGCACGCGGGCGTCGTCACCATAGAGGGACAGTACATCACCGCCTTCACGTTCAGCGTGCGCAGCTACACCACCCAGGAGGCCGTGCCGCTGCTGCTCCCCTTCGCGCAGGCGGCGGCGATCGCGCGCGTTTACCCCGGCACGGAGCTGATCGTCGCCTACATCGACACGGGCGCGGAAGAGGTGCTCCCCGTCTGGATCGCGGAGTGAGGGGCACGCTTGACATTTGCCGCGGAAAGGAGTTGGCCGCATGAAGACGTCGCGCCTGAAGAACATTGTCATCGCCATCCTTGCGATGGTCAACGTCTTTCTGCTCGCCATCCTGATCGGGCGCCTCGCGCAGGAGCGCGCGGCGCGCACCCGAATCGAAACGGAGCTGGTGAAGCTCTACGCGGACAGCGGCGTGGAGCTGTCCGCCAGGCTGATCCCGCGGGACGAGCCGCACCTCGCCGCCGTCGACCCCGTGCGCGACCAGAGCGCGGAGGCGGCGTTTGCCGAGGCGCTGCTCGGCGTCTGCGAAACCGAGGACGTGGGCGGCGGCATCTTCCGCTACCGCGGCGAGCGGGGGACCTGCCTGTTCCGCGCCAGCGGCTCGCTGGAGGCGACGCTGGAGCGTCCCATCGGCAACCGGGAGACGTTTTGCGAGAACCTGTTCTCCGCCTGCGGCTACGCGGCGCTCTCCTCCGACGTCCAGTCGGACGGCACGGGCACGGTGATCGCCGTGCGGATGCTGCCGAGCGGCATGGTGTTCAACGCACGGCTGCTGCTGCGCTTTTACCGCGGCAGCCTGATCTCGGTAGGCGGCTCGTTCGTCCCCGCCGTGGAGCCGCCCGAGGGCGAGACGAACGTGGACGGGGTCACCGCGCTGGTGCGCTTTCTGGACTACAGCCGCGGCAGCGGCGAGGTCTGCACCGCCGTGAACGACGTGCGCGGCGGGTATCTGCTGCAAAGCACCGCCTCCGCCGCGCAGCGCCTGATCCCCGCGTGGTGCGTCGAGACAGACGTGAACCAGTACTTTGTCAATATGGCGACCGGCGAGGTCACGCGCGAGGGCTAGGCCCCCGCGCGTTTTTTTCACACTTTTTGAATGCGCCGGAGGGCTTGCATTTTTGAAAAAGATATGGTATACATGATGATGTATGGGCAGTTTTCTGAAGCCATATGCGCTTTTTTGTGATAATTGCCGAATAATTTGAGATACTATACGGGTCATTCGGCGTCTTGCCGTCATCATCCCGTTTCAGGAGATAATATGCAGAAATACATTGTTCGCGGCGGTCGTCCGCTCCGCGGCGAGGTCCACATCAGCGGCGCGAAGAACGCCGCCGTTGCGATCATCCCCGCCGCGCTGCTGGTGGACGGCGTGTGCCGCATCGAAAATATTCCCCAGATCTCGGACGTGACCGCGCTGTTGAAGATCCTGCAGCGGCTCGGCGCGACGGTCCGCTTCCTCAACACCTCCGACGTGGAGATCGACTGCTCCCGCGTTCACACCACCCGCGTTCCCCAGGAGCTTGCGCACAAGCTGCGCGCCTCCTACTATCTCATCGGCGCGCTGCTCGGCCGCTTCGGCAAGGCCGAGGTCTCCATGCCCGGCGGCTGCAACTTCGGCGGCGTGCGCCCCATCGACCAGCACGTCAAGGGCTTCGCCGCCATGGGCGCGCGCGTGACCGAGGGCGATTATATCGTCGCCCGCGCCGAGGGCGGGCGCATGAAGGGCGCGAACGTCTATCTCGACGTCGTCTCCGTCGGGGCGACGATGAACATCATGATGGCGGCGGCGCTGGCGGACGGCACCACGGTCATCGAAAACGCGGCGAAGGAGCCGCACATCGTTGATCTGGCGAACTTCCTGAACCTGATGGGCGCGAACATCAAGGGCGCCGGCACCGATACCATCCGCATCCACGGCGTGGAGCGCCTGCACGGCGGCGCTTACGCCATCATCCCCGACCAGATCGAGGCGGGGACCTATATGACCGCCGTCGCCGCCGCGGGCGGGGACGTGCTGGTGCGCGGCATCATCCCCAAGCACATGGACTGCATCACCGCGAAGCTGCTGGAGATGGGCGTCGAGGTGGAGGAGAAGGACGATACCCTGCGCATCCGCCGCAGCGGCCCGCTGACGCGCACGAACATCAAGACCCTGCCGTACCCCGGCTTCCCGACGGATATGCAGCCTCAGATCACCGCGGTGCTGGCGCTGGCGCAGGGCACGAGCATCGTGACCGAGGGCGTGTGGGACAACCGCTACCGCTACGTCGGCGAGCTGACCCGCATGGGCGCGCAGATCCGCGTCAACGGGCGCACCGCCGTCGTCGAGGGCGTGAGCCATCTGACCGCCGCCTCCGTGCAGGCGTTCGATCTCCGCGCGGGCGCGGCGATGGTCGTCGCGGCGCTGGCCGCCGAGGGCACGAGCGAGATCACCAACGTGCAGTATATCGAGCGCGGCTACGAGAACATCATCGGCAAGCTCCGGGCGCTCGGCGCGGACATCAAAAGCGTCGAGTACAGCGAGGAGCAGCCGGACGCTCCGCGCCAAATTGGATAAGAGAACCAAAAAAGCCCCGCTTCGGGGCTTTTTCTTTTTGACTATTGCCTCATCTTGTGCTAGACTATAGCCATGGATTTTTATACATTGGCAAGTTCCTCCGGCGGGAACGCGGCGCTGCTGCGCTGCGGCGACACGGCGATCCTGCTGGACGCGGGCATTTCCGCGCGGCGCATCAAGCTCTCGCTGTCCGCGCTCGGGCTGACGCCGGACGCGCTGAGCGCCGTGCTCGTCACGCACGAGCACACCGACCACATCAGCGGCATCGCGACGCTGACCAGACAATATGATATCCCTGTCTACGCCAGCCGCGGCACCGCGAGCCGCCTGCGCTGCACGCCGCCGGCGCTGCGCGTGTTCGACGCGGGGGAGAGCTTCGCCGTCGGCGCGCTGACGGTGCGCAGCTTCCGCACGTCCCACGACGCGGCGGACAGCGTGGACTATCGCATCGACGCGCCGGACGGTTCGGCGGGCGCGCTGACCGACACCGGCTATGTGACGAGGGAGGCGGCGGACGCGCTCGCGGGCGTGGATCTCCTGCTGCTGGAGGCGAACCACGACGTTGAGACCCTGCGCGCGGGGCCGTACCCCTACCATCTCAAGCAGCGCATCCTGGGGCGGTACGGGCACCTGTGCAACGAGGCGGCGGCGGATTTCGCGCTCTACTGCGCGCAGCGGGGGACGCGGGACATCCTGCTGGCCCACCTGTCCGCCGAGAACAACACGCCCGCGATGGCGGAGTACGCCGTGGCGCGCCGCCTGCAGGCGGAGGGCGCGAACGTGCGGCTCGCCGTCGCGCCGCGCGACCGGGTGAGCGAGGTGCATACGATATGCAGAGCGTGAGCGTCCTGTGCGTCGGCAAGCTCAAGGAAAAATTCTATGCCGACGCCTGCGCCGAGTACCGCAAGCGCCTCGGGCGCTATTGCAGGCTGGAGCTCGTCGAGCTGCCGGAGCAGCGTCTGGGGGACGCGCCGTCGGACGCGGAGATCGCCGCCGCGCTCGAGCGCGAGGCGGACGCCATTCTGGAAAAGCTGCCCCGCGGCGGCGCGGTGATCGCGCTGTGCGTCGAGGGGAAGACCATGTCGAGCGAGCAGCTTGCCGAGACGATGGCGCGCTGCGCCACGCGCGGCGTTTCGCAGCTGACCTTCGTCATCGGCGGCAGCTTCGGCATGGCGGAGCGCGTCAAGCGCGCCGCCGACCTGCGGCTCTCCATGTCCCCGATGACCTTCCCGCACCACCTCGCGCGCGTGATGGTGCTGGAGCAGATCTACCGCGCGTACCAGATCCAGGCGGGCACGAAATACCACAAGTAGGGGGGGACGGCATGAACGAACCGAAGCTGACATGGGGCAAAAGCGAACGCGATCTGCCGGAGCGCTGGCCCGCGCAGGCCGACGGCAAGCCGGAGCCGAGCGCCTTCCTGACGCATCTGATGGAGTGGAACTACGAGGTCGAGCTGCTGACGCGGATGCTGAGCGACTACGGCGTCCCCGTGCTGACGGAGCGCGGGAACTACGGCTCGCTGGGCAAGGTCGTCATGGGCTTTTCCGGCGAGGGCGTCGATCTCTTTGTGCCCGCGTCGATGCTGGAGGACGCGCAAAACCTGTTGAAACCCGTGGACGACACGGAATTGGATATGCAAGCAAGCGAACATTAAATTATATTTCAGGAGGTAATGCAGCATGGACTATCGCAAGGAATACGAGAAATGGTTGGCATCCCCCGCCCTGACCGCTGACGAGCGCGCCGAGCTGGAAGCGATCAAGAACGACGACAAGGAGATCAAGGAGCGCTTCTACGCCCCGCTGGAGTTCGGCACCGCTGGCCTGCGCGGCACGATGAAGATGGGCCTGCACCAGATGAACCGCTTTGTCATCAACTGGGCGACCCAGGGCTTCGCCGACGTCATCAAGGAGCAGGGCCCGGCGGCGATGGAGCGCGGCGTCGCAATCTGCATGGACTGCCGCAACCACGGCTACGAGTTCGCCAAGGCGGCGGCCTGCGTCATGGCGGCGAACGGCATCAAGGTGCGCCTGTTCGACGAGCTGCGCCCCACGCCGGAGCTGAGCTTCGCCGTGCGCGAGTACGGCTGCATCGCCGGCATCAACGTCACCGCCAGCCACAACCCCAAGGAGTACAACGGCTATAAGGTCTACTGGGAGGACGGCGCCCAGCTGCCCCCGCAGCACGCCGACCAGATCGCGAAGAACCTCGAGAAGATCGACATCTTCACCGGGCCCAAGACCATGGACTTCGACGAGGCGGTCAAGTCCGGCATGATCACCATCTTCGGCGAGGACTGCGACAAGCGCTTCCTCGAAGAGGTCATGAAGATGGTCAACGACTATGACAGCGTCGCCAAGGTCGCCGACACGTTCAAGGTCGTCTACACCCCGTTCCACGGCTGCGGCCACAAGCTCGTCCCCGAGGCGCTGCGTCGTCTCGGCGTCAAGCACATCATCTGCGAGCCCGAGCAGATGAAGATCGACGGCGACTTCCCGACCGTCAAGTCCCCGAACCCCGAGAATCCCGAGGGCTTCTATCTCGCCATCGATCTCGCCAAGAAGGAAGGCGCGAACTTCATCATCGGCACCGACCCCGACAGCGACCGCGTGGGCGTCATGGTGCAGAAGGCCGACGGCGAGTTCCAGGTCGTCACCGGCAACCAGATGGGCGTGCTGCTGCTCGACTACCTCATCGGCGCGATGCGCCGCGCGGGCACCCTGCCTGCCGACGCCGCCGTGTGCAAGAGCCTCGTCACGACCGAGATGGCGCGCAAGGTCTGCGAGAGCAACGGCGTCGCCTGCTACGACACCTTCACCGGCTTCAAGTTCATGGCGGAGAAGATGGGCCAGCTTGAGGGCGCGAAGGAGAAGACCGTCATCATGTCCTACGAGGAGAGCTACGGCTACATGATCGGCCACTACGTCCGCGACAAGGACGCGGTCACCGCGTCTATGATCATCGCCGAGATGGCGGCGTGGTACGCGACGCAGGGCATGACCCTCGCCGACGCGCTGCAGAAGCTCTTTGAGAAGTACGGCTGGTACGGCGAGAAGACGCTCAACCTCGTTATGCCCGGCGTGGACGGCGTGGAGAAGATGGCCAAGCTCATGGCCGATCTGCGCGCGAATCCGCCGAAGGAGATCGCGGGCGTCAAGGTCGTCGCCTACCGCGACTACAAGCCCGGCACCGAAACGGACGTCCTCACCGGCAAGACCACGGAGATGGAGCTCAAGGGCTCCAACGTCCTGCGCTACCACACCGAGGACGGTTCGGCGATCATCGTCCGCCCGTCCGGCACGGAGCCGAAGGTCAAGGTCTACGTCCTCACGATGGGCAAGGATCCCGCCGAGCGCGACGAGCGCGTGGAGAAGTACGCCGCCTGGGGCGAGAGCCTGAGACGCTGATCCCCCGAAATACGCAAAAAACGCCGCCCGCAAGGGCGGCGTTTTTCATGCCTCGTACTGCGCGGCGATCGACGCGATGTGCGCGCGGAATTCGTCCACAACGCGCGCCGGCGAGAGGATGCGCGCCTTGCCGCCGAACCCGGCGACCCACGCGTAAAACTGCGGGCTGACCGCCACCTCGGCGGTGACGGTGAAGTGCTCTGCGCCGTCGGGGACGAGGCTCACGTCCTGCCCCAGCCGGTCGAGCACGGGGTTGGCAAGGTCGTTTGCAAAGCGCAGGCGCACGCGCTCCTCCGTGCCGGAGTACATACCGAACACCTTGCGCGCGTACTGCGCCGGGTCGATGGCGCGGAACAGCTCCAGACCGTCGCGCGGCTCGTCGACGGCGGCGATGTTCGTCATCCGGTCCACGCGGTAGTGTCGCAGCTCCCCGCTCTCGCCGTCGTAGGCGATCATGTAGTAGTTTTCGCTGTCCCAGGTCAGCGCGCAGGGGCTGACGACGTAGTACGCGCCGTCCCGGCGGTAGCGCCGCTCTTTGGCGGCGGTGTACTCGAAGTAGCGGAAGCGGATCTTCTTGTTCTCCGAAATGCCGGCGTGCACCGCGTCCACGGTGTAGTAGATCGACTCGTTCATCGTCTTGACGCGGCCCGCGACGTAGACCTGGCGCTGCAGCCGCGCCGCGTCGTAGCGGCACGAGAGCGTCTCGATCTTGCGGATCAGCGCGTTCGTCTTGCGCAGCGTGATGAAGCGCGAGGACTGCACGCTGTCCACCAGCAGCTTCAGCTCCGCCAGCTCGAAGCGCCGCGAGGCGACGTAGTAGCCGTGCCTGCCCCCCTGCGCGCTCTGCTCGACGTCCAGCCCGTACAGGCGCAGCGCCTCGATGTCGTCGTAGATGCTCTTGCGCTCGGCGCTGACGCCGCGCGATTCCAGATTCGCGATCATGTCCTTCACCGTGACGGGATGCTCCGCGTCGGTGTCCTGCAGCAGATAGTCCATCAGGTACAGCAGCTTGAGCTTCTGCCCCGCCAATCTTGCCATGACGATCCCCTCCTTGTCCGTTTTATCGTACAGCGTTGCCGCTAGGATGAGTATAACAGGCAAGGCGTCGGGCGTCAAGCGCCCGAGGAGGGAGGACTACGATATGACGAGGAACGAACTGCTGCTCACGAGCCGTCTGGCGGAGCTGAACGACCGGCTGGAGGAGCTGCGCGGCGGGGACGACCGCGGCTTTTTCGCGGCGCTTGCCGCCGCCGAGACCGACTATGTGCTGCCGGAGCACCTGTCCACCGTGCAGGACGTGCTCAACGCGATCCGCCGCGCGCAGGAAAAGCTGGCGGGTCTGTGCCATGCCGCGCCGCGCGGGGAGAGCATCCCCGGCCAGCTCGTGTTCGCCGGCTTCGCGGACGCGGCGTAAGGGGTACTTGCGGCGCGGCGCGCGGCGTATTATAATGTCTGCACCAAGTACAAAGCCGAGGTCGAACTATGGGCAACATCATCGAGATCACCGATTTTTCCGCGCCGGAGCTGGACGTGTACGCGCGCCTGTCCGAGCGGGAGCTGCTGCGCTTCGACGAGCCGCTTGCCGGGCTGTTCATCGCGGAGAGCCCCAAGGTCATCGAGCGCGCGCTGGACGCGGGCTACGAGCCGCTGTCGCTGCTGCTGGAGCCGAAGCACGTCGAGGGCGAGGCGCGGCACATCGTCGCGCGCTGCGGCGTGCCGACCTACACCGCGCCGCTGGACGTACTGACGAAGCTCGTCGGCTTCCAGCTCACGCGCGGGGTGCTGTGCGCCATGCGGCGGCGGGAGGAGCCGGCGCCGGAGGTGGTCTGCGCGAACGCGCGGCGCGTGGCGGTGCTGGATGACGTGATGAACCCCACGAACGTCGGCGCGATCTTCCGCAGCGCGGCGGCGCTGGGCATGGACGCGGTGCTGCTGACGCACGGCTGCGCCGACCCGCTGTACCGCCGCGCGGTGCGCGTGAGCATGGGCAACGTGTTCCTGATCCCGTGGACGCACGTGGACGCGGACTGGAGCGCGCGGCTGCACGCGCTCGGCTTCAAGACCGCCGCCATGGCGCTGAGCGACGACTCCGTGCCCATCGACGCACCTGCCGTCGCGGCGGAGCCGCGGCTCGCCGTCGTGCTCGGCACGGAGGGCGACGGCCTTGCGGCGCGCACCATCGCCG
>Ga0129307_1001441_pt1 | contig 25200 bp, 26 predicted proteins | sample P1105metagenome_FD_94437 | JGI IMG/M metagenome (GOLD analysis project Ga0129307, IMG submission 94437) | Capybara group fecal microbial communities from Wisconsin, USA - P1105 metagenome | ecosystem: Host-associated > Mammals > Digestive system > Large intestine > Fecal | place: USA: Wisconsin...
AGAATATTCAGTTTTCTGCATTGAAAATGTTGCAAAAGAACTTGGTAAATCTGGTTCAGAATTATTTCAGATTCTCAATTCTTCAGGCCTCCTTCATTCATATATTATTCCTTCTTATGAAGCTCTTCATACACAAAGTAAGCAGTACATAGTTGACGAAATTATCTCTGTCCTTAAAGAAAGGAATCTTGTTGCATGAAGCTCTATCACGGTTCAACAGTTATTGTAGATAAACCACTTGTTTCTTACGGTCGTGATAACCTTGATTTTGGCAAAGGCTTTTACACAACAAGTATGCAGAGTCAGGCAGAAAAATGGGTTCAGCGTTTTATTTCCCTTGGTAAAAAAGGCATCATTAATATCTACAATTTTGATGATACTGACATTCTGAAAAAATACCGCTATAAGAAATTTACAGAATACAATGAAGAATGGCTTGATTTCGTTCTTGCCTGCCGTGACGGTTCAAAGGAATATCAGAATTACGACATCATCGAAGGCGGAATTGCAAACGATAAAGTCTTCAACACTGTGGAACTTTTTTTTACAGGCCTCATAGATAAATCAAAAGCCTTGCAGCGCCTTAAATTTGAAAAGCCAAATAATCAGATTTGCTTTATTAATCAGGAAGTCATAGATAATCTTTTACACTTTGAATCCAGCTACGAAGCAAAAGGAGACAATGCATGACAGCAGACGCTACTCTTTTGCAGATGAAATACGCACGAATAATTTCCCTTCTGGCAAAAAAAGCAAACATTGATGAAGAAAAAGCTATGGAGCTTTTTTATAAATCAAACACATACATGCTTATGAGTAAAGGCATCAGCGACTTTCATTGTTTGAGTGATGCCTATCTTGCAGAAGAAATAATGTTGGAACAAAATCAATAATTTTTCTTCAATTTTTTTTCCAGTAACAATTGTTTTATCCCTGTTCCTTTGTCCGATACACGAAGGCAAAGAATAGCCTTTTGACGTTTGTCTTACAGTTTCCTCGCTGTATGGTATTGGAATAAATTCATTGTCTTTTAATACCGTCAGTGTGCAGTCTTTACCCTGTATTCTCATGCTTACAATGTAAGACTGAACACTATTAACAGTGTGTTTGAATGTGTGAAGATATGATTAAGAGCCAATATGATTTTTTCTAATTTTATAATATATTACAAACAACCCGGGGATGTAGCTCCCTTGGCTAGCGCTACAATGGCGTTGTAGTGCTAATCGGTTCATGTCCGATCAGCTCCAAAATTCATTATGATTTTTTTAAGAGTATTTTATACTTCTTCTTCAACTTTTTTTAATTTTCCTTCGATATCATCATCATATCCAATTTGCCAAAGAAAAATATCGATAACTTTCATATAAGGATATTCGAATCCATACGAATTTATTTTAGATCTTTCAGAATCAATTATATTTTTATATTTATTATAAAGCTCATAAAGCTCTCTTAAAGACATGAAAGTTTTAAAAGTATTTGTTCCTAATCCGTATTCTTTTAAAGTGTATTTTACATATCGATCATATGCAGGCACACATCCAAATACTCCCATAATAATTTTTGTAATTAATGTATCTGATACATCAGTTTTTGATTTTGAAACAGAATCTTTTATTTCTTGATATATTTTTTCAAGTTCTCCTTGCAAATTAAAAACTTTCATTTTGTATTCTTCTGTTAGTAATTGTTCTGGTGTAGCATTACGAAGAATATTGTATTCTGATTTTTGCATTTCTAATACAGCCTTTTTATGAACTTTATAATCCTTTTGTAAAAGAAAAGAAGAACCTCTGTACATACCCCAGCTTGCTAAATAGAAAGCTAAATTTAAACATAAATAATCAACAATTTCTTCGGTTGTATTATTTTGATTTTCACCAAATACTTTATAACAATGTTCCCATGATTTATACCTATCATTTTCATCAGCTTTTAATGCACCATAAAATTTTTCAATTGCATCTTTTATTCTTTCTTCTGTAAGTGTTTTCATTTATTTACTCCTTGTATTTGTTAATTCTTCATTTATAAATTTAATTATACGTTCTGTATAAACAGATTTAGTTATATTTTTAATTTCTAAGAATTCCAGATAGTACTGTTTAAAAACGGTAAAAAAATGATTTGATTCAATTGTTTCATAATATTTTTACAATACAATTTTGCGTTCATTATATTTATATAAACAAATTATCTGATAAAAAAACAAATAATTCTTCTAACGACGAAATCTCATCTAATTCAAACTCTTTATTATCCTTGAAAATATCTTTTGCTAAATCTATAATAGTTTTTTCAGCGGCTTCAGTTTGAGATATAAATTCTGGAATTGAAAACAGTTGTTGTAACTTATCATAAAACTGTAATGACTTTCTAATTTTGAATAAAAAGTCTGAATCTCCCTTGTCATTTTTCTTAATATCAATTGTTTCTACATCATCATTAATTGAAATATTATTATTTAAGAATTCAAAAATCTGCATGTAATCTCTCATAAAATCAAGGATTTGCTGTTCATCACAATCAGAAATAAAACAATGCTGTTGTTCTTTGCATAATTCATTAAGTTTTTTTAATTGAGTTTTAGATAGATTTGATTCACACTCTTTAAGCCGTGACTCAAAATCTAATCTAAACCAATACTTATCCTCTGTTTCAAAAAATAAACCTTCAAGTATTGATTCATCAATTCCTAGACAATCTATATACTCCTTTTGCACAGGACAATACGAATCCACTAATTTGTCCCCATTTGCTTCTTGAATATTTATATGAAAAAAAACTTGGCCTTTATGAGGAAAATCTAATCTCAGAATATAAACAAATCCATTCTGCAATGAAAAATATATTAATAGTCTGGTAGAATAATCATCACTACCTCTCAATTCAGGGACATTTTGGACAGGATGATTTTGTATTACGATTTTATGGATTAACATTCCAAAGAAAATATCCTGAAACATTAAATAAACTTTCTCTGCAATTTCTTTATATATATCAGGATACGAATCTACTAAAAATATGACATATAAAGGAAATAGTAATTTAAATAAATTCATTGATTTTTCGATAGAATTTAAATAATAGGCATATTGGTATTTTTCAAAATTTAGTAATAAAGAATAACATTTTTCATCTTCCATTACATGTAGATTATTCAGAGTTAATGCAGATTCTTTTAACAGTTTTAGCTTATATAAAAAGTCTGGAAATAGAACTAATTTCATAAAGTCAATTTTCTGTTTCTGTTTAAATAAAGAAGTAAAATAATCACTGTTTAACAAAATCAGTCTACCAATAATATTATCTGCATTTTGTATATAATTTACACTATCTTTAGTAAACATATTCTTTACAATATTATTCTTTTCAATTTCATAAGAACACATTTCTAAGTAAGCAGAAAAGATTTTAAGTTTTATTTTGTGCAAATCTTCTATAATTTCGACTTCTTTACTATATAGCTCAAAAAGAATATCATTTATTGAAATATTTGATGTTATTTTATTTGTTGTCATTTTTTCAAGATCATCATCTTCTAAACTAAGAATGTCCATTTCATAAAAATCTTCACTCTTAAATGAAAGATGTATTGCTTCTATTCGTTCTATAAGCGTTTTACTTAATCCACTTGTATTTTCAATATGATTATCTTGTATTTCTTTGATTATTGATTCAATTTCTAAAATTTCTTTATTTTTTGCTAAGGACGAATTAAAAGTTATTACGGGCCCTGAAACAACTTTGTTATCTACACAAAATTTTAATAACAGATAAATTATTAACTCATTTGGTAAACAACAACTTCTAACAACTTTTGATAATGTTGTAAACGAAGGAACTCTTTCTCCCTCTATATATTTGTCGAACCCTAAAATGAAAGTTTTTTGAAAAATAGATAATTGATAAAAATCTAAATTAAATTCTTTTTTTTCATGCAGAAATTCCCTTTCAGAAAATCTTACTTCATTAGAATCTATAATAATTTCAAAATAAAATGGCAATTCAATTTTTGCACACAATACAATAAAAAACTTTTTAGTTTCTTCACAAGTTATCTTACTTATTTCAAAAAAAGATATATTTGGTTCATTGATAAAATAATCTATTGCATCTCCATAGACATCTATTAAATACGAGTTTATTCTATTACTTTCAAGTTTAATTAAATTATTTATTTTTTCTAAGTATCTCTTTATTAAACATTCAGCCTTAGAGTAAGTAATATTTTCTAATTTGACATTTTCACTAACATATTGTTCTTGTTTCAATTTATTTTTCCTTTATTTGTTCAAAAATTTTTTGTCACAAATATTAATAGAATTAAATAATTTACATCCCCCCATACACTTAAATCCTTATAACATAAAGATTTAGGCATAAAAAAAGCTCGTCCGGAAGACGAGCTCTAGAAGAGCGGATGAAGGGAGTCGAACCCTCGTCATCAGCTTGGAAGGCTGAGATAATAAGCCGTTATATGACATCCGCATTTGTTATGTTGCTAATATACAGAATACGTAAAAAAATGTCAAGAAGGTTAAAAAAAATTATTCAATCATTCAGCCTTTTTTATAGTCTTATAAACCAGAAAATCTACAGCCCTTAAGAATACATTGTTTTTCTTAATGTCTTCTACTGCTATGAGAGGCGCCTCAAGAATAACAAAATCTTCATCAGTTACAATTGTAATTTTTCCGTACTGCTTTGCACATTCAATATCTCCGTAAAGACATGAAGGTTTTTCAACCTTTACTTTAAGACTGTCGTATAAATAAACAGGGACAACAGTTTTAACATCAAATGGAGAAACAAGCTTAACAGAATTTTCCTTAGCTCCTAAAAGCGGAACATAAAACTGCGAATCAACTGCATCAAGCTTCTTAAAGTTATCAAAAGCATATTCCTGAAGTGTTTCGCCGTCAGCACATCTAAAAGCATCACCTTCTTTTAAGGTTTTCCCAGGACCTTTCATTGTTACAGAAATATAACGTTCTCCGTTTCTCCTGCATGTAAGCGCAAGGTTGTAACCGCTTTCATCGATATGTCCTGTTTTTAATCCGTCACATCCAGGAAGAACTTTAAGAAGTTTGTTTGTATTTGACTGATTCATCGGTGTCCATATCTCATCAGGAATTTTTGTATTAAACCTTTGTGGATCCCTTTTGTGATATGTTTTCGGAAGATTTTCCTGACGCGGATAGATTATTCTCTTTAATGAATGAAACAAAGAAAGACTTTCAGGAAATTCCCTTATATAACATCTTGCAAATTTTGCCATATCACGTGCAGTCGTAGTATTTTTTTCACTGTAGCCGGAAGGTTCTACAATGGTGGTGTTTTCAAGTCCGAGATTATTGATGCAGAGATTTACTTCTTCAATAAAACTATCGATATCTCCGAAAAGATATAATGCAATTGCATGACTTGCATCGTTTCCGGAACATACTGCAAGACCGCTCATAAGCTCACGAAGAGTTACGATATGATCTTTTCCAAGAAACATTAAAGAAGAACCTGCAGGCATTTTACTTGCCCAGCAGCTTTCCGGAATCGGAACAACATCATCAAGAGACGCCCTCCCGTTTTCTATCTGTTTAAATACCGTGTACATCAAAAATAATTTTGTCATTGATGCAGGCGGAATTAACTGGTCAGCATTTTTTTCATAAAGAATGTCACCAGTATCTGCACTGATAAGAATTGCAGATTCAGCATTTATCTTTAAATCACCGCTTGAATATGAATAAGGAAGCGGATAAATTATGTTTTTTCTTTCATACCCTGCTTCGCTTACTGCTTTATCAAACGCTGCATAATCATAAACTGTGTTTAATTTTTTCGATAAATTAACACCTGTATTTCTTCTTACAAAAAATAATATTACTAAAGCTGCAGTAAATGCTGCTGCAACCGAAATGATTATTATCGATTTTTTATTTAATTTTTTCATATGCTATTTCTGCCACCTTCTGCTCTGCTTCTTTTTTACTCTTTCCCGAAGCCGGACCAAAAACTTTTTCTCCAAGATGAACCGAAACGAAAAATTTCTGATCATGATCCGGACCTTCAGTTTTTATAAGTTCATAATACGGACACTGTTTGCTCTGCTTTTGAAAATATTCCTGGAGCAGAGTTTTATAATCCAGATTTCCCCTGTTCTGTTGAACTTTTCGAATTTCAGGAACAATAAATTTTAATACAAAGTCACGGGCTTTTTCATAACCGGAATCAATATAGTAAGCACCGATTACAGCTTCGACACAGTCTGCAATCAGCGCATGCTTCTTCCTTCCGCCGGTCATCTCTTCGCCCTTTCCCAAAACCAGCATTCTGTCAACACCAATAGAAAGTCCAATCGGAGCAAGTGCCTTTTCAGAAACAACTGCCGCTTTAATTTTTGCAAGATCTCCTTCAGGATTTTCTGCCATATCCTCGTATAAAAAAGCTGCAGTCGCCATTCCTAAAACGGAGTCTCCCAAAAATTCAAGGCGTTCGTTATTGTATCTTTTATGCTGAATGTTTTCGTTTGAGTACGATCTGTGATGAAATGCAAGATCAAGTAAATCTATATCATTAAATTTTATTCCGAGCGGTTTGCAGAAATCGATAAGCTCATTCCGCCGGCTTTGAGAAACCTGTCGTGCTCCGAAAAAAATTCCTTTTAGACTTTTCATAATTTACATCATCTCCGCATTACAACAGAATCTTTTTAATTATACACAAAATCACAAAAAAAAACACAGACTTTCCAATCAGAAAAACCTGTGCTCTTTTCCGTAAAAATTTTACAAAAATTAAAACTTATTTTTTTGCAAGTTCAGACTTGATGAATTCGTATGCATCACGAACTGTTTCAAATTCGTTTGCAACTTCATCAGGAATTCCTACTTCGAGTTCTTCTTCAATTGCATATACGAGTTCGTATGTATCAAGGCTGTCTGCTCCAAGATCACCACGGAAAGAAGAATCCATAGTAATTTTGCTTTCATCGATTTCAAGCTTTTCTGAAATAAGCTTCTGGATTTTGTTGAACAATTCGTCCATCTTTTTTACTCCTAATTAGCCGTTTGTTTCCGGTGTAATAACCTGACGACCACGGTAAAAACCGCATTTCGGGCATACATGATGCGACTGAACCAGGTTACCGCAGTTGCTGCATTCAACAAGCTGAGGGGCCTCAAGGCGCATATTAATACCACGACGTCTCTTAGAAACGGCTGCTGATGTTTTTGATCTAGGTACTGCCATATATAAACCTCACTATTCTAGTTTTCTCTAATTTAATGCGGTATCATACAACATTTTTTCCTAGAGTGTCAACTCATTATACTATTGTATAAACTTTTGTCAAACACTTTTTTAAAAAATGTCATAAAAAACTTGACAAATTTAGCAAATTTGTCAAAAAAAATTCATTTTTTCAGATTTTTTCCGCACTTATTTAAATTTTTCCCTGAGTTTTTCTGCAACAAGTTCAGGAACCATTTTTGAAACGTCACCGCCAAACCTTGCAAGCTCTTTAATTGAACTTGACTTAATCGTTACATATTTCTGTTCAGTAGGAACAAAAATCGTATCGATGGAAGAATTAAGCGAATGATTGATAAGAGAAAGGTCAAACTCGTATGCAAAGTCTGTTGCATTTCTGATTCCCCTCAGTAATACCGTTGCTCCGCTCTGTACCGCATAATCAACGATAAGCGAATGCCATGTATGAATTTTTACGTTCCTGTAATCTTTAGTAAGTTCTGAAAGCATCTGTACCCTTTCTTCTGCAGAAAAAAGATAATTCTTTTCCGGGTTAACAGCTACGACTACATCGATTTCATCAAAAAGAGAAATTGTTCTTTCAATTACATTCAGATGTCCGAATGTCGGTGGATCAAACGATCCAGGAAATACAGCTTTAGCCATGCGTAAAAAATATCAGATTTGACGAAATAGGACAAGAGATGTATTATTATAGATATGAAGAAAATCAAATATTATTTTGTTTACACAGTTATGTCTGTTGTACTCGCTTTGTGTGCTGTATCTTGTGTAACAGCAAATGCAGAAAATACAGGGGCTGAAACTCCGGCAAAAGTTTCTCAAAAATCAAATTCTGATTCAGAATATGAAAGAGCTACCAGAGACCTTAAGGGAGAGACCGTTTCTAAAGACACATACGAAAAGGACAAGAAAATCATTCTTGCCAAAATTGATGAACTTAACGGAATCATGAAAGATAAGAACTATAAGTCATGGCTTTCATATATCGACCAGAATTCCATCAATTACTGGTCACAGAAAAAGAACCTTTCAACTGCGTCAAAGCAGCTGCCTGTAAAAGGAATTCAGCTTAAAAACCTTGAAGACTATTTTAATTATGTATTTATTCCTTCAAGAGTAGGAAGAAAAATTGACGAAATCCGCTATCTGTCGGCTTCTTCAATTAAGGCAGTTCAGGTCAGGGGTGACGATGTGGTTATTTTCTACAACTTTAAGAAAGTTGACGGAGAATGGCTTGTAGAAATCCCTACACTATAATGATTTTGTAACCCTTTGCGGCTCTCCGGGGTTTTCAATCCAGAAAAGTTCCGCAGCCGGATTGTATAAAATTTTGATTGAATTTTTATTTCAGTTACCTTATAATTCTATGTATATATACCGATATATAGAAATAAGGTTTTAATTACAGGAGATCATATGAAAATCAATAAGCTTATGGCAGCAGGTTTAGTAGCTGTGTTCGTTGCTACTGCTGTGTATGCTCAGTCTAAAAAAGAAAATGAAACATCTGTTGAAAGCGAATACATGAGCAGCGTTGAAGATGTTGTTATTACAGAAATGGCAAATTCGGATCAGAGAGACAACAAGCTTGTTGCATTACAGTATCTCGAGGCTGCTGCAGACAGCGGAAATGTTTCACCTGACATGGTTGCTGCATTGAACCAGCTTTCGGGCGAAGGTATTTCAACTCAGTCAAGAACAAAAGGCAGAATGTCTAACAACTACCCTGACATCCGTGCTAAAGCATGTGATATTCTTGGAAAAGTTGGAACGGAAGAAGCAGCTCACATTCTTGCAAATGTTGTACGCTACGACAATGAACCTTGGGTTTTGACAGCTGCTGTACGTGCTCTCGGAAATATCGGTTACAATGATGATGACAAAATTACAGATACAATCGCATTCATTTCTAACCGTGTAGAAACACTTAACCCTACAAGTTCACTTGCATACGAAATCATCGAAGCTTATGAAAAGCTTCTCCCAAATACAAAGAACAAAAAACCGGTTATCGATTCATTGTCAAGAATTGCTGCTGACTACAGACTTGTTCGCCCTGTAAGAACAAGAGCTCTTGAATTGTTGAGAAACAATTCCGGATCATCTTCTAAAGACAGTAAAGAAAAGAAAGACGATAATTCAAACAAAAACTGATTTTGTTCTGATTACATAAAAAAGGGCTGTCTGGTTTCAGTTGCAGACAACCCTTTTTTTTTCGAGAGATGCGGGAGTCGAACCCGCCACCTTCGGCTCCGGAGGCCAACGCTCTATCCAAATGAGCTAATCTCTCAGATCCTTTTGTAAAATATATACAATTGAGATAAAAGTCAATCTGAAAAAAATTGATATTCGAGGTAAAAAAAATGGATCCGATTATTCTTGCATCATCATCACCAAGACGTCAGGAAATCTTAAAAATGATGAACATCCCCTTTCAGGTTATCATGCCGGATGTAAATGAAAATCTTACAACTGCAAAATCTCCTCTTGAACTTACAGAAAGTCTTGCACGTTCAAAAGTTCTTTCGGTAGTTCACTCTCTTCCACCCAAACAGGTAATACCATGGGTTCTGGGAGCTGACACAGTAGTTGCATTGAACAACAGAATATACGGAAAGCCTTCTGATCAGGACGAAGCATTCGAATTCATAAAGTCCCTTCAGGGAAAAACACATACAGTCTGCACTTCTATTGCACTCTATAACGGTGCAAAAAAAACAACTTCAACAAGAACTGCAGTTACAAAAGTAACATTTTATCCGATGTCACAGCGTGAAATCGAAGCTTATGTCGAAACAGGCGACTGGCACGGAGCTGCAGGCGGTTACCGTATTCAGGGAATGGCATCATGCTTTATTTCTAAAATCGAAGGCAGCCAGAGCTGTGTGGTAGGCTTGCCTATATTTGAACTTTATGATATCTTAAAGTCGCAGGGTTATTCGGTACTGGAGTAATTCAGTATAAAATCATCTCTGCCGGATTTGCAAAACGACTGTTGGCCGCTAATTGGAAACCGAAATTCTTCCGGGCAAACTTTTGTTTGTCACGAGTAATAGAGTCAGGTGGTAAATTCTGATTTTTATGCGTTGAATTTTTTTTTAATGCGGTGTCAGTTAAATTTACCGGTGAAGGAGTTATCATGGCAGTTGTAACCATGAAAAGTCTGCTTGAATCTGGTGTACACTTTGGTCATCAGGTAAAGCGTTGGGATCCACGTATGAAGAAGTATATCTTTGCTTCAAGAAACGGAATCCACATTATCGATTTGCAGAAAACAATCGCTGCAATCCGCGAAAGCTATGAAGCTGTAAGAAAAATTGCTTCATCAGGAAAATCAGTTCTCTTTGTTGGAACTAAAAAACAGGCACAGCAGGCCATTCAGAAAGAAGCTGAACGCTGTGGCATGTTCTATGTAAACAACCGCTGGCTTGGTGGTATGCTTACAAACTTCTCTACAATCAAAAAATCACTTGCACGTCTTAAGAAAATCGAAAAGATGGAAATAGACGGAACATTTGGTAACCTCACAAAGAAAGAAGTTTCTTCTCTCCAGAAAGAAAAAGCAAAACTCGAAAAAAACCTTGGTGGTATCAAAGAAATGAAAGAACTCCCTGGAGTAATCTTTATCATTGATACACATAAAGAACAGATTGCTGTTGCAGAAGCACGCAGAATGGGTATTCCTGTAATTGCTGTTGTAGATACAAACTGTAATCCGGAAGGAATCGATTACCCTATTCCTGGTAACGACGATGCCATCCGCGCAATCACATTATTCACTTCTATCATTGCAAATGCAGTAATCGAAGCTGATAACGAAGCAGGTCTTAAGATTATCGAAAACCTTAATGACGATGATGAAAATGTTCAGACAGATGCAGTTAACAAGAGCGAAGACGAAGAAATCGTTGACTACTCTAACTACCAGCCAACTGAACAGAAAGAAGAAGATGTTGAGGCTGATGAAAAAGACAGTCTCGTTGACGAAGACAAACTTTATAAATAATCAGGAGCACATATATGGATATTAGCGCAGCAGATATTAAAGAATTGCGAGAATCTACAGGTGCCGGCCTGATGGAATGTAAAAAGGCTCTTATCGAAGCTAACGGCGACAAAGCAGAAGCAGCAAAAATTCTTAAGGAAAAAGGACTTGCTGCTGTAGAAAAACGTTCTGAAAGAGCAACATCAGAAGGACGCATTTTCGTACGCAAACTTGATAACAAAATTGTATTTGTTGAACTTACTTGTGAAACAGACTTCGTTGCAAAGAATACAGACTTTATCGCTCTTGGAGAAAAACTCCTCGACGTAACAGTAGAAAAAGGACTTACATCAGTTTCTGATGAACACACAAAACTTCTTGAAGATCTTCAGATTAAGATTCGTGAAAACATGTCTGTAAGAAACGTAGTTGTAGTAGATATTCCTGCTGGATGTGCAGGCGCTTCATACGTTCACTCAGATTTCAAGACAGCATCTTGTGTTGTAATCAAAGGTTCTGATGCAGAAGCTGTTAAGACATTTGCTTACGACTGCTGTCTCCACCTTGCAGCATTTACACCTGCATACATCACAAAAGAAGATGTACCAGAAAGCTTTATTAACGAACAGAAAGAAATCTTTAAAGCACAGATGGATAACGATCCGAAAATGGCATCTAAACCGGACAATGTTAAAGAAGGAATCCTTGCTGGAAAGATTAAAAAGCTTCTTGCAGAAAGCTGCTTCGTAGACCAGATGTTTGTTAAAGACGACAAAGTTTCTGTAGCCGCTAAACTTGCACAGGTTGCAAAAGAAGCTGGTGCTGAACTTTCTTTCGTTACAACAAAACTCCTCGTTCTTGGAAAGTAATTATTAAATAACAAAGCGGTATCTTTCTTTTATAAAAATTATAGGAAGATACCGCTTTTTTGATTTTTCTGGGATTTTGTGTTATAATATTTGAATACCATAATTTGGGAAGGTAAATATGTCAAATCAAACAAGTGTAGAGCGCATGGACAAAACTATTGCTGCTCTCAAAGATTCATTAAATGCAATTAGAACAGGACGTGCTTCTGCAGCTATTTTTGACAAAGTCCGTGTTGACTATTACGGAACAAAGTCTCCGTTAAGTCAGGTTGCTACTATTTCAATTCCGGAAGCAAGAAGCATAATCATTCAGCCGTTTGATAAAAGCCTCATTTCTGAAATCGAAAAAGCCATTCAGGTTGCTGATCTCGGTCTTAATCCTTCTAATGATGGAAAAGTCATCAGAATTGCAATTCCACCATTGACTGCAGAACGCCGCAAGGAGCTTGTAAAACAGGCAAAAGGTATTGCAGAAAATTCTCGTACATCCATCAGAAACATCCGTCGTGACGGTAATGATGAACTTAAAAAACAGCAGAAAGGCGGAGAAATTACGGAAGACGACTTAAAGAAGATGGAAGACGATCTCCAGAAAACAACAGACAAATACATTGCAGAAATAAATTCAATTTATGATGCAAAAGAAAAAGAGATAATGGACTAATCCTTTATGTCCGGTTCAGCACAAGTTTCTGACAACTTAACGCCTCCTGTTCATGTTGGGATAATCATGGACGGTAACGGAAGATGGGCAAAAAATCGCGGTCTTCCGAGAACTGCAGGTCACAAAGAAGGACTTGAAGTTGCAAAAAAAATTGTCAAAACCTGTGCTGAGTCGAATATAAAGTATGTCACTCTCTACACTTTTTCAACTGAAAACTGGAAACGTGCTCAGGAAGAAGTCGGCTATCTTATGGGACTTATAAGAGGCCATCTTAGGGCAGAATTTGAATTTTATAAAGCAAACGGAATCCGGATTGAACATATCGGAGACCTTGCAGGACTTCCAGATGATGTTGCAGAAGAAATTATAAAGGCAAAAAAAGAAACAGAAAATTTTACGGGGCTTACAGTTATTCTTGCAATAAATTACGGCGGCCGCGATGAACTTGTAAGAAGCGTTAAAAAAATTGTTTCTTCGAAGGTTGCAGAAAAAGATGTAAATGAAAAATTAATTTCTGATAATTTTGATATTCCAGAATTACCGGATGTTGATTTTTTAATCAGAACTGGTGGTGAAAAACGGTTAAGCAATTTTTTGATGTGGCATTCTGCGTATGCGGAATTCCTGTTTACAGATACTTTGTGGCCGGATTACACACCCGAAGAATTTAAAGAAAATATAAATGAATTTTACCGGAGAACCAGAAGGTTTGGAAACGCGTAAATAAGGATAAAATAAATTGCCAAAACTTGCACAGAGATTAATCGTATTTTTTATAGGTATTCCGCTCGTAATTGCCGTCATTATCCCGGATTTTTTAAATCATTTACTATTCCAGTTATTATTATTAGTCTTCTCTTTTCTTGCATCTTCTGAGTTATGCAACATGCTTTCTCAAAAAGGAAAAATAATTCCAAAACCTCTTTTGATTTTTTTAAGCGTCATAATTCCGCTTGCATCTTATCTTTGCGGATTATTTGAAGTCGATTTTATAATTGTAGATTTAGTTTTTATTACTTCAATAATGGCTGTTTTTGCTTATGAGGTTCTTTTTGTAAAGGACTTCGAAGATTCAAATACAAAAATCGCAAATGGAGTTCTTACTGTTTTTTACAGCGGATTTCTTCCGTCATTTATTGCAAGACTTACCGTTTTAGATGATGCAACAATTCTCATATGTCTTTTCTTTGTATTCGTATTTATAAGTGATTCTGCCGCTTGGCTTTTCGGAATGACTCTAGGTAAAAACAACAGAGGAATAATTGCAGCAAGTCCTAACAAAAGTATCGCAGGTTTTGCAGGCTCATATCTTGGAACACTTTTTATAGTTTTCTTAATAAAATTTTTCTTTAAAGATTTTATTTTTCCAGATGTTTCCCCTGTAAAACTAATCATCCTTGCAATCTGTATTTCTACATCAAGTATTATCGGAGACCTGGCTGAATCAGTTTTTAAACGTTCAAGCGGATGTAAAGACAGCGGTAATATTATTTTAGGTAGAGGTGGTGCATTGGATTCAATTGATTCAATCCTTATGTCTGCACCATTCTTTTATATCTTTGTAAAATATTTCTTCTAATGAAAAAGATTGTAGTTTTAGGTGCAACAGGTTCAATCGGGACAAGTACTCTCGACATCGCAGAAAACATGAAGGACGATTTTAAGGTAGTCGGAATTTCTGCAAATTCCAGCAGGGATAAAATCGAATCAATTAAAAATCATTTTAAATGCAGTTCAACATTATTCTGCGAAGACGGAATCGACGGCATAAAACGTCTTATCGATGAAACAAAACCAGACATCGTTGTAAACGGGATCTCAGGCAGCGCAGGTCTTGCTCCAAGTAAAATTGTTCTCGAAAACGGAATTGACCTTGCTCTTGCAAATAAAGAAACGGTTGTAATGGCATGGCCCCTGATAAAAAAACTTGCAGATAAAAACAACGCAAAAATAATTCCTGTAGATTCAGAACATTCGGCTGTTTTCTGTCTCATAAACCAGTGCGGAAAAGAAAATGTAAGTCAAATCATAATAACTGCAAGCGGCGGACCTTTTAGAAATTATTCTGCTGAACAGTTAAAGGCTGTAACTTTACAGGATGCTTTAAAACACCCGACATGGAATATGGGCCGGAAAATTACAATAGACTCTGCTACCCTGGCAAACAAAGGTCTTGAAGTAATAGAAGCAACCCGGCTTTTTGATTTTGATACTGAACATGTAAAAGTCGTTGTTCATCCACAGAGTTATGTTCATTCGCTTGTAAGGACAAATGACGGAATGCTTTATGCACAGATTTCTGACCCTGACATGAAACATCCGATTTTGCAAAGCCTTTTTTATCCGAAAAATACAGGTAACTATTTAGACAGTTTTGACCTTTTTAATAAAGAGCTTACTTTTTATAAACCGGACTTTGAACGCTTTCCTATGCTCGGTTTTGCATACGAAGCTGCTAAGAAAAATGCCGGATATACAATTGCATTTAATGCTGCAAATGAAATTGCAGTTGATGCATTTGTAAAAGGAAAAATCGGCTTTACAGAAATTCAACTTGTAACACAAAAAACTCTGGAAAAGGATTTTTCAAAGGAACCGGTAGATTTTAACGATGTATTTGAAACAGATAAAACAGCAAGAAAATATGCAGAGGAAATTTTATGGACATTGTAATAGGATTATTGTGTCTTAACGTTATAGTTTTTTTTCATGAACTGGGACATTTTATAGTTGCAAAACTGAATGGTGTTAAAGTTCTTACTTTTTCAATCGGGATGGGACCTGTTCTTTTAAGAAAGATGCATAAAGGAACAGAATACAGACTTTCTCTTCTACCAATTGGCGGTTACTGCGGAATGGAAGGAGAAAACGACTTTCAAAATGCAATTGAAAATAATTCTGATACGATAAATGCATCCAAAACATCTCTTTACGGTGTTCATCCCTTGCGGAGGGCTTTAATCGCTCTTGCAGGACCTTTTTCTAATTTTGTAATTTCGGTGGTGGCTTTTACGATTGTATTGATGGTTGGATATACATTCACCACTTATACAAACAGAATCATTCTTCCGGATGAAACTGTTGAAAGCCCTGCCCGCAATGCAGGAATGCTTTCGGGTGATAAAATTATAAAGATTAATGGCACTGAAATAAAATATTTCTACGAAATTCAAAAAGAAATTTCTTTTAGACCTAAGGAAGAAGTTGATATTACAGTTGACCGTAACGGTGAAATATTAAATTTTAAAATCAAAACTCTTCTTAATAAAGATATGGGAAACGGCATTATAGGAATCACATGCGATGATACAGAACTGGTTTATCTTGAAGCTAAAACCTATTCTCTTTTTCCTGCAATTTATCGGGGAATATTAAAAACCGGTGAAATGATCGGCGCTACTTTAAAAAGTCTTACAGTTCTTTTTAAAGGTGTAAACATATCAAAAACTGTTTCAGGACCAATAAGAATTTCTTTAATGCTCGGAGAATCTGTTCGCGGAGGATTTAAAGAAAATTTCAGGACAGGACTTTATTCTCTCATGGAGTTATGTGCATTGATAAGCATATCTCTCGGGATAATGAACCTGCTGCCAATACCAGTTTTTGACGGTGGATTAATTTTCATTGCTTTAATCGAAGCAATAACACGAAAAAGAATTCCGCCTAAAGTTCAATTAAAAATACAGATAATCGGAGTTGCAATTATCATATTTATCCTGATTTTTGTCGTAATGTTCGACATTAATTACTTTGTTACAAAATGGGGTGCAGCAAAATGAAAAAGATTTTTTCACTTATCATTCTTTCGTTGATGTCATCATTATTCTTTGCTCAAGCCGGAACTTCTTTTATGCCACATCTAAAGGAAGTAATTGCAATTTACCAGGACAGTTCAACACCAGAGAAATTTTACACAGTCGGAAAAGACGGCTATGTAATAATATGGGACAGTGAAAACAGGGGTTTCCATTATCAGATAACCGATAAACAGATTAAAAAAACTGCGTTCAATCCTGTAAAAACAGAAGCTGCTTTTTATGAAACTGATGAAAATTCTGTAAACATAATCAGTGTATGGGATCTTAAAACCTTTACAAAAAAGTTTTCCATACTCATTGATGATACAATTCTTTCACTTAACTACAGTAAAAAAGGGTCTTATCTTATGGCCGGAACAGCAACCGAAAAAGGCGTCCTGTTTATAAATCCTGCAAGCGGTGCTATTGCTAAAGGATATCCGGATAAGCTTCTCATGACATCGTTTATCGAAACAGCAAATTCAGAAAAGTCAATCATGAGTTATTCCATTACAGGCCATATTACTTACACAGATTCTGGAAAAGGAACTACTCTAAAAAGAATAACAACTCAATCTGCACTTTCAAAAATGGTTTTGTTTAACAAAAACAGATTTGCAGCAGGATTTAAAGATAAAAAAATCATCATCATAGATGCAGTTACAGGAAAAACAGCATTTGAAATAGCCGCATCAAATCCGACAATGTATAATTATAATGATGAACTTTATTATTTTGATTCACCGGCTTCTGCTAAAAACCACTCCCTATTTAAATTTGTGATTGAAGAAGGAAAAGTAAAAAATCCTGTAATTGCATACAATATTAATGGAAAACTGGAAGGAAGCATTTCTGATTTTATAATTACAGAAAACAGAATTATCGCAGGTTCTACAAAAGGTTATATTTATGACTGTAAACTTGATGCAGAAAATAACCTTTATGTATTTAGTCCTGTTTCTTATAAAAATCTGCAGAAAATAATTGATGCTGCGTTTGGTACAGATGATCTTTTTATCCTTACAGAAAAAGCTGTTTATAAATCTGATGAATCAAAAGAAGGTATAATTAAAATTTCAGAAAACAAAAATTATACAAACATTACTTCAACAATCGATTCAGATTCTGAAACAAAATTAATTTTATGGTCGCAGAATAAAGATTCAGCTGTTTCACTAATTTCAACGGATAAAAACTTGCAGTCAAATATCTTTACACCGACCGGACTTATAAAGACTTTAAAATACTGCGGAAATACAAATCAAAACAGCAGTCTTATCTATATTGAAAACAGTTCAAAGGTAAACAGATATAATTTTTCAAAAAATGCTGTTGAAGAGCTCTATTACGGTTCCGGAATCCAGGATGCAGTACTGCTTAATGAAAATGATCTTTATATTGCAAAAGCATGTACTTCGCCTTTAGATTCACCTTTAATTTATGTAAATACAAAAACCCACGAAACAGTTCAGCTTAAATTTGACTGTGATTCAGTTTATTCACTTGCGGTAGACAATTCTGTAAAAGAGAATAATCAGATTATTTACGCAATCGGTGTTACGGATAAAGATGGAAAATCACAGACAAAGATTTACAGATTTGATGCAGAAAGCAAAAAAGTCGAAACTGCAGCATTATTAAAAGGAGCTGATTATACAGGAGATCTCTATGTTAACTTTGATTTTATAATCCACAAATTATGCTCGCAGCAGTTTACATCACTTGGTGTAAAATCAAAAAAATCCCTCGTATACAAACGCAGCCTTAGTCTCCCTGTAAAAGCAGCTTCAAATTCTGAAAAGTGTGTATTTGTAAACTCTGATGGAAGCATGTCCTGGGTAGACATAAAATCACCGGAACTCATCGCCGACTGGTACATCACAGACGATGAAAGGGTTCTTGAATACTGATACAGAAAAAAAAAATCAGTACCAGAGATTTATCTGGTACTGATTAAAATCAGAAATTATTTTGAACATCCTCTGAATATTGCTTCTTTATAAGTGAATACATATTCCTTCGCAGAGTCATCCCAAGTGAATGTTTTTGCCATTCCGGTTTTCTGCATTTTAAGTATATGCTCTTTTTTGTTGTAATAAGCATAAGTTGCCCAGCCGACAGTGTTGTAAATTGCATCAGGGGTAAGCTGGTCAAACATAAAGCCTGTTCCCTCACCTGTTGATTCATTGTAATTTTCGACTGTGTCAGCAAGACCGCCTGTTCTTCTTACGATTGGGAGCGTTCCGTATAAAAGTGAATAAATCTGATTTAAGCCGCATGGCTCGTAGCGCGATGGCATGATAAAAAAGTCACTTCCGGCTTCGATAAGATGGCTTAAATTTTCGTCATAGCCGATATAAGCTTTAAAGTTAGGAAGCTTAGACTGGAGAGTTCTTATTTCGTTTTCACACCATGCTTCACCGCTTCCAAGAACTGCAACCTGAATCTTTAAATTTGAACACATATTATACATACAGCCGTAAGTCGGAGCAAAAAGCTCTGCAATACCCTTCTGGTCGGCAAGGCGGGTTACGATTCCAAAAAGCGGAATGTCTGGATTTACTTCCAGGCCCATTTTTTCCTGAAGGGCTTTTTTATTTACTGCCTTGTCCTTTATTGTCTTAAATGAATAATTTTTAGGAAGTCTTTTATCTGTTGCAGGATCCCAGGAACGTAAATCAACTCCGTTTAAAATTCCGCGTACGACATCACTTCTTACACGCAATAGTCCGTCAAGACCAAAGCCGCCTTCTGCAGTCTGAATTTCGCGTGCATAAGTCGGAGATACAGTTGTAATCATGTCGGCACTTGAAATACCTGCCTGTAATAGATTTATTCCGCCATGATGCTCAAAGCCTGCGCCATAATAAAGTCCCCAGTCAATTCCAAAGCTCGAAAAACTTTCCTTTGAGTACTGTCCCTGGTAACCAAGGTTATGGATTGTAAGAACACCGCCTGTTTTATTAAATTCCTGATAACGGTAAATGTGCTTTAAAAAAACGAGTGCCGGACTTGCAGACCAGTCATGACAGTGAATTATATCCGGAATCCAGCCGAGCTTTCGTGAAAGCTGGAAGGCTCCGTGACATAAAATTGAAAATCTGTACGGATTGTCATGAAAGTCTGTTTCTGCAGGAGTTCCATAAACACCGTCGCGTCCAAAAGCCTGTTCATGGTCGATAAAATAAACCTTTAGTTTTTCACAGTCAGGCATGGATGCTTCGTAAACTGCAGTCCATGCTTCTCCGCCACCAGTAGGAATCCCAAGAGGACCTTCAAGAAGTTTTAATTTGCTGCGGTCAATTTTGTAGTAACGCGGCATGATGATTTTTACATCATGTCCCATATTGGTTAAAGTAATTGCCAGAGCAGAAACTGCATCAGCAAGTCCACCAGTTTTTGCAAACGGAACGGCCTCTGCACTTACCATTAAAATCTTCATAAAACTCCTCCGATAAATTTATTTTTTTGGTGTATGTGCTGCTTTATAAAATGCGTCTTTCGAATTTACAATTGATTTTTCGTCGACGCAGTAACAGATTCTAAACCAGCCTTTCATTCCAAAGCCGCTTCCTGCAGGACAGAGAATCATGTTTTCTTCGAGAACCTTTATAAAGCCTAGATCATCATCGCCCCAGCTGTCAGGAACCTTTGCAAAAATATAAAAAGCTCCTTCAGGTTCTGCGTATTTAATTCCGGCATTATCTAAAACTTCTTTTACAAGATTTCTTCTTTTTACATAAGGTGAATAATCGCATGGTGCGTTCCATGTTTTTGCAACAACCTTCTGGAAAAATCCAGGAGCATTTACATAACCGAGTACGCGTGTAGAAAAAATAACGCCTGCAATAAATTCCTGTTTTTCAGGACATGAAGGGTTTACACATACATAACCGATTCGCTCACCAGGAATGCTTAAGTTTTTTGCAAATGAAGTTACTACAACAGAATAATCATATTTATCAAAAACTGTTGCAACTTTTTTGCCATCGTATGTAATTGCACGGTAAGGTTCATCACAGATTAAATATGGATACCTTCCTGTTTTGTCACCAAATTCCTTTAACGCTTCACACAAAGCTTTTATGTCGCTTTCGCTGTAAATTCTTCCTGTAGGATTATTAGGAGAATTTATTAAAACAGCTGCAGTTTTTTCGTTAAACGCTGCCTTGATTTTAGAAACGTCAAGTGAAAAGTCCTGTGTTGTCGGAACTTCTACAAGCTTTGCATTAAAGTTCATGGCGTAGTTACGGTATTCAACAAAGAAAGGAGACGGAACGATAATTTCATCGCCTGCTGTTAAAAGTGTTTTAAATACACTGTTGATTGCTCCGGCAGCTCCACAGGCCATTACCACACAGTCAGAACTTACTTTAACGCCCTGTTCCTGTGTTTCCTTGTCTGCCATTGCCTGTCTTGCCTCATCATAGCCGGAATTGGACATATAACCGTGGCAGCCATGACTTCTGTCTTTTGCAATTTCTTCGATTGCCTTTAATACTTCTTCAGGTGGATCCAGATCTGGATTTCCAAGTGAAAAATCAAATACTTTATCTTCGCCGTATTTTGCCTTTAAGATTTTTCCCTGTTCAAACATCTTGCGGATAGCAGATGCAGCAGGACTTGTAATAATTTCTTTAATTTTTGGTGCTATCATAATAGTGTATTATAGCACGAATGAAGCTTACAGGCAAATATGCATTAAATTGGAGCAATAGTATTTACCCAATATATTTTCTATAAGAATAGAGGACATTTTTCTGCTGGACCTGGGCATATCGGAGGGTTGTGTCAATTTTAGTATGCCCCAGAAGAATCTGAACCTGTTCTATCGGCATGCCTTTATCTATCGCCTTTGTAGCAATTGTTCTTCTAAATTTATGAGGATGAGCCTTTGAAAGATGAAGTGCTCTGCCTTCTTCCCTTATTAGCGCTTCTATATTGTTGATCGTAATTCTTCTTTTTTCATGTTTAATGTCATAGCACCTTAAAGAAACAAAAAGAGCTTCATTATCGTCATCCCTAGAGTTTAAGTACTTAAGGAGACTGATTTTTGTTTTTGCGTCAAAGTAAATGATTCTTTCTTTATTTCCTTTGCCTCGGACGACCCCAGTCTGCGTCGTAAAATTAATATCAGACTTATTCAACTTGACAAGCTCTCCTACTCTTATTCCAGAAGAAATAAGAAGATTTAAGATGGACAGATTGCGCAAGTTTGTACTCATTGCATTTCTTAAAAGTTCTATTTCTTCATCTGAATATGTTGTCTTTATTAGAACAGGCGCTTTAACTTTATGTATACGGTGCATCGGGCTTTTTATGATATAATCTTCTGCTTCAAGCCATTTGTAGAAACTTGAAAGTATTCTCCTTATATTATCGAGTGTTACGTTAGAACATTTATGAATGTGTTGATAATCAGTAAGATATTTTCTAATATCATCTGTAGTAACTTTAATAAGTTCTTTTTCAATATTGTTTTTAAAAAACATTAGGGTCTGCTTATAATACTCTTCTGTGCGGTCAGAGCAGCCTTCGATTTTCTTTGCCGAAATGAATTTTTCGATATAATCGATATCCTGAATTAAAAATGTTTCTGCCATGACCTGATCAAAAACTTCACTAAGCTTTCTAAGCTGATTTTCTGTAAGTTCTTCCTTCATTTTATCAAGAACCTTTTCGATGATACCCCTTTCCATAATTATAATACTCCTTAGAATTTTTGTTTCTAGTTTTTACTTCGGAATATTTAGAATAAATTATAATGAAAAGAGGTTTTTAGATTACCAAATCACAATTTGGCGGGGGAAGAAATACATTCTTTATTTAATAATTTATTATTCAATTACAAATTTGATTATTTTTTCCCCGGTTCGTGTTCCCTCAAGTTTAATTCCATATTTACTGATTTTTTTACAATAGTCCATATAATTTGAATAACCAAATATTTCCCTACTGCAGTAAATATAAAAATGATTTTCTAACGACTTGCCAATACAGGCAGTACTAAATGTTCCTTTATCTTTATTAAATACAGTTTTATAATAATCATCAATTTTTTCATCAAGTTTAATATTGAATTTTATTTCACCAAATTGATCTAATCTGTATGAAAAACTTGATGGAAAGATAAAAATTTCACTTGCAATTTCGTCAGAAAGTGAAAAATCAAACTCCTTAATTCTGAATATATCATCCTTGTACTGAATATTACATATAGGATTTTCTATGTCACATGTATTAAAAAAATAGGAATCTGAACTGTTATTTTGTATCACGACTTCTACAATTTCAAAATCGTCAGCTATTTCTTCCTTGGCTCTTTTATTTATTTGGCATAAACAGAAACCTGCCATTAGACCTATAATTGTAAATAACAGGATCATTATACATTTCCTTTCTTTCATCTAAACCTAATTCCTTTCTAATCGTATTTTCATTAAAAATAGCGCTACCACCTGTATTATTTAGTAATTTTGGAATAGCATGCCCTACAAGCTCGTGCATTAAAATCTCTTCTGGAGAATATCTATGAGGCTTTAAGTTCTCCATAAAAATATTTTTTGTTGAAAAAGCTCCTGTGATAGTTACCACAATCCATGAATCATAAACCTGAACTGTGCAACCTCCTCCTGCATTTTCAACATCATAATTCATACGATACTTCCCATCTTTATATTTTAATGGAGCGTTTTTATTAATAGTGATGTTTATTGTTTTTGAGTGATTTTCAATTGCAGCATCAATTACAGCTGAATATTTTTTTGAAGTTTGTCCTTTATTGATTTTGTTACCATCTCTTATAAGTTTTCCATTCTCATCGATCGTGTACTTATAATATGAGTATTTATTTATTAATTCTAAAACCATATCTTCATGATCAAGAATAGCGACATCCCTTCCATCCGGATCCGTATATCTCACAGGATTATTACCTGCATAATGGTACAAATGAAAATTGACTTGATTAACTGCATTTTTTTTGCCGATTGATGCTGAATTTAATAAAGAAATCCAGCTTTTTCGGCGTGTGAGAAGACTTTTTTTAATTTTTCCTACAGTTTTCACAGTCACTTTTGTTATTTTTATCCTTTTTTCTGCTTCATTTTTTATTGATGGGACTAACAAACAGAACTATATAAGATCTAGACAAAGACATTAAAACCCTAATTTTCTAATAAAATTTAATAATTTTTTTCGATCTTTCTCAAAAACCAAATAATAGTGACCGTCAATATTTAAGAACTTTCCCTTACCTACAGCAATTTTAGTTACTGTTTCATTAGTATCAAGATAAATAATAGCAGCAACATCTATAAACTTATCATTAATCACAACAATTTCTTTTTCTTGGTTAACAGCATTGAAGTCTTCGTCTAAGAAACTTAAATCATATTCTTGCATTTCATAAGAATCCATAAATTCAACATTGGCAAAAATTTTCGATAATATTTTTTTTAGTTTTCGAATTTGTAGTTTTGACAGTTTCGTTTTTTTATAGTTATGTTTTTCAAAAGAGTTTACGGTTTCAAAATGAATGTCTTCATCACTGTTATAAATTTTGTCTATATTATTCAAATTGGCAGATATATAAACAATATCCACTTTCTTCAAATCATATTCAAATGAATTTAGAAACGATGTACAAAAAATAACAAAAATAAAAAAGCATACTTTAATCCGCATATATATTTACCTTCCCGAACTTATTTACGTCATCAACTAATATTTGAAAATCGATTGAAAATGTTGTATATCGATTTCTAGCAACAGGTTGTTTTAATTGATTAGCAACCTTACCTTCAATAGCAGTTGCAAAAGCCTCACTATAATAATTATCCTCAGTTTTTCCATTTGCCAACCATTCTTCTCTTATTTTAAGCCACTCATTGTGTAGAATAGTTTGATTAGTTTCTTTAAAAGTCTTGAAAGCTGCTTTACCCGCATCAGTTAAATCAACCCATGCATGAACAATTTCATGAAGTAAAATTACAGAACAACTATTATAAATTCCTGTATTAGGGTTATAAGGGACTTTATTATCACACCAAAATATATTTGAATTTCCATACCCATCTAAACTTATTGATAATTGGTGTGTAACAATAATTTTAAGATCAGGATTTCGAATAGTACTATCGATTAAAAATTTAGCTAAAGAAGATTTATCTAAATAATTCAAAGCTTTAGAAAAATTATTTTCAAATGATGGAAATTTATGTTTGTCGTAAGATAATTTTACATCCCTTCCATCCGGGTCCATATATCTCACAGGATTATTACCTGCATAATGGTACAAATGAAAATTGATGTGGTTAAATATACCGCCCATACCAGGTAAGTTGCCGTTATGACGCTTTGCCTCGTCACTTGTCGGGGCAACCGGGAAGTATTCTCCCGTGTTCATAGCCGGGTCTGCGCTTATCCATCTTGAGTATTTTGGATCTAAATATCTTGCGCCGTAGTAGTAGAAGCCTGTTTCCCTGTCCAATTCCTTTGCGCTGAACATGAAGTTCATCGGAACCTGTTCTACCGCTATCTTCTTTATGTCTACCCATGTCTCACCGTATGGCGTGTACTCAAGCCTCTGGTATTCATCCCCGTTAT